>Ga0172373_10007147_pt1 | contig 14594 bp, 2 predicted proteins | sample Lak10m_2_FD_114546 | JGI IMG/M metagenome (GOLD analysis project Ga0172373, IMG submission 114546) | Freshwater microbial communities from Kabuno Bay, South-Kivu, Congo - kab_092012_10m | ecosystem: Environmental > Aquatic > Freshwater > Lake | place: Democratic Republic of the Congo: South-Kivu... | reverse complement strand
GGCGTCGGCCACGGTGAAGCCGTGGCGCTCCTTCAGGAGCTTGCGCGGCAGGCGATTCAGGAGCCACATGCCCTCGTCCGCGCGCGGGGCGGCAGCGAAGACCAGGGCGGAGACGAGGAGCGCGGAGAGGACGCGGTTCAGGAGACGCATCGGATTCGGATCAGGGGTTCCGGCCGGTCGGCCGCACCGGTCGGCCGCAGGGGGCGGATAGTCTAGGAAGAGCGCCCCCGATCCGTGCCGGGAGGAACCCGCCGGCGCGTGATTTTTTCCGGATCCGGACGCGCGAGCGCAGCCGCGCAGCGGGAAGGCGTTTCCCCCGCCGCGCCGGATTTCACGCGAGAAAGCGCGTTTTCCTCCCGCTTGCGGCCAGGGGGGTACGGTTCCCCTCGAGACCTTCTCTCGAACCACCACCCCCCCGCATGCTCGCTCTCGCACGCCACTCCGCGAAGGGTCTGACCGGACTCCTGCTCCTCGCGCCGCTCTTCCACGCCGCGCCCTTCCAGCACGAGGAGGACGAATGCCTCGATGCCGTCGGCTACGCGGCCGGCTCGCTGGCCTGGAAGCAGGGCGTGCGCCCGACCACGCCGCGCCCGGAGATCCTGCCGCTCGGCGTGTGTGCGAGCGGCAACGCGCGCGCGAACGCGGCGACGCCGATCAAGACCAACACGGACTTCGTCCCGATCTACGGTGACGACAGCCTCGGCTTCTACGTGATCTACGGGGTCAAGGCCTCGACCACCGGCGGGGTCGGCGGCAACGTCACGATCTCGCTGTTCGAGCTGGCGAACGGCGAGGTGCTCGTCTTCGGCTCGGGCTACGGCAACATCGCCGGCGCCAACCTGTTCGACGCGGCCTACGACATGGAGCGCGTCGACCAGGTCATCCAGAGCTGCATGGGCAAGACGCCGGCCACGACGCCGCTGCGCATCGTCGTTCCCCACGGCCACGGCGACCACGTCAACCCGGCCTGCAACCGCGAGCTCGAGCGCCTGGGCTACACGATCACCGAGATCGTCTTCCACGCGGACGATCTCGCCAACATGAACGGCATGGCCTGGACCACGGCCGACAAGGCCAAGTTCGTCCAGCTGCCGCGCGGCACGACCTGCCTGCAGGAGCTGCGCAGCTACGCCTCGCCGCTCGGGAAGATCTGGCTCTTCGAGCGTCCCGGGCACACCGCGGGCTCGATCGATCTCGTCATCGACGTCAAGAACGACCCGACCAACCGCTTCGTCGTGCGCGGCAGCCAGGCGAGCCCGCCCTGCGCGCCGGTGTCCGGCCAGCGCGAGATCATCAACGCCCACGGCAACGCGCTGCTGGTCTCGACCGGCCCCACGCTGAGTGCGCTCGACGTGCTGGGCGGCACCTCGCTCGGCGGTACGCCGGTGACGCTGACGGGGAGCAACTTCCTGGCCTCCGGCGCGGGCACGCCCGTGGTGCGCTTCGCCGGCGTCGACGCCAGCAACGTGGTGGTCGTCAACGGCATGACCCTGACCTGCCTGACGCCGCCCGGCGCGCCCAACCAGCTCGTGGACGTCGCGGTCGTGAACAACAACGGCCAGTCGAACCTGGCCACGACGTACTTCTACAACCCGACACCGGTGGTGACCTCGATCACCCCGACGAGCGGCGACTGGCGCGGCAACACGATCGTGCAGGTGCGCGGCTCGGGCTTCTTCTCGCAGGGCCTGACCGAGGTCTGGTTCGGCACGCAGAAGAGCCCGGCGGTCTCGCTCAAGGGCGACACGCTGCTGACCTGCCGCGCGCCGGCCGGCACGCCCGGCACGACCGTCACGCTCTTCGTGCGCAACGTCAACGGCGAGGGCGCGCTCGCCGGAGCCTTCACCTACGCGGCCGACCTGTCGCTGGCCGACGCCGAACCCGACCACGCCTCGGCCCTCGGCGGTACCGAGATCGTCCTGACCGGCACGTCCTTCGGCAGCGTGACGCCCACGGTCACCTTCGGCGGCGAGCCCGCGACCTCGGTCACGCTGCTCTCCACCACCCAGGTCCGCTGCACCGTGCCCGCCGGCACGCCCGGAGGGACGGTCGACGTCGTGCTCGCGAGCGGCACCGGCAGCGCGACCCTGGGCGGCTTCCGCTACCACGCCACGCCAAGCCTGGTGGACGTGCGCCCCGGCCTCGGGCGCGAGCTCGGTGGCACGAGCGTGTCGCTGACGGGCCTCGGCTTCCTGGCCGATGCGCCGGGCGCGAACCAGGTGCGCTTCGGAGGCGTGCCGGCCACCGCCGTGACCGTCGTCGACGACACGACGCTGAACTGCGTGACGCCGCCCGGCGCGGGCGGCACGACGGTCAACGTCACGCTCACGAACCAGAACGGCACGGCGACCCTGCCGCTCTCCTTCCGCTACACGCGCTCGCTCGCCCTGGAAGGAGTCTTTCCGGGCTCGGCCAGCTCCGTCGGTGGCGCACTGGTCACGCTCAACGGCTCCGGCTTCCTCGAGGGCCCGGCCGGCACGAGCACGGTGCTCTTCGGCGGCGTGGCGGCGAGCAACGTCAGCGTGCTCGACGACTCGACCCTGACCTGCCTCGCTCCGGCGGGTTCGCCCGGTGCGACGGTCGACGTGAGCCTGCAGAACGACAACGGCACCGTCAGCCTGCCCTCGGGCTTCCGCTACCACGCCGCGCCGACGCTGGCCGCGGTCAACCCCGACCACGGGCACGCTGCGGCGACCACCAGCGTGACGCTGAGCGGCACGGGCTTCCTCGACGACGAGGCCGGCTTCGCGCTGGTCGTGGCCGGAGGGATCGCGGCGAGCAACGTGAACGTGCTCTCGGACACGACCCTGACCTGCGACCTGCCGCCGGGTGTGGCGGGCGCGCGCGTCGACCTCGTGCTGGTCACGCAGAACGGCAGCACGACCCTCGTGCAGGGCTTCCGCTACCACGCGGCGCCGACCCTCACCGCACTCACGCCCGCCAGCGGCGCGGGCAACAACGCGCAGCGCGTGACCCTGACGGGCTCGGGCTTCCTGGCCGACCAGGCCGGCACGCCGAGCGTGCGCTTCGGCGGGACGAACGCCAGCTCGATCACCGTGCTCGACGACGCCACCGTGCGCGTCAACGTGCCGACCGGCAAGTTCGGCCAGACGGTCGACGTCGTGCTGACGAACGCGCGCGGCACGACCACGCTCGTCGGTGGCTACCGCTACCACGCGCGGCCCGTGATCGCCGCGCTCGCGCCCGACCGCGGCTCGTTCCAGGGCAACACCCTGGTGACGATCAGCGGCACCGGCTTCGAGGTCGATGCCGCGGGCACGCCGACGGTCTCCTTCGGCGGCGTCCCGGCCACGACGATCGCCGTGCTGTCGGACGGCTCCTTGACCTGCCGCACGCCCGCCGGTCTGCGCGACGCGCGCGTCGACGTGGTATTGACGAACGCCAACGGCAGCGCCACCGCCACGGGCGCCTTCAGCTACTCGGTCCCCGCGCCGACGGTCACGGCCCTGACGCCTGCCAGCGGACCGGCCCACGCGCCGGGCTCGGTCGAGCTCACCGGCTCGGGCTTCCTCGACAACGCGGCCGGAGCGAACGCCGTGCTCTTCGGCGCCCAGGCCTCGGGCATCGTTGGCGTGCTCGACGACACGCGTCTCTCGTGCCAGGTGCCCGCCGGCACTCCCGGCACGCAGGTCGACGTGGTCGTCACGAACACGAACGGTAGCGCGACCCTCGTGCAGGGTTTCCGCTACCACGCGCGGCCCGTCCTGAACGCGCTCGTGCCCGCCAGCGGCGGAGCGCCGGGCGGCACCGTGCTCGAGCTGCAGGGCTCCGGCTTCCTGGTCGACGCGCCCGGCACGAACCGCGTGACCTTCGACGGCCTCGAGGCCGAGGGCGTCACGGTGCTCTCCGACACGCTCCTGAGCTGCATCGTGCCGGCCGGCCTGCCTGGCGCGAGCGCCAGCGTGCAGCTCACGAACGAGAACGGCGCGAGCGAGAGCCGGAGCTTCTCCTACCACGCCTCGCCGACCCTGACCTCCGTCGACCCGTCGGTCGGTCCGGCCCTGGGGGGCACGGCGATCGTGCTCACCGGCTCGGGCTTCCAGGCCAATGCGGCCGGCACGAACCAGGTCGTGATCGGTGGACGCAGCGCCGGTGGCGTGGTCGTCCTGTCCGACACCGAGCTCGCCTGCATCACGCCGCGCGGCCCGGGCGGCTACGCGGACGTGCGCGTGACCAACGCTAACGGCACGGCGCTGCTCGCGCAGGGCTTCCACTACGGCAAGCTCCCGCCCGAGATCGCCTCGTTCTCGCCCGCGCACGGCCCGGCGGCCGGACAGAACGTCGTGACCCTGAAGGGCCGCGGCTTCCAGTCGAGCGGCGCGGGCGTGAACCGCGTCAAGTTCGGCACGGTGCACAGCGCCAGCGTGATCACGCTCGACGACGAGACCGTGCTGTGCGTCGTGCCGGCCGGCACGCCCGGCGCCGACGTCGAGGTCGCGCTCAACAACAACAACGGCACGGTGGTCGCGCCGGGCCTGTACCACTACCGTTCGCGCCCGGTCGTCACGGGCATCGACCCGGCCGAGGGCCCGGCGCTGATGCGCACGCGGGTCACGATCCACGGCTCGGGCTTCGTGGCCGACCAGGCCGGCCCCGCCACGGTGCTGTTCGACAGCGTGCGCGCGCGCGAGGTCGTCGTGGTCGACGACACGCGCATCACGTGCCTCGTCGCCGGCGGCGGTCCGGGTGCGGTGCTCGACCTGACCGTGCGCAACGACAACGGCGCGAGCACGCTGGCCGACGCCTACCGCGTCACCGGTGGACCGCCCTCGATCGACTCGCTGCAGCCTCGCAGCGGGCCCTACGTCGGTGGCACGCCCATCACGCTCGTCGGCTCCGGCTTCTCGAACGCGAATGCGCGCGTGCAGTTCGGCGGAGCTCCGGCCGCGAACCTCGTCGTGCTCGACGACACGACCCTGACCTGCACGGCTCCGGCGGGCACGCTCGGTGAACACGTCACGGTCACGGTCACGACCAAGCACGGCACGGCCGCGCTGCTCAACGGCTACGAGTACACCTCGCTACGCCCGAACCTCGAGAGCCTGGCGCCCGACCACGGTCCGGCGGCCGGCGGCACGAGCATCACGCTGCTCGGCAGCGGTTTCCAGGCCGAGGGCGCGGGCGTGACCACGGTCACCTTCGCTGGCGTCCCGGCCACGGCCGTGGCCGTGCTCGACGACACGCACGTGAGCTGCGTCGCTCCGGCCGGGAAGAGCGGCACGGTGGTCGACGTGGCCCTGACCAACGGCAACGGCGTGGCCGTCCTGGCCGGCGCCTTCCGCTACCACCGCCTGCCGACCCTCGCGGGTCTCGCGCCGACCAGCGGCCGCGCCGGCGGAGGCACGAGCGTGACGGTGAATGGCTCCGGCTTCCTGGCCGACGCGGCGGGCGTCCCGACCGTGCGCTTCGCGGGTGCCCTGGCAACCGACGTGACGGTGCTCTCCGACACGCAGCTCACCTGCGTCACGCCGGCCGGGACGCCCGGGACGAGCGTGGACGTACGCGTCACGAACACGAACGGCAGCGCGACGCTGACCGCCGGCTACCGCTACCACGCGGTGCCGGTGCTCACCGGCCTCGCGCCGGCGCGCGGCGCGGACACGGGCGGCACGGCCGTGACGCTGACGGGTAGCGGCTTCACGGGCGACGCGGCCGGAGCCAACGAGGTGCGTTTCGGCGGCGTGCCCGCGCTCTCGGTCGTGACCGTGAGCGACACGACGATCACCTGCGTCACGCCGGCCGGAACGGCCGCGACGGACGTCGACGTGCGCGTCACGAACACGAACGGCACGCACGTGCTGCCGGCGGCCTTCCGCTACTTCGCTCCGCCGGTGCTCACCGGGCTCACGCCCGCGCGCGGCCCGGCCGCGGGTGGCACGACGGTGACGATCTCCGGCTCGGGCTTCCTCGATCCGGACGCCGGCTCCAACCTGGTGCTGTTCGGCGGCATCGCCGCGCTCGACGTGATCGAGCTCACCGACAAGGAAATCACCTGCACGACGCCGCCCGGAGTCTCCGGTGCGAGCGTCGACGTGCTGCTCGTCAACGCGAACGGCGCGGCCCAGCTCGCCGGTGCCTTCCGCTACTTCACGGCGCCGACGCTGAGCGGGCTCTCGCCCGACCACGGTCCCGCGGACGGCGACACGCTCGTGACCCTGATCGGCACGGGCTTCGCCGAGCTCGGCGCGGGCCTCACGACCGTGCGCTTCGGCGGCGTCGCGGCCAGCGCGGTCGCGATCGTCTCCGACGGCGTGCTCACCTGCCGCACGCCGGCCGGTACGCCGGGCGCGAACGTCGCCGTCGCGCTCGAAAACGCCAACGGCAACGCCAGCCTGGCGCTGACCTTCCGCTACCACGGGCGCCCCACGCTCACGAGCGTGTCGCCTGCGCGCGGTCCGTCGAGCGGCGGCACGCGCCTCACGCTCGACGGTGCCGGCTTCCTGCTGGATGACGCCGGAGCGAACCTCGTGCGCATCGGCGGCAACGCGGCCAGCGACGTGCTCGTGCTGTCCGACACGCGCCTCGAGTGCAGCGCGCCGGCCGGCCCGCCGGACATGCAGCTCGACGTGGCGCTCGCCAACGCGAACGGCGAGGCCACGCTCACCGGCGCCTTCCGCTACGTGAGCGCGCCGACCCTGAGTGGCGTGGCTCCGGCCCGCGGCCCGGGTGCGGGCGGCAACAGCGTGACGCTCTCGGGCTCCGGCTTCCTGGCGCCCGAAGCGGGCCTGAACCTCGTGCTCTTCGGCGGCGTCGCGGCGCTCGACGTGATCGAGCTCGACGATGCGACGCTGACCTGCACCGTTCCGCCGGGCGTCCCGGCCACGACGGTCGACGTGGTGCTCGCCAACGGCAACGGCCAGGCGACGCTCGCGGGCGGCTACCGCTACCACGCGCAGCCCAGCCTGACCGGGCTCGCGCCCGACCACGGTCGCGCCGACGGCGGCACCTCGGTCGTGCTGTCCGGCAGCGGCTTCCAGCTCGACGAAGCGGGCACGCCCACGGTGCGCTTCGGCGGCGTGCCCGCGGCCGACGTGCTCGTGCTCGGCGACGGCAGCGTCAGCTGTACCGCCCCCGCCGGCACGCCCGGCAGCCTGGTCGACGTGGAGCTCACCAACGCGAACGGCGTCAGCTTGCAGCTCGCCGCCTGGCGCTACCACGCGCTCCCGACCGTGACCGCCGTCGCGCCCGTGCGCGGCCCGGCCGCGGGTGGTTCGCTCGTGACCGTGACCGGTAGCGGCTTCCTGACCGACGAGGCCGGAGTCAACTCGGTGCTCATCGGCGGCAAGTTCGCCTCGAAGGTCAACCTCGTATCCGACACGACGCTGACCTTCCTGACGCCGGACGGTCACCCGAACGCCGTCGTCGACGTGCGCGTCACCAACCAGAACGGCGGCGCCACGCGCGAGAACGCCTTCCGCTACAACCCGCTGCCGGTCGTGACCGCGGTCACGCCCGACAATGGACCCGAGAGCGGCGGCAACACCGTCACGCTGAGCGGCAGCGGCTTCGCGAACTTCGCGCCCGGCGTGAACGGTGTGAGCTTCGGCGGCCTCGCGGCTGACTCGGTCAGCGTGCTGAACGACACGACCCTGACCTGCGTCGTCCCGCCCGGCGCGGGCGGCACGCGCGTGGATGTCGTGCTCACGAACGCCAACGGCAGCGACATGCGTGTGGCGGGCTACCGCTACAACCCCGCGCCGCGCCTGACCGGCCTCACGCCGGGCAGTGCGAGCGCTCTCGGCGGCGCGCGCGTGACCCTGAGCGGCTCCGGCTTCGCGGATCCCTCGGTCACGAGTTCCTTCGTGACCTTCGGCGGCCAGGCGGCCTTCAACCTGGTCGTCGTGGACGACACGCAGCTCGAGTGCGACGTCCCGGCCGGCCCGGCCGGCCTGGTGGTCGACGTGGCCGTGGCCAACGACAACGGCCTGGCGCTGCTCTCCGCGGCCCTGCGCTACCACGCGCAACCGATCCTCGCCGCGGTCACGCCCGCGCTCGGTTCGAGCGTCGTGCCGACCGACGTGAGCGTGAGCGGCTCGGGCTTCCTGATCGACGCGGCCGGCGCGAACACCGTGCTCTTCGGCGGCGTGCCCGCCAGCAACGTGGTCGTGCTCAGCGACACCGAGCTCACCTGCACGGTCGCGCCCGCCGCGGCCGGCACCACGGTCGACGTGAGCCTCGCCAACGCGAACGGCAACGCGCTGCGGCTCGGCGCCTTCGGCTTCGACGCTCCGGCTCCGACCCTTGCCGGCCTCGCGCCCACGAGCGGCGTGCTCTCGGGCGGGACGCCCGTGACCCTGACCGGCACGAACCTGCAGGCGCCCGGTGCCGGCACGACGCTCGTCACCTTCGGCGGCCTCGCGGCCACGAACGTCAACGTGGTCAGCGACACCGTCGTGACCTGCGAGAGCCCGGCAGGCGCGCTCGGCGCGGCGGTCGACGTGGCCCTGTCGAACGGCAACGGCTCGGCCCAGCTCGCCGGAGCCTTCACCTACACCGCCCCGCTGCCGATCCTGACCGGCCTCACGCCGACCAGCGGCCCGGCCGTGGGCGGCAACACGGTCACGCTCGCCGGTAGCGGCTTCCAGCTGCACGGCGCCGGCGCGCCCACGGTCACCTTCGGCGGCCTGCCGGCCACGGGGGTCGCGGTGCTCGACGACACGAGCCTCGCGTGCACGGTCCCGGCTGGCACGCCGGGCGCGAGCGTGACGGTCGCGCTCTCGAACGCGAACGGCTCGAGCATGCTCGCGGCCGGTTACCGCTACCACGCGGGGCCCGCGCTCACCTCGGTCGCGCCGGTCAGCGGCACGTCGCTGGGCGGCACGCTCGTGACCGTCAACGGCGCGGGCTTCCTGAACGACTTCGCGGGCCTGAACTCGGTGCGCTTCGGAGCCACGGCCGGAACCTCGGTCGCGGTGCTCTCCGACACGCAGCTGCGCGTGCGCGCGCCCTCGGGCACGCCCGGTGCGATCGTGGACGTCACGCTGGTGAACGCCAACGGAGAGGTCACGCTCACGAGCGCCTTCCGCTACCACCAGCGTCCGACGCTGACCTCGGTCGCGCCCGCCAGCGGCCCTGCCAGCGGCACGAACCGCGTGACCCTGACCGGCTCGGGCTTCAACGTCGACGGAGCCTCGGTCAACGTCGTCTCCTTCGGCGGAGTGATCGCGAGCGGCGTCAGCGTGCTCTCGAACACGACGCTCGAGTGCAACGTGCCGGCCGGCACGAGCGGCCTCGCGGTGCTCGTCACCGTGGCCAACGTGAACGGCACGGCCATGCTGGCGAACGGCTACCGCTACCACGCGCGCCCGACGCTGACGGGCGTGACCCCGGCCAACGGTCCGGCTGCGGGCGGCACCAGCGTCGCGCTGGCCGGCTCCGGCTTCCTGGTCGACAACGCCGGCACGAACGCGCTTACCTTCGGCGGCACGCCCGCCACGGCGGTGAGCGTCAGCGCCGACGGTGCGCTCACCTGCCTGACGCCGCCCGGCACGGCCGGCGCGACGGTCGACGTCGTGCTCACCAACGCGAACGGCAGCGTGACGCTCTTCGGCGGCTTCACCTACGACGCGGCGGCCCTGCCGCTCGCCTCGGGCTTCTCGCCCGGCAAGGGCTCGACGCGCGGCTCGACCCCGGTCGTCCTGACCGGCTCGGGCTTCGTCCCGAACCTGACGGTCACCTTCGGCGGCGTCCCGGCCACCGACGTGGTCGTCGAGGACGAGCACACGCTGAGCCTGCGCACGCCCGAGGGCGTCGAGGGCTGGAGCGACGTCGAGCTCGCCAGCGAGCACGGCTCGAGCCGCGTGAGGCTCGGCTTCCAGTACGTGCGCCCGCCGCTGCTCGAGTCGATCGAGCCGCCGGTCGCCCCGCCCGAGGGCGGCACGATCGTGATCCTCGCGGGCTCCGGCTTCGCGGCCGAGGGCGCGGGTGAGCCCACGGTGCGCTTCGGCACGAGCGCGGCCCTCGCGGTCGAGGTGCTCGACGACGCGCACCTCGCGGTCGAGGTGCCCGCGGGCCTCGTGCTGACCGAGGCCGACGTCGAGGTCTCGAACGACATCGACCGCACGCTCGTCGCACGCGCCCTGCGCTGGCAGCACGCCCTGCCGACCGACCTCGACCGCGACGGACGCGGCGACGTGCTGGTCGGTGCGCGTGGCGAAGCGCGCGTGCACATCTTCCACGGCCGCGCCCTGCCGATGGCGCAGCGCACCACGGCCGAGTCCGACGTGCGCGCCACGGCCCACCAGGACGGCACGGGCTTCGGCACGCCGGTCACGGCCGGCGACGTCGACGGCGACGGCTTCTCGGATCTGGTGGTCGGCGCGCCGCTCGAAGGCGACGGCGCGGTGTACCTCTTCCGCGGTCCGCTGACGGCCGCGACGCCCGAGCTCAGCACGCTCGAGGCCTCGGCCGTGCTGCGTGCTCCGGCCGGGACCGGCTTCGGCCGCGCGCTGTGCCTGCACGATCTGAACCGCGACGGCACGCTCGACCTGCTGGTGAGCACCGACGGTCCGCTGGCGCAGGTCTTCCTGCACCTCGGTGGGCCCGCGGGGCTCGCCAGCGAGCCGACCCTCGTGCTGACGAGCCCGAACGCGGGCGACGACTTCGGCGCGGCCCTGGCCGCGGGCGATCTCGACGGCGACGGCTGGTCCGAGCTCGTGGTCGGCGCGCCGCTCACGTCGACGCGCGGACGCAATGCCCAGCCGGTCGGCGCGGTGCACGTCTACCGCGGCCGGGCCGAGCTCGGCGGCGAGGACACGCCCTGGGTGACGCTGCTCGGCAGCGAGGCCGGTGCGCGCTTCGGAGCGGCCCTGGCCCTCGGCGACCTCGGTCCGGGCCTCGCGCTCGACCTCGCGGTCGGCGCGCCCGACAGCGCGCAGGGCGCGGGTGCGGTGCATCTGTTCGCCGGCGGTGCCGAGCTCCTCCAGAGCGGCGACGGACTCCGGCTCACGCCGGAAGGCAGCGCGGACCGCCTCGGCGCCGCGCTCTCGACCGGCGACGTGGACGGCGACGGACGGCACGAGCTCCTGGTCGGCGCACCGGGCTGGAACGGCACGGGCCGCGCCTACCTGTTCCGTCCGGCGGACGAGCTCGTCACGCGCAGCGCGAGCGCGGCCGACGCGCGCCTGATGGCGCCGCTCGATGCGGGCGGACACTTCGCCAGCGCGGTGGCGCTGGTCGACGTGGACGGCGACGGACGCGAGGACCTCGTGATCACCGCGCCGGGCGAGGCCGGCTCGGCCGGTCAGGTCTACGTGTTCGCGAGCGGGCGCGTGCTCGACGGCAGTCTCGTGCGGCAAGCCGACGGCAAGCTCGACGCGCGCAGCGTGGAAGAGCGGCTCGGCGGCGGGGCCGTGATCGATCGGTGAACGAGGGGTCCCCCGCCTGGGTGGCAGGCGGGGGGCCCCACGTTCTGCACCACGCTTGATTCCGCGCTGCGCGCAGGACCGGCGCGGAGAACGTCAGAGGCGCGCGAGCCAGGCCTGCGGATGGCCCTCGGGATCGAGCCCGTTGCCGGCCACCCAGCGCCCGTCGCTCGAGATCGACACGGCCTCGAGCAACGTCCAGCCGGCGGCGGCCTCGGGCTGCGCGCGCCGCAGGCTCTCGTGCAGCGGGCGCATGCCGTAGACCTTGTCCCACAGGAAGGCGCGCGGGCCCTCGGCCGTCATCCCCGAGCCGACGATCAGACGCCCGCCCGCGCTGACGTCGAGCGCGCGACTCTCGAAGGCGCCGCCCACGAGATCGCCGAGCCCGCGCAGGCCGGAGACCTGCGTCCAGACGAAGGCCTCGCTGCCGAGGCCCGAGCTCGCGCGACCGACGATCGTCGCGCCGTCGTCGGTCATGGCCAGGGCTTCGCTCGAGGTGTCGCCGCCGGGCAGGTCGCCGAGCGAGACGAGGCCCTCCTCCTCGGTCCAGCGGAAGAGCTCGACCCCGCGCTCGCTCGTGCCCGTGCCGACCACCAGCGCGCCGTCGGCGCGGATCAGCGTGGCCGCGCTGCGGAAGGCACCGCCGGGCAGATCGCCGAGCGGGCGCGGCACGCCCTCGATCCACAGCGTCGCCTCGTAGCCGGAGCTCGAGGACGACCAGCCGACGATGCGCCGCCCGTCGTGCGAGGCCGCGAAGGCCGCGCTGGAGAAGTCGCCGCCCTCGAGGTCGCCGAGCACGACCCAGCCGCCCTCGCGCGACCAGCGCGCCGCCTCGCTCGTCGCGCGCGCCGTCGCGACCCGTCCCACCAGGAACTGCCCGTCGGGACTGATCGCGCGCGGCTCGCTGGCGGGCTCGCGCTCGAGCAACCCGCCGAGCGCGACCAGGCCGCCCGCGCGCGTCCACAGGAACGCCTCGCGCTCCCCGCGCTGCGAGGCGCTGACGCCGGCGACCACCTGCCCGTCCTCGCTCAGGGCCGTGACGTAGCTCGCGCGCGCCCCGCCCGGCAGGTCCCCGAGGGCGAAGAAGACGGGGGCGTCGTCCTCGCCCTGGAGGGCGAGCGCGGCAAGGAGCGCGAGCATCACAGCCCTATCCAACGGCTCGGACCACCCCCTGCGCCAGAGCCTGTCCCGGTTCCGCGCCGAGGCCTTACCGGCCCGGCACGCGCGGCGGGCCCAGAAAAGGACCTCGGGAAGGCCCTTCCGGGTCAACGCGGCGCGGCCACAGCCGCCAGGGCTTCCTCGAGCGCGCTGGCGAAGGCGCCACGCACGCGCTCACCGTCGGCGCGCAGCTCGGCCGCCCGCGGCCGACCGCGCGCGTACTGCGGGTCGCGCCGCACGCGCTGCGCAAGTTCCTTGGTGAAGGCCTCGCAGTCCTTCGCGAGCGGCAGGATCAGCGCCAGGCGCTCGGGATCGCTGGCGCAGAAGGCCCACAGCGCGTGCAGCTCGACGGTCAGCGCCTCGGAGCCGCCGCGCGCCGCGCCCTGCGGGAAGAGGAACACGTCGGCCAGACCGACGAACAGCTCGCGCTGACGCTTCGCGCCGCGGTAGAGCTCGCCGACCACCTTGTAGAGCGGCGCCTGCTGGTCGCCCGGCACGGGCGCGGTCCAGCGCTGCCAGTCGTTCAGCACGCTGTGCACGATGCCGAGCGTGTCCACGTCGGGCATCTCCATCGTCTGGCCCGAGCCCCACATCTCGTACAGCGTGAGCGGGAAGACGTTGCCCTCGCGGTCGGTGTAGGCGTGCTCGAAGGCCGCGTGCAGGGAGCGGTCGGCGGGCCGCTCGAGGTGCTGCAGCAGCCGCGCGCGGGCCAGCTCGGCGCCGAGCGGGATGCCGCGCAGCGCGTTGCGGTAGACGCTCTCCGGATCCTCGGGATCGTCGAGGCGCACGACCACGCCGCGGCCCCAGTCGAAGTCGATGGCCGGTCCGGGCGGCGGGTTCTTGCCGCGCACGGATTCGAGCAGACGCTTCGCGCGCGCGTCGCCCGCGCCGAGGCGCTTGCGCGGAATGGGCTGGGCCGGCGCGTGCTCGGCGGGATCGAAGTGGCCCGCCTCGACGCGCTTGACGGGCGCCTCGCTGGCCAGCGCCAGCGCCAGCCGCTGGGCGCGCATCTGGGCCGTGTCGAGCTCGGCCAGGCGCGCCTTGAAGAGCTTGACCGCGGCGCGCTTCGCCTCGGGCCCGGCGCGCTTCCACAGGGCGGTCACCTCGGCCGCCGAGCGTCGCCCGCTCTGCTTCGCCACCAGCGCCTCGCGCGCGCGCACCCAGCGGTCGAGGCGCCCGCGCAGCTCGTCGAAGTCGAAGCCGAGCGCCTCCTGCAGCACGTCGCGCGGGTCCTCCTCGGCGCCGATGCGCGTGACGATCGTCCCGAGCACCGCGGGATGCACCTCGACCAGGTACGCCGCCAGGGCGTGCACGCGCAGGTAGTCGGAGGGATCGAGCTCACCCGGCAGGAGGTGCAGGACCTCCTCGAGGTCGAAGCGCAGCTCGGGCGCGAAGCGGTCGACCGCCAGCGCCATCCAGTCCTCGCCCTCCTTCATGCGCGCCAGCAGCGCGACGTTCTCCTCGTTCGAGCTGCCGCCGCCCAGGTAGGCCGGCGTGAACCAGGTCAGGCGCGTGCCCGTGAGCGCGTGCGTCAGGTAGAAGCCGAGCCCGTCGTGCAGCCAGGTCTGCGTGTCGTGGCGCACGCCGACGGACTGCAGGAACCAGTCGAACGCGAAGCGCACCAGGCCGTCGCGGCGCTTCTCGGGATCCCCCTCCCAGAAGGCCCAGTCGGCCGTGCCGGGAATGCCGGTGCCCTCGAGCTTCATGAGGCGCACGCGCTCCTCGAGCGTGACGCGCGGGTGCTTCGACAGGAACTGGTCACGCTCCTCGCTCGAACCCAGCAGGAGCGCGCGCGCGCCCTCGGGAAACTGCGCCGGAACGCCGCACAGCGTCGCGAACAGACCGCGCGCGGTGAGGAGCTCGCCCGCCACCGCCCGCGCCTCGTCTTGGCCGGCGGTCGAGAGCACGCGCAGGCCCTCGGCCTGGACTGCGGCGAAGGAGAGGCCGAGCGAGCTCTCGAACACGTCGAGTGCCGTGGGCGCCGGCGCCGTGCGGGCCGCGGCCGTGCGCTCGAGCGTGGCGCGCAGGGCGACGCGCCCTTCCTCACCGCGG
>Ga0172373_10007144_pt1 | contig 14598 bp, 10 predicted proteins | sample Lak10m_2_FD_114546 | JGI IMG/M metagenome (GOLD analysis project Ga0172373, IMG submission 114546) | Freshwater microbial communities from Kabuno Bay, South-Kivu, Congo - kab_092012_10m | ecosystem: Environmental > Aquatic > Freshwater > Lake | place: Democratic Republic of the Congo... | reverse complement strand
GCAATTTGTATAACCATCGTTGCCGTTTCGGTACTTTGGGCTCTAGGAACAATTGGTTTATTTGGGTATAAATTGTCAATCATGATGGCTTTGATTCCGCCCCTCATGATCGTAATCGGCATACCGAATTGCATTTACCTCTACAATAAGTTTCATCAAGAATTTAGGGACCACCGCAATAAGGCCAAAGCATTAACTAGGGTAGTTAGTAAAACGGGTATTGCCATGTTTTTGACTAATGTCACCACCGCAATTGGATTTATTACCTTTCTCTTTACAAATTCAGAAAAATTCTTTGAATTTGGTGTGATATCATCGGTGAACATCATGCTTTGTTATGTTGTTTCATTGTGTTTAGTACCCATTTTTGCTTCTTTCATAAAGAGTCCGCCAGAAAGACACTTAAGACACTTAGATCGCCAACTGGCCGTTGGTTTATTAAATAAGTTAGTTTATATCACATCGTTTAAACGTGGTTGGGTTTACGCTATTACAACGATAGTAACTGTTGTTTCTGCTTTGGGGGTGTTTAAGATGACCGTAACAGGTAATTTGACAGGTGATATTCCACAAAAAGACCCGATTACACAAGATATTCGCTTCATGGAAAAGCACTTTGGTGGTGCAATACCGTTTGAAGTCATGATAGACTACAAAGAAAAAGGACGTCTATTTGGTAAGCACACCCTTCAGCGGGTAGAAGAGGTTCAGTCCATGTTATCCCAAGACACCTTGTTCGCAAAGAGTTTATCCATTGTGGATTTTGTCAAATTGGTCAACATGGCCTATTACGGCAACAATCCGGAGGAGTATAAAATTATTTCTAATCGAGACAAGGCACGTTTAAGTAAGTACTTGGAGAACTTTACCATGAATACCAATAATTCGGCTGTATCGCTGAAAGAATTGGTGGACACCACAAATTTTGTTTTACGTGTTCGTACACAAATGCAAGATATTGGTTCGTATGAGGTCGCAGATCAAGTTGCCTTGATTAAGCACCGCATCGACAGTATCATGAACCCGGAAAAAAAGGATATTGAACGACTATTCAAGAAAGTTGAATTGGGTAAAAAAGATTGTATCGACTCGATCATTTTCACTTATTCCAATGTCTATAATAGTTTGACCAATATTTTATCGAAAGGTAATGCGAGCACCCAATATGCTTTCGATGTTGACCCGGAGCGCGTAAAACAATTTTACAAGAAACCGGGGTTCACTAAAACGCTGCGTAAGGCAATCGATAAGGAGTACTATGATGTTGTTTTAACCGGAACCTCTGTTGTAGCCTCTGAAGGAACACAATACTTAGTGAATAGCTTGTTGTCTAGTATTATTTTCGCCATCATATCCATTGCTGCATTGATGAGTATGTTATTTGCATCGATGCGTATGGTAATTGTCTCGATGATACCAAATATCATCCCGATGATTATTACTGCAGGAATCATGGGTTGGTTTGGTATTCCATTGAAGCCATCATCTTTGCTGATCTTTTCTATTGCCTTGGGAATTACCGTTGACAACACGATACATTTCTTAGCACGTTATCGACAAGAGTTAAAACATAAGGAATGGGATTTGAAGGATTGTGTAGCCGTATCCATTCAAGAAACGGGATTAAGTATCATTTACACATCAGTGATTTTGTTCTTTGGTTTTATCGTTTTTGTTTTTTCTGATTTTGGTGGTACACAAGCCTTGGGTTATTTGTCTGCGGTAACCTATTTCGTGGCGCTTTTCACCAACTTGATATTACTACCTTGTTTGTTACTTACTTACGAACGTAAATTGACTACTAAATCTTTCGAAGAACCACTTTTCGAATTGTATGATGAGGAAGAAGATTTCGATTTATTTAAACTTGAAATCGGTCCGGAAGAAAAACAGCATATATCATGAAAGGAATAATTCTAGCTGGCGGATCAGGAACACGCTTGCATCCCTTAACGCTAGCTGTTTCAAAACAGTTGATGCCCATCTATGATAAACCGATGATTTATTATCCGTTGTCAACCTTGATGAGTGCAGGCATACGAGAGATTTTGATCATTTCAACGCCGCATGATTTGCCCCATTTTGAAAAATTATTGGGAGATGGTAAACAACTTGGCTGCTCATTTTCATATGCTGTTCAGGAAGTCCCTAATGGTTTAGCACAAGCCTTTGTCATTGGTGAAGAGTTTATCGGAAAAGATAAAGTAGCATTGATTTTGGGAGACAATATCTTTTATGGTGTTGGTATGGGCAACCTGTTAAAGGAGAATAACGACCCTGATGGGGGAGTTGTTTATGCCTATCACGTCAGTGATCCAGAACGATATGGTGTTGTTGAATTTGACGAAAACATGTCCGTGGTTTCTGTTGAAGAAAAACCCGTTCAGCCAAAGTCAAATTATGCTATTCCGGGACTTTATTTTTACGACAACAGTGTCGTTGAAATTGCTAAACAACTGAAGCCTTCTCCGCGAGGGGAGTACGAAATAACAGATGTTAATGCAGCGTATTTGCGTGAAGGGAAACTTAAAGTAGCGATCTTAAATCGCGGTACGGCATGGCTTGATACCGGGACTTTCCCTTCGTTGATGCAGGCCGGGCAATTTGTGCAAGTCATTGAAGAACGTCAAGGGTTAAAAATTGGTTGTATCGAAGAGGTTGCATACAGAAACGGGTTCATCACAAAAGAGCAACTAAAACAAATAGCTGAACCGCTTGTTAAAAGTGGATACGGTACCTATTTGATGAATTTAGTAAAAGAAGCGTGATAGATAGTTATAACGATCAAATCAAAACGTGGTTAAATCAACTCGATTTGCCATCCACTCCAGCAAATTTGTACGATCCTTTGCATTATTTCCTCGATTTGGGAGGGAAGCGCATTAGACCTGTTTTGGCTGTTTTGGCGGGTGAATTATTTGATGTCGATTCAAGCAAGACTCGACCTGCTGCATTGGCCGTTGAATTGTTTCACAACTTTTCGTTGATTCACGACGACATCATGGATGAGGCTCCATTGAGGAGAGGAAAAGATACAGTTCACACACGTTGGAATCGTGATATTGCCATACTATCTGGTGATGTATTGTTCGTAAAAGCTTATCAGCAATTCGAACAAGCTTCAGATGAACACATACCTGCCTTATTACGGGTCTTTAATAAAACAGCTGTTGAAGTCTGTGAAGGCCAACAAATGGACATGGATTTTGAAAAGCGGTCAGATGTTTCTAAGGAAGAGTACTTAGAAATGATTCGACTTAAAACCTCTGTCTTGTTAGGTTGTTCGCTGAAAATGGGAGCCATCTGTGCAGGAGCATCCGAGGAACACCAAAACATGTTGTATGATTTTGGTGTAAAGATTGGCATGGCTTTTCAGATACAAGATGATATTCTGGATCTGTATGGCAACCCCGAGAACTTTGGAAAACAAGTTGGAGGCGATGTCTATGCTAACAAGAAAACCTTATTGTATCTCTTGGCGCAAGAGCAAATGAATGCGTCGGATTTTACCCAACATGTAAACGGGTTGTTTCATAAGCCAAATAATCAATCCAAAATAGATGAGGCTAGACAGCTTTTTGTATCTTCTGGTTCTAAGGCAGCCTGCGAACAACTGATGCAAAGTTATTATTCCGATGCAATAGCAATTTTAGATCAACTTGAGGTGCCGAATAGCACAGCAAGATTACTGTTAAACCGCATTGCAACCATGGTTATTGAGCGTATGAATTAATGTACGCTCCTCAAGAATTATCAAATTAAACTTATTGTTTTTTATCGCAAGTAAACAACCTTTACTTGCCGGTCTTGTTATATTGAAATTTAAGCCAGAAATAAGTAATAAATTTACCTTATCCATTGTATTGCTAATTTTTTAAAATTAAATTTAGCCCCCTCAAGGCAACCTCTGAAACCATTGGTTCGTCTTGATGAAAACCTAAACAAGACTATGATTAAATTAACGTGTACATTACTTTTGGTAATGTTGACTTCAGCGTTATTTGCGCAAAAAAGAGTGAGTAGTTGGACTCCTGTAATAGATACCAGCGGTGTCAAAGTAGAATCTCAACATGTTTCATGTGTAAAAACGAATCTCGGATTTGACCGGGAGTTAGTTATTCTGAAAATAAGTAACAACAATCCTTATGATGTGACCGTATCTTATGATTTACAAGTTTTTAGAAATAACCGCTGTACCACATGTGATAAAATGCCAGAATATCATTTTGATGTTGTTATAAAAGCTAATTCATTTCTAGAAGGGGATTGTTTGAATCTTCAATTGAATCAATTGAAAATATTCGCTCACTTTTTAGAGGATCGCTATCGCTTACCACAAGACGAATTAACGGATTTTAAATTAGTACAGTTTTCTGTTACTCCGCTCAATTAAAAACATGATGAAGAATCTACTAGTCATATTAATGACCATTGCAAGTGCAGTTCATTTGAACAGTCAAACCATGTCAAACGGTACAATAACATCTTGTTCTGGTACTTTATTAGATCCGGGAGGCGCTGGAAATTATCCAAGTAGTTCAAATGTGACGCAAACGATTTGTTCGGGCACACCCGGAAGTCAGATTCAAATTGATTTCGGCGTTTTGGCTTTGGAACAAATTGGTACTACATGTTACGATTATATTGTTGTTTACGATGGTACAACAACCACGGGTACGCCAAAACTTACTAATACGTGTTCTGGTGACCCAGGTCCAATTACATCAACTACGGGATGTTTAACAATTGTTTTTAAATCAGATGGAAGTTCAAATAATTCGGGGTTTTCTGCTCCATTTTCTTGTGTTTCTTGTTCTGACGGGATCAAAAATGGTACAGAAACTTCTGTAGATTGCGGGGGACCGACTTGTCCGACTTGTCCGAACTGTTATAATGGCATACAAGATGGTAATGAAACTGGAGTGGATGTCGGGCCATCATGTCCAAATGCAAGTCATTGTTCTAATGGTGTTTTGGATGGAGATGAAACCTCGATAGATTGTGGTGGTTCATGCTTGGTTTGTCCTGTGGATTGTAACGTTACAATTCAGGCGACTACTCCCACTGAATGCTGCGACTTTACATTGAAATTATACGATAGTGGAAATGATGGGTGGAAAAATAGTGCGAAATTAGAAGTATTCAAAAATAATGTTTCTGTTGGATCCTACATACCTCCGATAACAACGAATGCATTTACATCCTATACTTTTAATGCGTGTAATGGTGATGAAATTCGCTTGGCATTTACAAAGTCAACAAACACTACACAAAACAACCAGATTGGTATTCAATTGATTGATCCAGCAGGCACGGTATTGTATAATTTAGCTACGAATTCCAACCCAGCAACAAATACAAAATTATTTGAAACACTTGGTAATTGTCCGCCTGTATTGAGTTGTAATGGAGGTCAAGTTAAATTGATTGCTGATGGTGTTGGTGCCACAATCAAGGCGATGGATAATGATTTTGATGGTGGTACTGCCGGTTCGGGATGGACAGCCTCTACAGCAGCGACTTATACCAATCCATGCTTACCTTCAGTTGATGGGCAACCGTATATGTGGATGGGATCTGCATCTCCTACACCACGTGCAATGGAAACAACACCTTTGGATTTGTCGTGTGGTGGTGAATTATGTTTCTTATTGGCCTATGCCACACAAGGAAATAGCTCACCCTGTGAAGGACCAGATGAACCAGATGAGGGAGTTCTTTTACAATACTCTACCAATGGTGGCGCTACATGGGTTGATATAGCCTATTGGAATCCAAATGGTACAATGTCGACTTCAATAGTAACTACAGGAAGTGGAGCAACCGGCCCAACTAATTTTACGGATTGGAATCAATATTGTTTTGATTTACCGGCGGGAGCAATAACTAATTTCACATCCATTAGGTGGATACAGCCAAATGGAACATCTGCTGCCAATGACCACTGGGGAATTGACAACGTAACGATTTCGAGTGTATTGAATTGTGCACCTTATGTGTATGATTGGGGTAATATCGCGGGGGTAGATAATGGCTCAACACAAACGGTAAACGTTACGGGTAATCAAACCTTCAATGTAACCTATACGAATCAAGCTGGAGATGCTTGTTCAACGAGTGTAAACATTACCATTCCAAATGCAGTAATTCCAAATGCAACGGTCACTCAGCACGAGACATGTGTTGGTGCGAATGATGGATCTGCAACGGTTACTGCAACCGGTGGATCAGGATCGTATACCTATTCCTGGAACACTTCGCCTGCCCAAGCAACGCAAACAGCAACTGGTCTTGGTGCAGGTACATATATTGTTACGGTTACTGATGGTTCAGGATGTTCAGCAAAAGATACTGTTGTTGTGAATACGACTCAAAAAACAGAACCAACATTCACTGCACAAGGGCCTTATTGTAAAGGTGCCACATTCACCTTGCCTGCTAGTTCATCTAATGGCTTCGCTGGTACGTGGTCACCAGCAGTAAATAATCAAGCAACTACCACTTATTTATTTACGCCAAATGCAGGCCTGTGTGCTGATACGGCGCGTTTTACGATTCAAATTTCCACGTTAATCGAACCAACGTTTAACCAACATCCTCCAATTTGTTCCGGTGGTACAATCAGTTTATCAGGGACTTCCACCAATGGTATAACCGGTACGTGGTCGCCTGCTGTAAATAATACGGCAACTACAACCTACATTTTTACCCCAACTGCAGGGCAGTGTGCTGACACAGCAAGCATGAAAGTAACAGTTGGAGGACCGGTTCAAGCTACATTTGATCCCATTACTGCGATTTGTACAGGAGGTAGCTTTACGTTACCAGCAACTTCTAAGGAAGGATTTACTGGAACGTGGTCACCGGCAATTAATAATACCACAACTACAAACTATACGTTTACGATTACTGCAGGTCAGTGTGCCACAAATGGAAGTTTAAGTGTAACAGTTAACCCGAAAACGGAACCTACATTTACGCAACATCCATCCATTTGTTCAGGTGGAACGATTACCTTACCTACCAGTTCAACAAACAGTATAACAGGAACGTGGTCGCCGGCAGTAAATAATACCGCGACAACGAAATATGTCTTTACTCCAGCTGCTGGAGAATGTGCAGATACGGCAAGTATGACCGTTGTAGTAGGCACGCCTCCACCTGCAACGTTTGATACGATTTTACCGAAATGTAAGGGGGATGTTTTTACCCTTCCGGCAACATCAAATGAAGGATTTACAGGAACCTGGAGTCCTGCAGTAAATAATACCATCACTACAACCTATACATTTACACCAACCTCTGGTCAATGTGCTGTGGGGTCAACAAAAACCGTTGCGATAAATCAGCCAGTTGAACCAACTTTTACACAACATCAACCCATTTGTTCTGGAGGAACGATTAATTTACCGACTTCTTCAACGAATACTACTCCTATCACAGGATCGTGGTCTCCGGCAACGGATAATACAACGACTACAACTTACCTGTTTACGCCAACAGCAGGCCAATGTGCCGATACGACAAGAATGAAAGTTGTTGTAGGCCCTCCTGTTACGCCGACTTTCACACAGGTGAATGCCATTTGTAAGGGTGGATCATTTACTTTGCCAACGACATCTATAGAAAGTTTTACGGGTACTTGGTCACCTGTAGTGAATAATCAAACCACTACGCAATATACCTTTACACCGGGTACAGGTCAATGTGCAAATACAGCGACGATGACCGTTACTGTGAATCAGCCAACCCATCCTACGTTTACTCAGGTTGCTCCTATTTGTTCAGGTGGTGCCTTTACGCTTCCGACAACATCTAGCCAGAATATTACGGGTACATGGTCGCCAGCAATTAATAATACGGATACCACAACGTACACATTTACACCAACAGCAGGTCAATGTGCTGTGGATACAACGATGACAGTAGCGGTTAAACCGTTGCCAACCGTCGTTACAAATGGTCCTATGGTTACTTGTACACCGAATTCAATTGATTTAACTGCTAGTGCAGTAACCACAGGGTCGACAGCAGGAACAACATTTACGTACTTCTCGAATCCTGCTTTAACCACTGTTGTTGCAACGCCTTCAGCCGTGACACAAAGTAATACCTATTACATCAAAGGTACCAAGGATAATTGTACGAACTCTGCTTCTATTGTAGTACAAATCAATGCTTCACCCGTTTTACAAATTACAGATCCGGCTGCGAAGTGTACTCCAAATACGGTTGATATTACTGCTGCAGGTATTACAACAGGGTCTACTACTGGTATTGCGCTGACCTATTGGAAAAATGCGCAAGCAACACAAGCGATTACTCAAGCTCAAGCGGCTGCAATTGATTCCTCTGGAACATACTACATTGTTGCTACCAAAACAAATTGTACAGATACAGCTGCAGTTGTTGTTACCATTAATCCTACTCCGGTAGTGAATGCAGGAGCGGACACGGTAATATGTAATGGTGGTTCAGTAACCCTGACAGCTACAGGAGCATCTACCTACAGTTGGACTGGGGGAGTTCAAAATGGAGTAGCTTTTTCACCGAGTAACACGGCAAACTATACGGTAACGGGTACTACTACAGGATGTAGTAGCTCAGATATCGTGGTAGTCACTGTGGTGCCACTGCCAAATGTAAATGCAGGTGTGGATATTTTGGGTTGTGCCGGAGATTCAATTACCCTAACAGCTAGTGGCGCAGATTCAGTTGTTTGGACAAATGGGGTCATTAATGGAGTTAAATTTGCGCAAGCACAGGGTGTCATTACGTATACCGCGACGGGTTACAATTTGGCAGGGTGTGTGGATACCGATGATATAACGGTTACCATGGATCCAAAACCTACGATTGATTTTGTAGTAGATAAAACACGTGGTTGTTCTCCGCTAACGGTTATGTTTACCAACAATACAGCTAATAGTGCTGAATGTAATTGGAATTTTGGAAACGGCACCACAGGTTCTGGTTGTGGTACGATTACAAAAACCTTTACACAGGCAGGTTGTTATGACATCACCCTCAATTTGAAGGTAGGAGCTTGTGGTTCTTCTAAGACGATTAATGACTATATCTGTGTGGATGAAACGCCGGTGGCGTCTTTTATCCCTTCACAATATTTCTTGTCTGAGTTTAATACAACAGTTGAGTTTGATAACAACTCTACAGGGGCAACCAATTACATTTGGAATTTTGGAGATGGAACACCGAATACAACAACGCCAAATCCGATGCATGATTTTGTGAACGCTCCAATTGGCCCGGTTCAAGTGACCTTGGTTGCATCAGCGAACTCAATTTGTACGGATACAACGTTTGTGAATCTGTATATCCAAGAAGCCTTGATATATTACATACCGAATACATTTACACCAGATCAGGATATCTATAACCCTGAGTTCAAACCGATTTTTACTTCAGGATTTGATCCGTATAATTACACCATGCAGATTTATAATCGTTGGGGCGAGCTAGTATTTGAAACGAATGACATTCATTATGGTTGGGATGGATCATACGGTTCAAATGTAGAAGTATCCAAAGCACAAGAAGGTGTATATACCTATAAAATACAATTCAAGCTTAAGGAAACTGATGAACATCGGGTTTCAGTAGGTCACGTAAACTTATTACGTTAATAGGCTATCTTATAAAGTGCGGGCAACTACAAAAAGTTGCCCGTTTTTTATGCAAGAAAAATAATGCGTTGACATCTTAAAGGAATGAAAGATCAGGATCTTTTATTAGTAGGGGATACGAACAGTCGATTCAATGCCATCATAACCGCGTTTGAGGATCGGGTTTATGGCTTGTGTCTTTCTTTATTACAAAATCAACACGACGCCGAAGATGCAACGCAAGATATTTTCACGACGATTTATTTAAAACTGGATACCTATAAAGGAGAAGCTAAACTGAGTACATGGATATACCGCATTGCAGTAAATAAGTGTTATGAGTTATTGCGATTTAAGTCGCGAAAAAAACGATTTAGTCAATTGTTCTCCATTTCGGATGAGGTAATTAACCTGTCTGCCGACCCAGCGTTTTATCACCCAGGAGTGCAATTGGAATCACAAGAGCAAAGTGACTTGTTGTTTCGTGCACTAGCTCAGATTCCAGCTCAACAACGCTTGGTCTATACCCTACATAAAGTGGAAGGATATGAATATGCCTTCATCATGGAAACAACTGGTTTTTCGCGATCAAAAATTGAATCCTTAATTTTTCGGGCAAAGCAAAGTTTAAAGGATTACCTGATGAAAAATTATTCTACAGATGATTTTTGAATGCAAGAATTTATGATAAACGACATCAAAATAGAAGTATGCACAAGAAAGAACTCGATGATTTAATTGACAACGGAATTACCTTAAAATCGATTCAGGTTAGTTCGAACCTCGCGCAATCGTTAAGAAGGATTCCGGTGACGACGCAAACCAGCACGGTTTTGTCACGTCCTGTTTTGCTGGCGATTGCAGCAACTTTTCTTGCTTTATTGTCGGTGAACATTTACGTCACAAGATCCGTTGAAACCGTTAAAAGTTCATTGGAATCGTATTTGGATTTTAATACCATGCACCTATGAAAAGAGAGCGCATTTATGTAGTGAGTATTGTCGTATTGATACTGCTCAATGGTTGGTTATTGTTTTGTCTTTTGCGCGCTGAGCATGCCCCGCATCAAAAGCCGCCAAAGCTAACGTCATGGCTAAATTTTGAAGGAGACTTGAGGTCAAAAATAGACGCACTGGAACGCAATCATTTCGAACGAAAAGATAAATTGATGGAACAAAATTTCCGATTACACAACGATTTAGTTGAATTGGTTGTCTCGGATCAAGTCAATGATTCCCTACTTCAGCAAAAATTACTTGAAATTGGTCAGTTGCAACAGGATATTGAGCGCATGACAGCCTACTATTTTAAAGAAATCTACTCGTTTTGTTCAGCAGATCAACGCCAAAAATTCAAACATGAAATTAAGCGTGTCTTAAATAGAATGGGTGCTCCCCCAAAAAGACATTGACGTGGCTAATTATTCGTTCATATTTTTCCTTTTGATTGGTTTGGGGGCTGTTCAAGCGCAAGAAATTCACCTTGATATTACTTGCAACGGTTCCTCAATTGGCTTACATCGGCCTATCCCTTTATCCGAAGGGGGATCCATTCAAGTGGATAAATTGAAATTTTACCTGAGGGATTCCCATGCCAATAAAATGTACTTGGTCGATTTGGAGAAGGATACGAATTATACCTTATTGAAAGTAGAAGGAACCGTACATCTAGAACTAGGAACAGACAGTTTGATCAATGTTTCTGGAGTTTTATCCGGACCCTTTGATCCCTTAGAAGGTATGTATTGGGCTTGGAATAGTGGTTACATTAATTTTAAGTGTGAAGGAAAATATACGGATACACAAGCCGTGGTGCATCCATTCAGTTATCACCTGGGAGGATACCAAGATCCGTTTCAAACCCACCGATCCCTAAGCTTAAAATCAAATGCTGCAGCTGAACACTGTGAATTAGCATTGGATTCTTGGTTTTTACACATGTTTAGTCAAGTAGGTTTTAACCTCATGTCTCCCGGTTTGGCGGCAGTCAATGCGATGGATGTCTTATCACTTGGTTTCAATTTGGCCCATGAAAAGTAGTTTTGTTGTTAGCCTACTCCTCATTCTTTCATCCTGTGCAGTGGGATGGCTGCATTTTCATGCACCGAATCAACAAACCTATCTACAGACCTGGCCCAAACCAATTTATGCACTTAATCTACCCGCAGACAGCAACCTGGTTGAACTCGGCAGGCATTTATTTTACGACCCGATTTTATCGCGTGATAGTTCTATTTCTTGTTCAAGTTGTCACCTGCAATATACAGGATTTGCTCATGTTGATCATGCCTTAAGTCATGGTATCGACAGTAGGATAGGCGCGCGTAATGCACCGACGTTGGTAAATTTAGCATGGATGCCAATTATGCATTGGGATGGAGGAGTAAAACACATCGATTTGCAACCCTTAAATCCAATTACCCATCCATTGGAGATGGATAATACCTTGGAAGAAGTACTGAAACGCTTAAACCGTTCAAAGAAATACCAGCAGTTGGCTCGTAATGCTGCAGGTTCAGTTGAAATAGGCTCTGTGGTCTTGTTTAAGTCTTTGCGTTATTTTTTGTTGAGTTTGATCAGTGCGGATGCTAAATACGATGCCGTTATGCGTGGACTCCATGAGCAATTTACAGAACAAGAGTTGTCGGGATATAAGCTCTTTAAGCGACATTGCGTCTCATGCCACCAAGAACCCCTACTAACGGATAATACGTTAAGGTCAAACGGCATAGCTCCTGATCAAACCAATCCCGACAAGGGTGCGTACTCGATTACTTTAAACGCTTCAGATTTATATCGTTTTAAAGTTCCTACTTTACGGAACATTGCTTTCACATTTCCTTACATGCATGATGGACGGTATGCTAAGTTAAAAGATGTCATTAATTTCTACAGTGATAGTGCCTCTGCCTTTCGTTTGCAGTATGCTGATCTTAAACTCAAACAACCGTTCAATTTTTCTGCAACGGAGAAAAAAGATTTACTCGCATTCCTGTATACTTTAACCGATAAAACATTTTTGTTTAACCCAAAATTTGGTTATCCACAGCCGTGAACGCAAGAACTTGATGATTACGGCATCTAAACGTAAAATAAAATCAGATGAAAAGAATTTTAATTGTAGGGCTAGTTGCATTATCCAGCAGTGCAAAGGCTCAAACCAACCCGATCATAACAGCCTGGCTACAAAATACAACCGGTGTTCAAGGAAGTTATTATACCCAAGGAAATTATACCCCCATTTCAAATGGTGTAGCAGCAAATGTTCAACAAGTCAAGTATTCAAATAATTGGGTGTATGTTTCTACCAACGGCATACCAACCTATCCAACAGGTCCATTTTTGGACGGGAATCCCTCGACAGCAAGTGCTCAAAATGCAATCTTTAAATTTCCATTAAATCCCGTTCAAAATACCAGTGGAACCTACACCGCTACAACAGCGGGCAATATTGGATTATTTATAAATGGTGTTGCTTTATTCGATTATCGTGATGGTGTTGCTTGGAATCCGAGTACGAGTGCGCTTTGTGGCGGACCGGGCAATCCGATGTGTCCAGGTGGCCCGTCTGCAACGATGGCTTGGAATAGAGATGCTGTACCGGCTGAAAAACCAGGTTTCGATTGTTCTAAAGGGCATCCAGCTCAAGGAAATTACCACCATCATCAAAATCCAAGTGCTTATAAATTAGATTTGAATGTTATTTCTACGATTTGTGATCTGTATGATGCAGATGGTTTGTACACGCTCGATTCCACAACACATTCACCACTAATCGGTTTTGCAGCAGATGGATTTCCGATATATGGCGCATATGGGTATAAAAACAGTGATGGAACTGGAGGAATTACCCGCATTAAATCGGGGTATCAATTGCGTTCAATTTCAACACGAACACATTGGGCTGATGGAACAGATGTAGCCGATGGTCCGGCAGTGAATAGCACTTATTTTTTAGGGTATTTTAGAGAAGATTATGAATTTGTTACACATCCGGGTGAAGAAGATTACCTTGATGTACACAACGGTAGGTTTTGTATTACACCAGAATATCCGGCAGGAACGTATTGTTATTTCGCCACAGTGGATACACATTGGAATAGCGCTTACCCGTATGCGGTAGGACCGACTTTTTATGGTGTAAAGTCTGCAGCTAAAGTAACTTCAATAACAGAAAGTGTTACCACCTACACCGCAACGGCTGCTGAAATAAATCAACAAAGTGTTCCTTTTATGGTGATGCCCAATCCTGCAAATGACCTTATTATTGTTCAAGCACAAGGGTTACTTACTCAAGCTGTAGACATCGAGTTAATTGATTTGACAGGAAAAATACACCAATCAAAAAAGTTATATCCTGGCAGTACATTGAATTATATAGATGTGAGCACCTTATATGCGGGCGAATATTTTGTTCGGATAAGATCAACCAACGCGGTGCAAACCGTTAAAATTCAAGTGGTAAATTAAGATAGGCACCAGCGCTACGTATTCCTACGTATGTCGTTTACGCAGATCTTACCTGAGTACGTGCAGGCAAGTGCTGAAATTGATGGGTGCCCTGTAAACTTTCCTTTTCTGGGTGGTGAGGTAACTGTTTCTTTGTTCTATAAAATTGAAACACACCAAAAAAACACACCATGAAAACAACAGCTTTTTTCTCGCTTTTAACCGGAATCGTTCTTACAGTTTCTTCGTTTGCTCAAACAGCTTTACACGTAGAGGTGACTAAATCTGATGTAACTTGTTTCGGACAATCGAATGGCAAAGCTGAATTGTATATTGCAGGTGGAGAAGCACCGTATGCAATTCAATGGAATACTGGTGCTACAGCACAATTGGTAGAGAACTTGAGAAAAGGGACGTACACCGTACAAGTAACAGACGCAAAAGGTACACAGGTAACAGAAACTGTTTCTATTGCTGCACCCACTCCAATGGCCATCATGTACAACACACCGGTAAGTGCTTCAGTG
>Ga0172373_10007142_pt1 | contig 14600 bp, 12 predicted proteins | sample Lak10m_2_FD_114546 | JGI IMG/M metagenome (GOLD analysis project Ga0172373, IMG submission 114546) | Freshwater microbial communities from Kabuno Bay, South-Kivu, Congo - kab_092012_10m | ecosystem: Environmental > Aquatic > Freshwater > Lake | place: Democratic Republic of the Congo... | reverse complement strand
CTCAAGAAGCCAACCGGATAACTCAGCCGTCGACCAAACCAACGTTTCACCCTCGGGGTCGTGTGCCGAAGTAAATCCCCAGCAAACCCCGCCCCCACGAACAAGAGGGCAAAGCCTCGCTCGGACTGCCCCGCAAACCGAGAATGAAACCGGATCACGTCGACCCGCCGCACCGCGCCCACGCGCAAGGCCTCGATCGCGTTCTCGACTGTTCCCACACCCCGCGCTGTCGCAAAGTCATTGCCGGTTCCCAGCGGGATCATTCCCAACACCGCCTCGGGGTTCCCTGAATCCATCAGCCCCGCCGCCACCTCGTTCACCGTCCCGTCGCCACCCGCCGCAATCACCCGAACCGGGCCACCCTCCCGAGCCAATTGCCGTGCCCGCTCCCGGGCCGCCCCCGCCCGATCGCTTTGGAACACGGTAAATTCAACACCCGCCCGTTCGAGGGCGTTGAAAACGTCTCGAAACCGATGCAACCCAACCCCGCCCGCAGCGGCAGGGTTCAGGATCACTCGATAAAGGCGGGCCGATTCAGTCAAGGTCCACGTTGCCGCAGAGGTGCACCTCAAGCCCTAACTCCGCCAAACACGCCGCCTTCACTCGCAACGCACGATGGGCTTGGCGTTCGCTCGGCGCATACACGACCTGGATGTGGTTGGACTTGTGCCGCGCCATCATCTGATCGCGCGAAATCCCTTTCAACACCGCATGCATAATTGGCCACTGCGGGGTCGTCTCTTTCCACCGTCGCTCGGTCTCTTCCTGCGGCAACTTCACCACCTCCGCCACCCCCAAGTCGCAATGTAATCGACCGTCCATCACGAACACCCGGCTCCACACCACAAAGCCGGGCTTCGATATCCCCTTCACTGTGCCCCCGCCCAAGCGGAAATACATACCCGGCTGACGCTCGCTCGTGGTCCCTTTGTAGCCCCCGATAAAATGCGCCGGCGGCGCAGCTCCCGAGATCAGGAACACCCAGACATAATCATCGACCCCATCCCCCTTATACTCCTGACCCCACCTCAGATCGTGTAAGGTGTTCTCCGGTGCATACCCTAACTGCCGCCATAGGTGATACGTCACCAACCCATCCAATCCCGCACACTCGTCCACTTCGTTGAAGTGCGGCAGTGCCTCCCCATCGAAGAGAATCCGATCCGATCCCGTAGCTTTCACCGGCGGCCGGTCCGCGTTGTTCAAAAGGCCCTCCACCAAATCGCTCGCCGGAGCCAAATCCTTGAGCCCTTGCTGATACTGAATGCCTACCGTCGCGCACCCAAACTCATCGGCGATGCGCACCGCAGCAATATACATCTTACACTGCAACAAAACCTGGTTCTCCGTGAGATCAGTCTCCTCCACCGTGCCCAACTGAAAGCGCATGCCTTTCTTCCAAAGCCACTCATAAACCTCCCGGGCTTCGTCGTCGGTGACCTGTAGCATCGCGGCATACAACGCCGATTGACTCAACCGTTCCTTGAACACGCCCACCGGATTCAGAATTTCGTCCGGGATAATCGCGTTGTGCATGCCCATGCACCCTTCATCAAACACCCCCATGATGGCCTTCTGTTCACGGAACCGACGCCCGAACTCGCGCCCCGTACGGTCGTCGTCGGGGTTGAGTCGAAGCAAATCGAAATCGCGCACATGGCTCTGGTCATGGGCAATCCACCCCGTCTGCAACCACTGCCTCAAACCTTCCTTGAAAAACTTATCTCGGAACGTCTCGCTCCACAGGCTGCTGTGCCGAATGCCCATCTTAGTCATCGACCCATTCAAGTTCAGCAACCCCACCAAACCAGGCCAAGTCCCACTCCAATTGGCCACGGTCAAGATCGGCCCTCGATGCGTCAACAATCCAGGCAGCAGATGCTGGCTGTATTGCCACACGCACTCCGCCACGATGAGCGGTGCGTCCGGGTCCAAGTCCCTGAAGACTTGAATCCCCACCTTCTGAGAATCAATGAACCCATGCTTCTTCGTCGCATCATACGCATGGGCTCGAACCACCTCCCAATCCTCGTCCTTCAACGCCTTCGTCAGCGTGGCTTCCATTTTCTGCTGTTCCGGCCAGCATTTTTGATTCGCGGAGAGTCGCAAATCACCGTTGGCGACCAAATAGACCTGTTTCGGTTTCAAGGAGGTTGGACTGTTCATCGTTTCGGCCTCGACTATGCGCTAACCCCCTTCCGAGGGCAAGACGTTCGCTCGTTTTCCAAGCGGCCCACTTCGCCTGCACTTCCCAGCCCCAGTCGAGGTACGCAGAACCCTGGGTTCAATCTCAATCTGTGGGGCAGGTCTCCGACCTGCCGGTTCACCGTGCCTCTGGCACGGTCTCGGAAATCCCCACTGCCAAAGCCCAATCACCAGAACCGTAGACCGCTCTGGCCACCGCCAACACGCCCTCAGCAGTTCTCCAAGCTTCTCTCTTGAGCTCGATTCAAGGTTCCGCTACAGCTTGGGAAACCTTACTAATCACCTATGTCATTCTACTCCCGATGGCTCCCAGCCTTGGTTCTGGCCGCCTCCCCACTGCTCGCTCAGGCCCAAGCGCCCGAAGGTTACACCGATACCCCCATGCAGCCTAACGGCAAGTGGCACGTTCACGATCCCAACCGGCCCCTGCCAAAAGTCATCACCCCAGGCGCAACCTTCAGTCAACTCGCCGCCCCGCCCTCCGACGCTATCGTGCTCTTCGACGGCAAAGATTTCTCCAAGTGGAAGGGCACCAAGGGCGATGTCCAATGGAAAATCGTCGATGGCTACATGGAAACCACCAAGACCGGCATCATCCGCACCCGCGACGAGTTCGGCAATTTCCAGCTCCACCTCGAATTTGCCACTCCATCCGTCGTGGTGGGTAAAGGCCAAGGCCGCGGCAATAACGGCGTCAATATCTACGGCAAATACGAGATCCAAGTCCTCGACTCCTACAACAACCTGACCTACGCCGACGGACAAGCCGCCGCCATCTACGGTCAGCAACCCCCGCTCGTCAACGCCTCCCGACCTCCCGGTGAATGGCAAACCTACGACATCATCTGGGAATCCCCACTCTGGGATGAGAGCGGTAAGCTCACCCAGAAAGCCTACGTCACCGTGATTCACAACGGAGTGGTCGTCCACCACCGCAAGGAACTCTACGGCGGCACACCCTACCGCGGCCTCGGTAATTACGATAAACCTCACCCCCCACGCGGCTTTATCGAGCTCTACGAACACGGTAATCCCGTCCGCTTCCGGAATATCTGGATCCGCCCCCTAGGCGAATACGACAAGCCCTAACCGGCTCCCCCCTCGCGATCCCCCGCCGAACAAACGGTGGCCGCTCCACCCCGGAGCCGCCACCGTTCGACGGGTACCACGGCCCGTCCCCCCTGGAACCACCGGCACCCCTGCCGGCCTTGGGAGGCCCAAGGTCCACAAGACAAACCCAACTTCGCCACGAGTCCCCTCCCCGTCCTCCCGTCCCCAAGCGATCCCCCCCAGTTTCGACCCATCCAAAAAACCCCATCCTCCGCCAGCGCCTCCCACTTCCACCTTGCGATTCATTCCAAGCCCGATCAATGTTCAGGCATAATTGGTTGAGTCACACTATGAATTATAAGATCTCGCGCCGAGCGTCGGCGCTCTCCCCGTCCCTCACCCTAGCCATCGATTCTAAGGCCAAACAGATGAAGGCCGAAGGTCTGGATGTCGTCGGGTTTGGTGCCGGCGAACCCGACTTCGATACCCCGCAACATATCAAGGACGCGGCCACCAAAGCCATCGCCGATGGCTTCACCAAGTACACGCCCAGTAGCGGGATTCCCGAACTCCGACAGGCCATCGCAGACAAGTTCAAACGCGAGAACGGGCTCACTTACAAGCCCTCCCAGGTCATCGTCTCCTCCGGCGGTAAGCACTCCTGTTACAATGTCATCCTCGCAACCTGCGAAGAAGGCGACGAAGTGATCATCCCCGCCCCTTACTGGCTCAGCTACCCAGAGATGGTCAAACTCGCCAGCGCAACCCCCGTCATCTTGCCCACGTCCGACGCCACCGAGTTCAAAGTCACCCCCGACCAGTTGCGCGCCGCCATCACCCCAAAGACGCGTCTCTTCATTCTCAATTCTCCAAGCAACCCCACTGGCTCACTGTATACCCGCGACGAAATTAAGGCGCTCGGGGATATCTGCGTCGAAAAAGGAGTGCTCATCATGAGCGACGAGATCTACGAAAAACTCGTCTATGATGGAGCCGAACACACCAGTGTCGCGGCCTTCTCCCAAGCCCACTACGACCACACCATCATCGTCCATGGCCTCGCAAAGGCTTACTCCATGACGGGTTGGCGTCTCGGCTACCTCGCCGCCCCAGAACCCATCGCCAAGGCCATCGACGCCATCCAAAGTCATAGCACCAGCAACCCCACCTCCTTCGCTCAAAAAGGTGGCGTCGCTGCGCTCAACGGGCCTCAAGAGCATCTCGCCATCTGGCTCGCCGAATACTCCAAACGCCGCTCCTACGCACACCAACGCCTCAACGCCATCCCGGGCATCTCCTGCGTCAATGCCAAGGGGGCCTTCTACCTATTCCCGAACATCTCCAAGCTCGGCCTGAGTTCCGCCGACTTCTGCGCGCGCTTGCTCGAAACAGAAAAAGTCGCCGCCGTCCCCGGTGTCGCCTTCGGGGCCGATGAGTATCTTCGCATCAGCTACGCCACCGGCATGGCCAATATCGAAAAAGGCCTCGACCGCATCGAGCGCTTCGCAAAATCGCTCGTCTGACCCGACTCATCGTGGCGCGGCGCTGGATCTTTCTTATCCTGTTCATCGCCGCCGCTTTGGCTGTCGCTGCTCTGTGGCGGCGACAGCCCCCCGCTTCACCGCTCCCCATCGCCGCTGACGTCGAACGTCTCCCGGCGGCGCCAGATGTCCTATCGCCCCCTCTCGCCTCGAAGCTTTCCGCGCTGCTCACGCGGGAAGAGAAGGCCGACGCAACCTTCTGGGCACCCGAAATCGAGGCTCAGCGTCTAAACGGGCTCATTGAGGCGTGGTGGGATCAAATCAACGCCGCCACGAACAAGCTCGAGATCGTGGCCTCCCTCCCGTTCGGCTCGATCTCTCTACCTTCTTGGTCCCCGCCGCTGCCCGCGCTCAACCTCGTCGAGCTCCAGTCCCCAATCCACCCCAACCGCACACTCTCCCAAGCCGACTGGACCCAACACATCCTAGGCTTCGCCCGAAGCGGTTGGCAGCTGCACCAAGTCGAATGTCGCCAGATTTCCTTCCAACCCCAAACCGCGCAATCACCTCCTCATAGTGTCTTCAGTTTCACCGCTCAATGCGCTCATCGCGACCCCCAACGCACCACACTGATCTCGGGTTCAATCCAGGTCGAATGGTTCCCCAACTCGTCTACACCCTCACCGTCAACCTCACTCGCACGCCCCCCCGCACCTCCACGCATCCGATCCCTCGACGCCTCCCAGCTCGCCATCCGTTCCCGCATCGGCCCCACCGGGTTCAACCTCGCTTTCGTTCAAACCATCGACCCCGCCCCAAATCCGAGTTTCATCGATCCCTTGCTCGTCATGGATCTGAACCGTGACGGCCTGTCCGAAATCGTGCTCGCCGCAAAGAACCTCGTCTACACTCGAAACTCCCAGGGCACATACCGTCCGCAGACCCTTTGCACTCATCCCATCCCCCACCTCGCAACGGCTCTGCTCGCCGACTTCGATGGAAACGCAACCCTCGACCTGCTCTGCGCGAACGCCTCGGGCCTGCACCTCTTCTCCGGCTCGAACCAGCTGACTTTTGCTACGCCAAGCTCCCCAGTCTGGTCCCCCGCTCCGAACCCAACCTCGCTCGAAGGCCCCGTCGTCCTGACGTGTGGCGACCTCGATGCCGACGGTGATCTCGATGTGTTCCTCGGCCAGTATCGCGTGCCGTCCCTCGGCCAGATCCTTCGACCCGAATTCCACAACGCGAACGACGGTTTTCCCTCGTTTCTGTTACAAAATGACGGCCACGGACGATTCACCACGATCACCAACGCGCCACAATTCAACGCCAAGAGCCGACGTCGCGTCTTCAGTGCTTCCCTCGTCGATCTAAACCTCGATCAACGTCCCGAACTGCTCACCATCAGCGATTTCGCCGGTCTGGATCTCTTCGAAAATCCATGGCCCGAACCGTTGCGCGATGTCTCCACCACCTGGATGCCCGAGACGCACGCCTTCGGCATGGGCCACGCGCTCAATGATTTCAACTCCGACGGCCTCCTGGATGTGCTCATGATCGGCATGATCTCGCCCACGGTCAGCCGACTGCACCACCTCAACCTCTGGCGATCGCACCCCGGAAAAAGCGAAGACCGCTCGCTCCGCACCCGCATGACCTTCGGGAATCGGCTCTACCTGCGTGATCCCAACTCCACAAACTCCTTCACCACAAACCAACTGAGCACCTCCATCGCCGCCTCCGGTTGGTCCTGGGGCGTAGCCTCCGCCGATTTCGACAACAATGGCTTCCCCGATGCCTACATCGCCAACGGGAATGAATCCAGGTCCTCCGTTCGCGACTACGAGAGCGAGTTCTGGCTCCACGATCTCTACATCGATAGCACCGTCGATGACGCCACTGCCACCGCTTATCTCACCTCCAAGTTCGCTCGCACCCGAGGAAACGGTTGGTCCTATGGCGGCCACGAGAAAAATCGGCTCTTCATGAACGATCAAGCCCAGTCCTTCACCGACCTCGCGCCAATCCTCGGGGTTTCGTTGGGGGAAGACTGCCGAAACGTCGTTGCCGACGATATCGATGGTGATGGGCAAGTCGATCTGATCGTAACCACGTTCGAAATCTGGCCTGAGAAAAAGCAAACCCTACGCGTTTACCGCAACCAACTGCCCTCAACCCACTCTTGGATCGGGTTCAAGTTCGTGTCAACACCCCAGTCCCTCTCCCCCGTCGGCACGCACATCACGATCGAGTCCGGGGGGCGGCTCCAATCACGTCAGTTGGTCACAGGCGACTCCTACCGATCCCAACACCCCGCCACGCTCCACTTCGGAACCGGAACTCACACCCTCGTAACCCAAGCCGAGGTCACGTGGCCCAACGGTGAGAAACAACGCATCGCCAACCCCACCCCTCGCCGCTACCACATCCTCACTCCTCCCAGCCGTCCATAATCCCCGAGAGCGACGCCCCCCTTGCCGACCCTCCACTCACCCAGGCCCAGCCAAGGCCATTAAGTCCTCGCGCAACGGCGGGGCCTTCACGAACGACACCGCACGCAGATAGATCGGCTCAATCAAGCCCGGATCCGAAAACCACTCCGCCGCCGCAGCCAACAACCCCACACGGCCCGCCCTCGGAAACCCTTCCACCGCCCCTTCAACACTCGCTCCTAGCCCCGCTCCAAACACCGTCCCCTGCGCCTGAATCCACCCCCGGACCCATTCTGCCGACACCAACTCCAGCGCCCCCTCGCATCGCCAAGCTCCGTGCGAAGCATCGAGACGTTGCGCATAAAACTCGCCGCGCAGGGCGTCCACCAACCACACACCCCGGCCGTCCAGCCGCGCCGGAGTTGCCAAGTCCGCCACCGCCGCGCTCACACTCGAAACTCCCGCGGCCGGAATCTCTCGAGCCAAACACCACCCCTGCGCCCACGCCAGCGCCGACCGGATACCCGTATACGAGCCCGGCCCCGTCCCAATCGCCACCCGCATCACCTCCGACGCCGCCACCCCCGCGACCTCCAGCGCACGCTGGGTCAGGCCCTTCACCGGCGTCGCACGCCCGGCCTCATGGCAGATCTCCGATAAAATCGCTCCGTCTCGAACCACCGCCACGCTTCGATGGTCGGTCGAGAACTCAAAAGCCAATGTCGTCATGCACGATCCTGCGTTCATTTCCGTCCAACACCTCAATCCGCACCTGAGTGAAATCCTTCGGCCTAGCCCCTGTCCATCGATCCATCCACTCGATCACTGCCAACCCCTCCGGCTCCAGGTACAGCTCCAAACCCGCGCTCCAAATCGCTTCCATCGTTTCCAATCGATACAAATCCAAATGTGCTAAGGGCAACCGACCCATCCGGTATTCGTTCACCAAAGCGAACGTCGGCGACGTGATCCGCTCGCCAATCCCAAGGCCCGCCGCAAGGCCCTTCACCAAATGGGTCTTGCCCGCGCCCAAATCGCCCTCAAGCCCGATCACCCACCCCCGACGCGCCACTCCCGCGAGCCGTTGTCCGAACTCAAACGTGTCCTCAGGACTTTTCGAAATGATCGTAGCCATGCACCTCCAAATCACGCACCCCCCGCTCGTCCCGAATCCGAAGCCCAGGCTCCTCCAAGATCCGGCCTACACACGAAAGGTTCACGTCGGGGAATCGCTGCTTCCACCCGTCCAAGACCCGCACCGCATCCTTCGGCGACACGGTAAACACCAGTTCAAAATCCTCCCCATCCGTCAGCGCCGCCAACAAAGGGGGCTTCGCCGCGTCTCCTTCACGTCCCCGCAAACGCGCCTCCCGACTCGTCGGAATCGCCCGCCCCAACAGCTCCGCCCCAACCCCGCTCTGCCGCAGGATATGCCTCAAATCCCCCGCCAATCCATCGCTCAAATCCATCATCGCATGCACATCAAAATGCGCCACCAACCACCCCGCCTCCACCAACCGCGGCTCGAAGTCCAAGTGCCGACCCGCCATCGCCCCCCCCAGTTCGCCCGATACAAAAATCGCATCCCCTACCCGCGCGCCCGATCGCAAGACCGCCTTGCCCTTCGCCACCCAGCCCACCACCGACACCGAGATCAAATACCGCTCCGGATTGCGCGTGGTCTCCCCACCGACAATCGAAACCCCATGTGCCCCCGCCATCGACCTCAGCCCAGCATACAGCGCATCTACCTCCTCCACCGTGTGGTGGGTCGGCAACCCCAATGTGATCAACGCCGAACTCGCTCGTCCACCCATCGCCGCCACATCGCTCAACGCACGCCCCATCGCCTTGCGCCCCACACGCTCAAAACCTGCCGATCGCTCAAAATGAATTCCCTCCACCACCGAGTCCGTCTTGAGCAATAACTCTCGATCCGGCACACCCACATCCACCACCGCGCAATCATCGCCCGCCCCCACGCGCACCTCAGAACCCAGCGTCAACCCCGACGTGATCCTCGCGATCAAATCAAACTCGCCCAGCTTATTAGTCGTTTGCTTCATGTCCGCTTCAATCCCTACCGGTGCGGTGCCCCCTCACGAATCCATCACCAACAACCACACAAAATTCGCCGCATTAAACAGGCTGTGAGTCAGGATCGGAGCCAATAACACACCCGTCCGCTGATACAATCCCGTCAGCATCACCGCCAAGAACGTCAAGGGCACCATGGTCACCAAACTCCCATGAAACGCCCCAAACAGAATCGACGTTCCCCAAAATGCGACGCGAGGAAAACCCAGCTGACGAATCGAAGGAAACAAAACCCCGCGGAACAAAAACTCTTCCACCACCGGCGCCACCAAGATCGCCATCGCCCCAAAATAGACCCGCTGCCCCCACGACTCCGCCGACTGTAACGTCTTCACCGCCGACTGCGGCTCCGGATCCATGCGAAACCATTCCATCAAATCGCCCGACAGTTTCCCCAACAACATCGCCGTCGGTAAAGCCACCGCCACCGTCAACACCGCCAACCCCAGCGCCTGAAACCGATTCTGATCCCACCACCCAAACGCCTCGCGCCAGCCCACCTCATGCTGCTTCAGAAACCAGTGGATCAACAACAACGCCGCCCCTTGAAACGTCAGGTTCCCCACCAGAAACATCAAAAACTTCACGCTCGACGACGCCTCGTGTCCTTTTCCTGGGTCAAGAAACGAAAGCAATGCCCCGCCCATCCCTAGGCACACGAACAGCCAAAGGAACAACCGGAGCATGGGTTCCAGCTTCCAAGTCCGCAGGTGTACCATGACCCCGGCGAGCCTATGGAAACCCGCCCTCGCTGCAACGGAAAACTCACACACCCCGGGACCACCGCCACCCCTTCAGGCTCCCAAGCCCTGGGAGCGCCGGCACCCCTGCCGGCCAGCCTTAAGTCTACCGACACCCAAAGCCCGCACCAGCAGCCCACAAGGCCCCCGGGTCCCGGGACCTCAAGCCATGGGAGCACCGGGACCCCTGCCAACCAGCCTCGACCCCGTGGGGCAGGTCTCCGATCTGCCAGTTCACCGGGCCTCCGGCACGGTGTCGGACAAGCCCACGATCTCAACCCCACCCCCACACCACATCTCTGAACCCTCTTACTGCTCAACACGACCCCGCCTTATCCCACACTTTCACAATGAATTTAGCTTGCCCACCCCCAACCGAATTCCCCAATATCGCGTCCGTCGACAGACGGAAGCCCCGCTCCCGTCCCTACGACACCTCTCGCAGTGCCAATGTAGCTCAGTGGTAGAGCAACGGTTTCGTAAACCGTAGGTCGTGAGTTCAATCCTCACCATTGGCTCCATTTCAAACCCCACTCCACCAACGAGTTACAACCGAAACACCCAGAACCCACCGTTCCCCTAGACATGCGCCGAAGCGCATAAAGAGGCACGATTAGGCACTCAAAATGGTAGAAAGGTGATAGACGGAAAAAAAGAGGGCGCGCGACTGTTCCATTGCACGGTGCCCCCCGCGAGTTCCGCGAGGACCACCCGAAAAACCCGTGCTTGCGGCTCCTGTGAGGTTGGGAAGGTGACGCTAGGGCACTTCTGGGGCAGAATTCTGTCGGGAGAAGATCCTGTCACGGGAAGCCCACGTCGGGTCCGTGGTTTCAGTGACCGATCGTTTCCGGAAGGAATTACTCGATTTCCTCCGGTTCAGCGTCCCTCGGATACCCGTCGGTGTTCCGGGACGGTCGCAGGGATGGCTGCCCCTTTCGGGACGCAGGTGTCGGGGCTAACTCCAACAGCACGCGCTCTCCTTCGATCACCGCTGCCATGGCGTGGCCAATTCGCTCCAATTCCCCAGCCGATGCGCCTGAGATCTGAGCATCGAGCGCGGTCCGAAGTCTCGTGAGTACCGCGAGGTTATCCGTCAGGTGGCGCTTATCGCGCTCGTTCCACCACGACTGGTCCTCAACCGGTTGAGGCGTCGCAACGAACACCTGCGATCCCACGAGGTCCTGGAGAGCAGCTCCTTCGCGTTGACGGCGCAAGCCGACCCACCCCTCGCGGCGGCATCGTCCTTCAATGGTGGAGAGCCGAAGCCCATGACGCTGGGCCAGTTTAACCAGCGACCCATCCCCCGCAACATATTCACTCCGAACGGTTTCCCAGAGTCGCGGTGGGCGTTGCACGGGCTTCGGTCGAGGTTTGTCGCTTTGGAATAGGGATTTCATACAGGACTTCTCAGTTTTCGCTCACAAAGCCGACCAACTGCTTGTCGTCTGGCAGGGTGTTTGACGACCGCATTCATTCAGGCCAATGAGCAGGCTTGCGATTGAAGATTTGTCCGCACTGTCAGATTCTCCGGCCCGCAGCCTGTGGTGGAATCCAGGGGACACCGAGCGCTCTGATTTACCCTCACCACAGGTCCTGGGGCGTTCCAGCCCCAAACCAAGGCGGGGTGGTTTCATAAAAAACTGACCCGGGTTCATAGGTCGAGAACTTAACCGCTCACCCGCACTTCCCTGTTCTGGCCCACGACCCTTGATGGCTTAGGGAAGTCTTTGAGAACATCGGCAACGTCCGAGGCACTCAGAGTGTGGACAGGCTTCAAGGGGGGCGAAGCCATGGTTTCCGTGGATGATATGGGTGGAATTCCGTTTTCCTGGGATTCGACTTCGGAAAAGCTGTCCTCTTTGTCCCAAACCTTCTGCGTTTGACCGTTTTGGGACAAATGGGACAGGTTTTCACCAGTTGATTCCACGGAATTCGGAAACACACACCCAACCCCGCTCCAACCCCGTTGATGTTTTCCATGTCGGTCGGGGATGTTGTTCCGTTGGGTAATTCCAAATCGCCTCACGATTGCTTCAGACACGACGTTGCCGAATTTGTTTTTGGTCAGAGGCGACCAGCTCCTCGATGTGCAAAACTTAACATACTCCTCAAAGCAATCTGAGAGCAGCAGTGAGCCCGACGGTTCACGCCGCAATTGCTCACGGACGAAGACAGCGCAGGAGTCGGATTCGAGGAGCAGGTTGTCAACCATAGCCTGCTGGCTAGATGTTTGGTTAAGTTGCCACCCGTCGGCTCGGGCTTTGTCCAACCCGTCGAGCATCCAGTTTAAAACGCCTGCCCCTTCGTCTCTCAAGATGATCTTGTCAAAGTCAGGGATCACCTTGTTGGTTTTTGGTTTGTTGTAGACGACGATTCGCAAGCGTCGTCGCCATGCTTCGTGGTCCCCTTCCAGGTGGACCGTTAAGCGCGAGTTGGATGTGCAGATGACGTTGAACTTGCACACAAGGTCAGGCGTCTCGTTGGAGTTCTTGAATTCAACGTTCGAAGGGTCGCCGCCCGTCAGTGACTTGAGCGCCGACGCGCCCTTCTGGTTCAGGAAGTTCTCGGGAACATCGGGTCCGTAGAGCAACGTCTTGCCGTACAACCGCCCCATCTCGAACCGATCATTCAGAAGAGCGGGGCGCAAGGTCCCCATGTTGATTTGGCCAATAACACCCATTAGCACCCGGATGAACGTCCCCTTGCCGCCACCGGCGGTGCCGGTCAACAGCATTATTACCTGGGCGACATTTTCACCCATAAGAGCGAGTCCGCACCATCGTTGTAGAAGGTCCAAATCGTCGGAATCCAATGCAGGGCGCATCAGTTCATCAAGAAACCTGGGGCAGGTTGCACCAGGGACGAACGGGACAGCCAGCTTGTTTCGTCGCCGATAAGTCGGACTGAACGGTAACAGCTCACGATTCTCCAACCTCAGCATCCCGTTGGCGCATGGAATGTACTCGGTCAGCTCGTTCGTGAAGTAGTCAGGGGTTACAGCGAGAATTCCTTTAGCCTTTCGGATAACTCCCGCCAAATTGCCTGCGTCTCTGAGTCGAAATTCAAGAGAACGGGTGTCGCAGCCTTCCTTACATTCGCGGGCGCATTCCAGGAGGGTGGCACTTAACTCGGACGCTATCACTGCTTCACGCTGATGGATGTAGATTCCATTTTCCTCCCGATACTTGAAAAATCGATCCTCCTTCTCCACGAACACCATTGGCGCACCCGGGCATCCTTTTGGTCCCATGGTGGCCGCGAAGAAGTCCTCGGAAATATCCATGGCGGCGATCTCGCCGCTTTCGAGCTCCTTTTCCTGAATCGGTGAGCCGTATTCCTCGACTAGGGCTGGGTGGAGTTTCGCAAAATGCTGGGATGGAGTTGGAAAAAGCTGTCCCATTTGTCCTCTTTCGGGATCCTCATCAAGCGAGACCGCGTCAAGCTGGGCTTCCGAGCTCGGGGCGCGCGGGATGGGCGCATCCGCCCCACTCCTCCGCTCAACGACCTTGCGGCGGTTCTCTGATTCAGCGTCGTCGACTGCTTGCCCGAAATCGCTCCTTGAGATCTTCAGCACCTTCTCAGCGAACGACTTGATACCTCCGTAGGAAATCGGATCCTTCTTGCATGCAAGTGCCATTGCGACGACGCGCCGTTTCACCTTGTCGCACTCGATTCCTGCCAGACCCTTGATCGCTGCCGACTCCCGCTGGAGCAGTCGGAGAGCGAGGGATCCAGGCCCCGCCTTGAGGTCGATAGCCTCCGCAGTCTCGACCAATTCGTCCCAGAACGCGCTGAACTGATCCCCCAGCTTCCCACGGCAATCGTCGATTCCCTTTCCTGGACCGTTGACCGGGATCCGGGGAAGCACAACGGGGATTGGAGCGACGGCGTTGGCAAGGAACATCGCGTTGCGCGAGAACTCGTAGTTCGTGGCGGTGTCACTGTCGCCAAGAAACAGAATCCGATCGGGTTTCGCAGCGGCGATGGCCTCGGCGATCCCGTCCAGTAGTCGCTGTTTACACTCGTGGCCGGTCACGTAGGTTCCGAAGCTCGGCAGGCCGATGGCCTTGATGCCGTGGTCGATCAGCGATAGCGCCTTGAATTCCCCTTCGACGACTACCAGATCGCCACCGGTTGCCATCGCGCCCAGTTTCGGCGGGATGTAGGCACGAGTCCCGCTCCCAGGGGCCTGGTGGTATTTTTGCCCCCCGGCACGCTCCTTTGGAAGCCGGTAGCGGCAGAACTTGGTTGGTCTGCCTTGAGTGTCGTGGTAGGGGATCTCGATAGAACCCGGTTCAGGGTGATCACCGAAGCGAATCCCCGCGGCCTCAAGCGTTGCAGCGCTAATACCCGGGCGCTCAGGGACGATTGGAGGTTGCGTGTTCATACGTCCTTCACGACTCCAGCTTGGCGAGGGCGGCGAGGAGACTGGATTTCCGATAAAGTCGTCGCCGACCCAGCCGGATACAGTGGATGAGACGCTTTTGAACGAGGGAATCCAGGTGACGACTGGAAACCCCGATGAAGGCGGCCGCTTGGGGGTGGTTCAGAACCTCGCGGTCGTGAGCCGCAGCCGCCTTCCCTGGTTGTGATGT
>Ga0172373_10007138_pt1 | contig 14603 bp, 12 predicted proteins | sample Lak10m_2_FD_114546 | JGI IMG/M metagenome (GOLD analysis project Ga0172373, IMG submission 114546) | Freshwater microbial communities from Kabuno Bay, South-Kivu, Congo - kab_092012_10m | ecosystem: Environmental > Aquatic > Freshwater > Lake | place: Democratic Republic of the Congo... | reverse complement strand
GGAAGTGTTACTCTCACGCATGGCCGGGCTCCTTACGTTTCTGGGCATTGCCCAGTGTGGCTCTGGTCCCTCGTGGATCAACCCACGGCCAACGTAGGGACCCGGCCGTTCCATAAGGTCTAAAAGTCAGTTTCGAACAGACTGTCCCATTGCCTTGTCACCGTATGATTCGGTTGCATTGGATTGGTATGGGATGTTGAGCTCTATTCAAGTCACGCCTAGCATCAAGAACGACATTTACTAGGGGCAATCAGGCGCCAATTCTGATAGCCGAATCCTCCTGGAGCATCTCCTTGTCCAGGCTCAAGAAAGGCCACCAGGCACTTCAGCCGGGCATTCTCTTCTTCCAGCTGCTTCAGCCGCCGAAGCTCGCTGACCCCCAGCCCGCCATACTTGCGTTTCCAGTTGTGTAGCTCGCCTCCGAGACGCCCATCTTCCGGCACACCTCGGCCACCGGCGTCCCGGTCTCCGCCTGGCGCAACGCAAAGGCGACTGCTCTAAAGGTGAAGCTCGTCTTCCTCATCCGCGAATCCTCTCATCTCAACCGAAGGGTATCGCCGGATTCCTCCAGGAATGACTGGTCCACTTTTCAAGGAAGAGGTCACCCGACAAAGCTGAATCACACGATTTTTCTCTTGCCTCGCTGCCTGTCATGCCTTACCCTTGCGCCGTCCAACCCAATTGAGAAGATCATCCAACACGCCGGTTCCCGCCCCCCCGCGGGCCCCTGCCATATGTTCGAAAGGACGCTCCATGCGACTGCATTCCCTCAGCCTGCTGCTGCTGGGTGGAGCCCTGGGCCAGGCCATGGCCATGGCCCCCATGCCCACCTCGGCCACGCGTCAACTGCCCCAGTGGGCGGTGGAACTTCCTGGTCAGCCCGCCTGTGTGCGCGACCGTCTGGTGATCACCCTGCGCGGCGAGGCTCTTCCTTCCCGCCTGGCCTCCGATCGTGCCCAACTGGAGGATGTGCCCGCCCTGCAGGCTTTCGCCCAGGCGCGGAACCTGCAGAGCAGCCGTCCGCTCTTCCTGCACGAGCTTGACGCCGTGGCCCACGAGACGGGGCTGGATCGCGTGCTCATCGTGGACCTGAGGGCGGGCCAGGATCTGGCGGCGGAGCAGGCGGCGTGGGCGGCGCGGCCAGAAGTGGAATCGGCGGAGCTGGACTGGATGGTGCACACCATGGTCACGCCCAACGACTCCTACTTCAGCGGCCAGTGGGCCTTGAACAACACGGGCTCGGGCGGCTACACGGCGGACTGCGACATCGACGCGCCGGAGGCCTGGAACACCTACACGGGCAGCTCCACGGTGAAGATCGCCATCATCGACACGGGCGTGCGCCTGACTCATCAAGATCTGTCGGCCAAGGTCGTCGCCGGTTATGACTTCGTGAACGGCGACGCCGACCCCACCGACGACAACATGCACGGCACGGCTTGCGCCAGCCTGGCGGCGGCCTCCACCAACAACTCCGTGGGCATGGCAGGCGTGGACTGGAACGCCCGGGTGATGCCCCTGAAGGTGTTGAACGCTTCGGGCAGCGGCACCACCACCAACATCGTCAGCGCCGTGGACTGGGCGCGCACCAATGGCGCCAATGTGATCAGCATGAGCCTGGGCGGCGGCAGTTACCTGTCATCCTTCAACACGGCCATCAACAACGCCTACAACGCGGGCATTCCAGTCATTTGCGCGGCGGGCAACGACAACAGCAGCATCATCAGTTACCCGGCGGCCTACACCAACAGCTTTGCCGTGGGCGCCATGAGCCCCTGCAACCAGCGCAAGAGCCCCAGTTCCTGTGACGGCGAAACCTGGTGGGGCAGCAATTACGGCACGGGCCTGGATTTGATCAGCCCCGGCGTGCTCTTGCGCAGCGCCACCAACACCAGCAACACGGCCTACATCAACAACATGAACGGCACTTCCGGCGCCACCCCCATCGTGGCCGGCGTGGCGGCACTGGTGCGCGGCCGCAACAGCGCCCTCACCGCCCAGCAGATCTACGACATCCTTAACAGCAACGCCGACGACTTGAGCACCACCGGCTGGGACAGCCAAACCGGCTGGGGCCGCTTGAACGCCCAGCGTGCCGTGGCCGCCGCCGCGCCGGACCCCTGCGCCAGCGAGACCATCGCCCCGGTGCTTACCCACAGCGCCCTGGGCAACACCAGCAACATCAGCACGCCCTACGCGGTGGGCGCCACGGTGACGGACAACTGCACCCTGGCCAGCGTGACCCTGCGCTGGCAGATCAACGGCGGGGCGTGGAACAGCGCCGCCATGACGGCTTCCGGCAGCACCTACGCGGGCAACATCCCCGCCCAGGGCTACAACAGCACCGTGCACTATCAGATCGTGGCAGTGGACGCCCGCGCCAACACCACCACCGGCGACTACACCTTCAGCGTGGTGGATCCCTGCGCCAGCGACGCCGCCGGCCCGGCCATCGCCCTGGTGACACCCATCGCCGACACCTACAACCTGACGGGCCCTTATGTGGGCGCCGTGTCCATCGAAGATCCCTGTGGCCTCCTGCTGCAGGCCCTGACCTACACGGTGAACGGCGGCACGGCACAGAGTGGAACCATCACCTCCATGGGCGGCAGCCAGTACAGCTGCAGCATCCCTGGCTTGCCGGCCAACAGCACCGTGGTGTGGACTGTCACATCGGCGGACAACAGCCCCTCGCACAATGTGGGCACCCAGAGCTGGACCTTTTCCGTGCTGGATCCCTGCGCCAGCGACGCCACGGCTCCGATGGTGGAGGCCACGGCGCCGTTCGCCGACACGGCGGACACGGCGGGCCCCTACAGCGCGTCCTTCACGGCGGAGGATCCCTGTGATCTGGCCAGCGTGGCCCTGGCCTACACGGTGAATGCCGGCGCCCCGCAAAGTGGCGCGGTGGTGCCCGGCGCACTGGGCAGCTATGTGGGCGTCATTCCCGGCCAGGCGGCAGGAAGTGTCATTGCCTGGACCTTCACGGCCGTGGACAACAGCCCGGCGCACAACCAGGGTTCCGTGACGGGCACTTTCAACATCGCGGCCTCCCTGCCGGTGGACGCGCCCGTGTCCAGCCTGGCGTGGACTGCGGAGAACCAGCTGACGCTGAGCTGGGGTGCCGTCACCAATGCCACGGCCTATGCCATCTACCACTCCGCCAGCGCCAGCGGACCCTGGACCATGTTGCAGAGTGTGCCCGGCACCAGCGCCGTGCTGGATGTGACGGGACTGGAGATTGGTTTCTTCCGGGTGAGCGCCACGAACTGAGCCTCGCCATTTTGTTGACAGCGTGCCGCCTCCTTCGGGAGGCGGCCCTTTTTCCGGCCCCTGGCACGATGCCATCTTGCCCTGGGAGAGCGCCGGAACCGGTGGGAGACAGGAATCGCGCCACCTGCACCCGGTGCGGCACATCGTTCGCCCTCCCACGAGCTGCACCAAGCCCACACATCATGCCTCCAGGAGCCCCTTCATGTTTCGCTGCATCCCTCTCCTGTCACGCATGCTGCCTGTCGCCCTCCTGCTGGCCTGCACCCCGGGCGCCCAGGCCCTGCGGGTGGTGACCGTCAACCTGCAGGGCATGCGTCCCGACAGCAACTGGCAGGTGCGCCAGTACTTCCTTCACCAGGCGCTCATTGCGCTGGATCCCGATGTGGTGTGTTTGCAGGAGGTGTGCGAAACCCTGTCCGGCGGCGGCGCCGACAACCAGGCCCTGGCGCTTGCCCACTCGCTGGAGACGGCCCTGGGAGGGGATTACACCTGGTACTTCCAGGCCACGCACATCGGGTGGGAGCAGTTCAACGAGGGGGTGGGCCTGGTGACGCGGCTGCCTCTGCTGGAGAGCGGCACCATCTCCCTGACGCCGGGCGCTTTTCCGCGCAAGGTGGTGTGGAACCGCCTCCAGAGCGGGGAGGGCGAGCTGCAGGTTTTCTCAACGCATCTGGACCACCTCTCCAGCGCCGTGCGACTGGTGCAGGCCGGTGAAGTGCGCGACTTCGTGATGGAGAAGGTGGCCGCCCACCCGGGCAGCCCGGCCATTTTGGGTGGCGACTTCAACAGCACCCCGGCCAGTGCCGCCATGCGCCTGTTCACCGTGGGCCATCCCGACAGCCTCTTCGTGGACGCCTGGGCCATGCTCCACCCCGGCGAGGCGGGCTGGACCATGCCCTCCGATGCCCCAAACCAGCGCATCGACTATCTCCTCTCCCTTTCGGCGGATCCTTCCTGGGCGCCAGTGCTGTGCGAACTGGCCATCACCGAGACCTACGATGGCACCCACTTCCCCAGCGACCACTTCGCTGTGCGCGCCGATTACGAGGAGGGCGTGGGTTTGGTGGACCCGGAGCCTGCGCTTCCCCAGACCGCTGAGCTGGGCGCGCCTTTCCCCAATCCCTTCAACCCGGCGGTCTCCCTGCCCGTGGAGCTCCTCCGCGCCACGGCAAGGCTGCGTCTGGAAGTGGTGGATGTGAGGGGTGTCCGGCGCGCCCTGCTGCACGACGGGGCACTGGACGCAGGGAAGCACACCTTCACCTGGCGGCCCCACCACGAGGCGGCGGGTCTCTACCTGGCGCGCCTGACGGATGGGGAAGGCCGGGTGTCCACGCGGAAGCTGCTCCATCTGCCCTGATCCATGCGCCACGGCTCAGGATTGGACGGTGGTGGCCTCATCCATGCGCAGCAGCGCCAGGGGCATGTCGCGCTCCAGCAGCCAGTGGTGCCACAGGCGCTGGGCGGCGAAGAGGCGGTCGCCGGGGCCTTTTACCTCCACCATCAGCCAGTCCCTTTCTCCCTGTCGTGCGCCGTCGCGCCACAGCAGCAGGTCCGGGAGGCCGTGGCCACAGGCTCCGGGATGTTCCAACATCCGCGCCGTGAAGTCCGCCAGCACGGCACCGGGCACTTTCTCCACCAGAAGCAGCAGGCCTTCCCGCCACAGCGGATTCTCGTCGCCGTCCACGGGTGATCCAGGCAGCAACAGGGGCCAGCTTACCAGGGGATTCTGCAGGCCCGCGCAGTCCTCCAGGCGCTGAAGCAGGGCCGCGTGGTGACGGTTCCGGCGCAATTGGCCCTCCAGCCTGTGCCACGCCTTCTCCCGGCGTGCCAGGAAGCCCGGCCGTCCCCAGTCCAGCGGTTGGCTCTGGAAGGCGTGCAGGAAGGCGCCGGGGAGGGGCATGAAGATGAGATCCCAGGCGCAGAGCCCGACCAGGGCGCGCAGCAGGATGTTCTCCGCGTGCAGGCATCGCCAGCCTTCCCGGGCCAGCAGGCGCAGGGCGGCCTCCTCGGCGGTGAGGGCGGCGCCGGCCTGGTCCCGCACCAGCACGCGGCCTCCCCGGTGCCCCGGGTGGCGTGGCATGGTGATGCGGATCACGGGCGGCGTTCCGAGAGGCGCGGCCACCCCCGCCAGACGCTCCAGCTCCCGGTGCGCCAAAGGATCCAGACTCTCGCCCAGCGCCTGATGCAATGCCTCGCCGGCGGACTCCTCCCGGCCGCTGTGACGCAGATTGTGCACCAGGCGCTGCCACTGCTCGCCCCGGCGGCGTCCCTGCAACCCACACGAGAGCGCCAACCGTTGCCAGCCCGCGGCGGCTCCCCGGCGGCCCAGCCGCTCCAGCAGCGCGGCTCCGGCACACAGGGCCTTCAAACGCACCCGCCGCACCAGGCGCGATCCCTCATCGCCGTCATCCATTGGCCTTTCCTGGCGCAAGGGCGTGGCCAGCTTGCCCGCAGTGGAAAGCAAGTCCCGGGATGCCTTTTGTGCCGCCGCTGGCAGATGCTGGCCGGCGCGCCACCCCCGCAGCTGGTGTCGCAGGTGATCCAGGCCCTCCAGCAGCAGGTCCAGCTGATGGCCTTCATCCAGCAGCAGGTCCAGGTCCTCCCGACACCGGAAGAAGCCCCGACGGGAAAGGCGCACGGAAACGAAGCGCTGCCGCCCCATGCCTTCCAGGGTGAATTGGGCCAGGCCCTGGTCTCGCCCGCCGAAGTGGCAGATCTCCACCAGGCGCATCAGGCGCGCCTTGTCCGGCTTCACACGCAACCAGGCGTCCACTGAGGCCAGCGCAGCCGCCGCATCGCCTTCGTGATGGGTGGGCACCCACATGTCCAGCTGCCGAGCGTGGGGAGTGGGGTGCAGCAGCCGCTCCAGCAGGCGTTGGCGATCCAGTGCCGCCCGCCCTCCGGGTGGTGTGCCGCACAAGTGCAACAAGTGGCGGATCTCACCGTGGGTCAGGCTTTCCAGCAGGTCTGGCGGCGGCGCCTCATCGCCAGCGGGCCAAATGTCGATCCACTCGGACTGGCGCAACACATCAAGGCATGCGGCGGGCTTCGGGCATTCCGGGTAGTTCAGGGTGGATTGCCGGATCCAGCCCGCCTTGCGCGTGAAGAGGCGGGCCAGAAGCAGCGCACTCTCGCGCGGCAATCGGTTTATGCCGCGCAGGCACCGCCTTTCCCCAGGGCTGAAGAGGCGGGCGTCCCGCTCCAGCACGGTGTCCCGCATGCGCAGGAGGTGCTTTAGGAGGTGGTGGCCGGGAAGTGTCCCGATGGCATCGCCGGAAGTCATGACAAAAGGTAGGGCAGATGGTTCGTGCAGCGGGCCACGCTTGCCACCTTTTCGGCAGGCATTAAGGGATGGCACATGTCGCGCATGGACAAGGATCTGGGGCGCTGGTTCCTGACGGACCGCGTGCGCTTGGAAATGGATTTTGACCGAACCCCCCAGCAGCTTGGGCTTCCCTCACCGCCGGTGGAGAAGGCCTGTCCACCGGAGCTGCCGCGCATTGCCCTGCCGCCGCGGGAAGCCTGGCAGGGCATCGGCGCCACCACTGTGGAAGAAGCGCTCGCGCGGCGCTGCAGCCGTCGGGAGTACACACGGGACCCGCTGCAGCTGGACGAACTGGCCTTTCTGTTGTGGAGCACCCAGGGCGTATTGTCCAAGCTGGGCACAATGGCGGTGCTGCGCACGGTGCCCAGCGCCGGGGCGCGCCACGCCTTCGAGAGCTATGTGTTGGTGCAGCGCGTGGAGGGCCTTGAGCCGGGACTCTACCGCTATCTCAGCCTCAGCCACGAGTTGGCCTTCCTGGGAGAGCTTCCCAACGCCGCCCAAGCCATCAGCGATGCCACCCTGGGCCAGGATTTCCTGGGCGAGGCGGCGGTGGTGTTTGTGTGGACGGTGCGTCCGGCGCGCATGGAGTGGCGCTACGGCGATGCCGCCTACAAAGTACTGGCACTGGATGCGGGCCATGTGGGGCAGAATCTCTACCTGGCCTGCGAGTGCGTTGGCGCCGGCACTTGTGCCATTGCCGCGTACAACCAGGCCGAGGTGGACGCCATCCTGGGCGTGGACAGCGAAGAAGAGTTCACCATTTACCTGGCGCCGGTGGGCAAGGTGGACGACTCCTCCAGCTGACTTTGGTGCCTTCTCAGGGCAGGCGCTGGATGTCGTCCACGGTGGTCGTGAACAGGATGGCCTGGGCGTCCTGGTCCCGCGCATCCCGGTGGGCCAGCCCTGCCACCAGGATCTGGCCATTGGGAAGGGCCAGCAGGGCCTTGCCCATCCCGTAGTGGATGCCGTCGTAGCGGCCCTGTCCCAGCGCCTGCAGCTGGTCGTTCCAGGCGGCCAATTGGATGCCGATGGTCGCGCCCAGGATGGCCGGATCGTCGGCAGTCAAGCCCGTGCACACCATCACGGAGTCACGCACCAGGACCGCGCTGAGCAGCTCGAACTCGCGGCGTTTCACCTGCAGGCTGTCCAGGGGACGGCACTGGCTGTCCAGGCGCAGGATGAGATCGTTGCAAACCCGTCGCCCACCGAAGTGGCGATCGCTGGTTGCGCCCACCGCCGTGATCTCGCCCTTGTGCACCGCCACGCCACGCAGGAAATCATAGGGTCAGCCGCCGCAGTACTCGTGCCGGATGTGTCCCCTTGTATCCACCACCGCACACCAGGCGCCTGCCGCTTCGCGGGTGCCGGCCAGCACCAGATGCTCCTCGTCCAGGGCTGTCAGGGCAAAAATCTGGGTGCTATCGCCGGGCCAGTAACGCCGCGTCCACAGCAGTCTGCCATCCAGGTCCAGCTGCCCCAGCCAGGCCCCTGCGCCATCCTGCAGGCCACCCGCCAGAAACACCCGCTGTCCGTGGAGCAGCGCGGCGCGGATGGTGACGGAGTCCACGGCCATGGACCACCGAGCCTCGCCCTGCGCCGACCAGGCCTGCACCAGGCCGGTGAGGCGGGATTTGCCCTTGCGCTGCTTCATGGGCTGGCGCACGCCGGCCACCACATAGGAGGAATCCGGCAGCTGCACCAGCGCCTGGCCTTCCTCGCCCCATTTCCTTTCCCCCACTTGGCGCTGCCAGCGGAGCCCTCCCAGCGAATCCACCGCCACCAGCCACAAATCCCCGCGTTCCTTGTCTGGCGGGGTGGTGGCTCCGGTGAAGGTGAACCCTCCATCCAGGGCCCGCACCACGGCGTTGGCGCGCTGGTTGCCCGCTTCGCCGTAGAGATGCAGCCACGCTGCTCCCCGGGATGTAAAGGACAGGCACAGCAGCACAAGGAGGTGGATGGCACGCATGAACATCCTCCCAACAGGTGAGTGGGGCGTGGACATGAACGAGGCCCGCTTGTGCAGGCCCCGTGTGTGAATCAAATGTCGAAGGCGCGCCTTTCAGCCCAGGAGCATCTTGGCGATGGTCATGAGCTGCATGTTGGTGGTGCCTTCGTAAATGGTGCCGATTTTGGAGTCGCGGAAGAACTTCTCCACCGGGTATTCCTTCACGAAGCCGTAGCCACCCAACAGGTCCAGGCAGAGGCTGGTGACGCGCTGGGCCGTCTGGCTGCTGATGAGCTTGGCCACCGCGGCTTCGCGCACGAAGGGCTTGCCGGCTTCGCGCAAACGCGCCGCGTTGTACACGCACAGCCGCGCCGCCTCCAGCTCCGCCGCCGCCTGGGCGAACTGGAACTGAACGCCCTGGAAGGCGGAGAGGGGACGCCCGAACTGCTTGCGCTCGCCCAGGTAGCCCTTGGTGTAGTCCAGGCAGCCCTGGGCCAAGCCCACCATCTGGGCGCCAATGCCGATGCGCCCCTCGTTCAAGGTCTCGATGGCCACCTTGTAGCCCACGCCCACCTCGCCGAGCACATTGGACTTGGGCACGCGGCAATCCTTCAACACCAGTTCACAGGTGGAGGAGGCGCGGATGCCCAGCTTGTCCTCCTTCTTGCCCACGCTGAAGCCTTCGAAGCCGCGCTCCACCAGGAAGGCGGTGATGCCGCGATGGCCGGCGTCGGGGTTCACATTGGCGAAGACGATGAAAAGCTCCGCCTCGCCCGCGTTGGTGATCCACAGCTTCTGGCCGTTGAGCACCCAGTGGTCCGGTTCCTCCTGCGCGCGACAGGACAGCGCGAAAGCGTCGCTGCCGCTGCCCGCCTCGCTCAATGCGTAGGCGCCCAGCCACTTTTCCGCCAGCAGGGGCAGGTAGCGGTTCTTGATGTCCTCGCTGCCCCAGCGCAACAGGGCGTTGATGACGAGGGTGTTCTGCACATCCACCACCACGGCCACGGCGGCGTCCACCATGCTCATGGCCTCGATGGCCAGGCAGCTCATGAAGAAGCTGCCTTCGGCGCCGCCCCACTTCTCCGGGATTTCGATGCCCATGAGGCCCATTTCCCAGAGGCTCTTCATCAGGGCCGGATCCATCTTGCCTTCGTGGTCCATGTGCTCGCGCAGGGGCAGCACTTTCTCGCGGGCGAAATCGCGCACGGTCTCGAAGAAGAACTGCTCCTCCTCGCGGAGCTGGGTCAGGGCAAGATTCTCGGCCATTGAGGTCTCCAGAGATGGGGTGTTCGTTCAAGCGTTCCCGTCCTCTTTCTCGCTCGCGATCATGTCCTGCACAGCGAGATCGATCGCGAGAACGAGGAGGGGACAGCGGCTGCCTATTTGTACTTCACCTTCGTGGCGAAGAAGGTCAGGTCCTGCAGCTTCTTCTCGGCCTTGGCCTTGGGGTCGGTGTTCACCGGTGCCTTGCAGGCGCCCGCGGCCTTCTCTTCTTTCGCCGCCTTGGCCTTCTCGCCGCCGGCGGCCTCGTCGGCGCAATAGTCCAGGTAGTTGCCCACGGCGTAACCCGTCAGCTCCACCTTCTTGCCCGTGGAATTGGTGTCAAAAGTGAAGGCGTCGTCCTTGGCGCGCACCAGGGCGAAGAGGTCGCCGTCCTTGTAGTCGCCCATGGCCACCCACATCTTGCAGCCGCTCTTGCAGGCGCCCACGATGGTGCCCGTGAGCACCACCTGCTTCTTCTCGAGCTTGGTGATGTTCTTGGCCAGCTCGTCCAGCGTGTAGGACGCCTGTTTGGCGGCCTGGCTGAGGCCCACGGCCAGCAGCAGGGTCATCAGGACCAGGCCGGCCTTCTTCAGCGTGCTCATGCTTCACTCCCCTTTTGTGTGACAGGATCACCAGCGCTTGCGCTTGCGGATGCGCCAGTACATCCAGATGCCCGTGACAGACAGGGTTCCCAGGCTGGCCGCCATCAGGTCGTAGAAGAGGCGCCCGGGAAGCCCCCCGAAAAATTCGCCATTATGCAGATCGATCACCAACCACATGATGGGCACGCTCTTGGCTTCCTCAGGGAAGAGATCCTCCAGCCCCTGGGCCTTGCGCGTGCGATCCAGCCGCTCCTGGTAGGCGTCGGGCAGTGCCCAGGTGGGCACGCGGGCCGTCTCAAGGAAGTCGAAGTCGTGGCGGTGATTGAACAAAAAGCCCGTGAGGGCGATGATGAGCAGGATCACGCTGCTCACCAGGCTGACGAGCTTGAAGTAGCCGAAGCTGAAGATGTGGACCTTGCGCCAGTTCTTCATGGCCCTTCCAGGTTGTCAGCGCCTTGACAAAGGAAGCATTCAAGGCCTGCTTTGTCCATCGGCCGCGCCTCTGCGGCAGCGGTGGGAGGGCCTTCCAGACATTCAAGGGGATTTCCCATGACCACCACCTCGCGCACATCCATGCTGGCGCTGCTGCTCGCCCTTGGCGCGTCGGCAGGCTCCAGCGCTGCGGCCACGACCCCATCGGCCGCCTCCTGGTTCCGCCATCCGGCCCTTTCCCCCGACGGGCGGACCATTGCCTTTTCGGCCCTGGGGGACTTGTGGGTGGTGTCTGCGGAAGGGGGACGCGCCCGCGCCCTCACGCGCAACGAGTTCCACGAGACCCGGCCCGTGTGGTCCCCCGACGGCACCACGCTGGTCTACGCCTCGGACCGCCACGGCAACTACGATCTCTTCAGCGTGCCGGTGGAGGGTGGCGCCGAGAAGCGCCTCACTTTCCATTCCGCGGGTGACCAGCCCTGGGACTTCCTGCCCGACGGCCGGCGCGTGCTCTTCACCAGTGGCAGGACGGGACTGCCCAAGAGCCGTCAGGCGCCATCCGGCTGGCCGGGGGAGCTCTACAGCGTGGATGTGACCACGGGCGAGCTGCGCAGCGAGGGCCTGCTGGCCGCCGAAGAGGTGGCGGTGGGCGCACAAGGCTGGCTCTACGAACGGGTGATCTCCTACGAGGACGAGTTCCGCAAGCACCACACCAGCTCGGCGGCGCGGGAGATCTGGTGGCGCAAGCCCGACGGCAGCCAGGCGCCGGTGACGGATTTCCCCGGCGAGGACCGCGAGCCCGTGTGGCGGCCCCAGGGCGGCTTTTGCTTCATCAGCGAGCGCGACGGCTGTTTGAATGTGTTCGCCACGGAAACCGGCGGCACGCCGCGCCAGCTCACCTTCCACAAGGACGAGCCTGTGCGCGGCCTGTGCGTCGCCCGGGACGGTCTTCTGTGCTACACCCAGGCGGGCGCCCTGTGGACCATGCGTGAAGGAGGCCAGCCCCGGCGCCTGCAGGTGGAGCTGGGCGCGGACACCCGCGCCTCCCATCCGGTGAACCTGCCCCTTGACGGCGAAATCAGCGAGGCCCTGCTGTCGCCAGACGGCAAGGAAATGGCCTTCATCGCCCACGGCGAGGTCTTTGTCGCCAGCGTGGCCCACGGCTCCACCCGCCGCATCACCGACACGCCGGAGCAGGAGCGCGGCCTCAGCTTCTCGCCCGACGGCCGCAGCCTGGTCTACGCCGGTGAGCGCCGGGGTTGCTGGCGCATTTACCGCAGCCAGCTGGGGCGCAAGGAGGATTTGCACTTCCACAATGCCGCCCTGCTCAAGGAGGACTGCCTGGTGGACGGCCCCGACGACTGTTTCCAGGCGCGCTTCTCGCCCGATGGCAAGGAGCTGGCCTTCCTGGCCCGACGCACCGAGCTGCGCGTGCTCAACCTGGCCAGCAAAGCCCTGCGCACCGTGCTGCCTGAGCGCCTGGGTTACAGCTATGTGGACGGGGACCAGAGCTACTCGTGGTCGCCAGACGGCAAGTGGTTCAGCTTCCATTTCCCCGACAAGGGCCGCTGGTCCAATGAGATCGGGCTGGTGCCCGCTTCGGGCGGGGCCTGGACCAACATCAGCCAGAGTGGCTTCGAGGACTACGAGCCGCGCTGGGCGCAGAACGGCAAGGCCGTGCTCTTCCGCAGCGACCGCCAAGGCATGAAGAGTCAGGGCGGCTGGGGCGGCCAGGAGGATGTGTACCTGCTGGGCTTGAACAAGGCCGGCCACGAGTGGTTCGCCATGGACGAAGAAGAGCTGGAGGCCTTCCAGGAGGCGGACAGCCTGGCAAAGGCGGTGGAGGAGGAGGCCAAGGCCGGGAAGAAGGGCCGCAGGAAGGCGGATGAAGAGGAGGTCGCGGAGGACTCCGTGAAGGTGGAGGTGGACTTCGCGGGCATCGACCAGCGCGTGCGGCGCCTGAGCACGAGCTCGGCCATGCTGGCGGACTTCATCCTCAGCGGGGACGGCGAAACCCTCTACACCCTGGCGGCGCACACCAAGGGATTCAACCTCTACGAGACCAAGCTGCGCAAGGAGGAAAGCACGCTTCTGGGCGAGCTCGAGCTGGACAACGGCTCCTTCGTGGGGCAGACGGAGGAGGCCCTCTACATCCTGGCGGCGGGTGGTCGCCTGGTGGCCTTCAAACTGGGAGAGGCCACGCCGGAGGATGTTGCGGTTTCGCCGGAGATGACCCTGCGCCAGGACCGCGAATGGGAGTACCAGTTTGACCATATCTGGCGGCAGGTGCGCGAGAAGTTCTACACCAAGTCCCTGCACGGCGTGGACTGGGAGGGCCTGGGCGCCCGCTACCGTCGCTATCTGCCCGCCATTGACCACGACCGCGACTTCGCCGAGTGCATGTCCGAGATGCTGGGCGAGTTGAACGCCTCCCACACCGGCTGTTTTGTGTCACGGGGAGCGGAGCACGGCGACGCCACGGCGGAGCTGGGTCTGCTCTTCGATCCCCTGTGGACGGGAGAGGGCTGGCGCGTGGAGGAAGTGCTGCCCCACGGCCCCTGTGCCCTCAGCACCAGCCAGGTGAAGGCGGGCGATGTGTTGCTGCACATCGATGGCCAGGCCGTGGGATCTGCCGAGGCCTCCTGGCTGAGTCTCAATCGGCGGGCGGGCCAACGCCTGCGCCTGGGCTTGCGCGACGCCAAGGGCAAGACCTACGAGCAGGTTGTGCGCGCCGAGGAGGGCGGCATGCGCCAGCGCCTGCTCTATCAGCGATGGGTGGAACGCAACATCGCCGAAGTGGAGCGCCTGTCCGGCGGGCGTCTGGGCTATGTGCATGTGGCCAGCATGGACGGCGGCAGCTACCGGCGCCTCGTGCACGAGGCCCTTGGCCGCTGCGCCGACAAGGAAGCCCTGGTGGTTGACAGCCGATACAACGGCGGTGGCAACCTCACCAACGAGCTCATCAGTTTCCTCAGCGGCAACCGCGTCTTCCGCAATGTGGTGCGACCGGACGACCATGTGGTGGGCGAGGAGCCCTGGCAGCACTGGCTGCGGCCCTCCATCGTGCTCATGAACGAGTCCAACTACAGCGATGCCCACTGTTTCCCCTTCGCCTACAAGTACAACCAGTTGGGCAAGCTGGTGGGCATGCCGGTTGCGGGAACGGGCACCAGCGTGTGGTGGGAAGGCCTGATGGGCGGCAGGCTGGTCTTCGGCATCCCCGAAGTGGGTTTGCTTGACGAGCAGGGCCGCTTCCTGGAGAACCATCAGCTTGAACCTGATGTGCGCGTGGACAATGTGCCGGGCTCCATGGAAGGGGGCCGGGACCTGCAGCTGGAGGCCGCGGTGGCCGAGATGCTCAAGGAGCTTGGGGAAAAGGCGTCGCGGTGAGAGCGGACTTGCTTGACCTGCTGCGGGACTGCCTGGTGCGACGCTCCCGGGGCTCCGGCCCTGGCGGGCAGCACCGCAATGTCACCGAGAGCCGGGTGGACCTTCTGCACCTGCCCAGCGGCCTGCGCGTGGTGAGCGATGAGACGCGCAGCCAGCACCAGAATCTGGAGCTGGCCCTGGAGCGGCTGCGGCAGCGACTTGAGGCGGCGGCGCGGGTGGAGATTCCCCGCGTCACGCGGCAAAAGCGCCTGCGGCGGGTGCAGGAACGCATCCTCGCCGACAAGCGTCGGCGTGCGGAGACCAAGCGGGGCCGGCAATCGCCCGGCGCGGGAGGTGGGCATGAGTGAAAGGCTGGATCCCCTGGATGCCAATG
>Ga0172373_10007134_pt1 | contig 14608 bp, 19 predicted proteins | sample Lak10m_2_FD_114546 | JGI IMG/M metagenome (GOLD analysis project Ga0172373, IMG submission 114546) | Freshwater microbial communities from Kabuno Bay, South-Kivu, Congo - kab_092012_10m | ecosystem: Environmental > Aquatic > Freshwater > Lake | place: Democratic Republic of the Congo... | reverse complement strand
TTTTTATTCTTTTGTTAGTTTTTCAGATATTCCTTAAATCAATTTATATCTTTAAAAATTACTATATACATATAAAAAATCCAGTATACAGAATATATTATAGCAGGAATAATTAATAAAAATGACAATCAGATAACACAAATAAAAAATATAAAACTAGTTACTAAAAAAGGAATCCATTTTGAAAATCACTTTTTAATAGCTTCTTTTATTGTTATTTCTTGATTATCAATTTTGCTTTTAATTAAATATATAATTGCAATTGATCATATTGCTCATATAAGGTTAAGTAAAAATGAAAATATTAAGTAAATTGTTTTTAAATATAAATCATCCAATTTATTTAAATTTTCAAGTAAATTAGTTGATATAATATTTATTGGTAAATAAATTATTAAAGTAATTATTGCAATTGACTTAAAATTTTCTGCAAATATTTTCCAAGATAAGTCTAATATTTGACCTAAAGAAAATTGTTTTTTATAAATTTCATTTTCCATGTTAAAATTTTTATTTAATTAAAATATTTTTTTAAATTTTTACTTTTATTCATTTTATAAATTATAGTCTTTTAGTTTTATAATAGCATACATTGCTATAAAATGAAAAATAGTAACAATTATTATTGCTGAAATATAGTTTATCGTTCAATTAATAGTTAAAAATATTATTAATATAGGTAATATTAACCAAAAAATTCAATAAATAATCTTATTAATTATTGATTTTTTTCAATAATTCAAAACCATTTTTGATTTACAAAAATCACATTCTATTTGCATTCAATTCTTTAAATGCTTTTTGTTCAATTCTTTATATATTTTCCAATAACTATTTTGCTTTTTACAGTTTGGACATATTTGTAGAGACATATTTTTTAAATTAAAAGTTATTTATTCAAATTACTAACTAATTCTTCAAAGTATTACCATAAATTTTTATACTTAAAAATAGAGATTATATAAACAGTGTTTTTAGAAAATTCATAAACTATTTTATAGTTATGTTTTGATTCTATAATTGCTCTATAATTATTTTCAATTATTTTTCAAGATAAAGGAAAAACTGATAAAATATTAATTGTATACTTTATTTTCATTATTACCTTAGAAGCAATGAAATCATTATCTTCTGCTATATAATTGTATATTTCAAATAAATCATTCTCAGCACTTTTTGTATATTTTACTTTAAACATTTACTAAAAATTTAGAAGATACTTTTTGATGCAATCTTGAAAATACTTCATCTTCATCATAAATTCTTCATTCTTCAATATCTAGTATTCAATTTTTAATTTTTTCTATTTCTTCAAAACTAAATCAAGCTTCTTTAAATTTTTCTATACTAATTTTTGACATAATATTATTTTAAAATCTAAACTATTTATTCAACTCACTAACCAATTCTTCTTGTCCTTTGGCATTAAGCACCTTAACATTATCAAGCTTAACTTTTGCTTCTTCAAAAAGCTTGTTTTCTGCTTCTGCTTGAGTTTTAACTTGAGCTCTATAAGAATCTATTTCATCAAAATGATTTTTAAGTTTAGTTACATTTTCTACAAATACTGAAGCTGAAAGCACTGGTTTTGCTGATAATTCTTCTGATCTTTTTGATGATTCTATTGCTTTATCTGTTAATTCTGATGACATTTTATCTATTGTGCTTCACATTATATCAATTGCTTTCATACTTGCTTCAAGAGCTTTTTGAGAACTTGTTTCAATTAATGCAGTAGAAAGTAGAGTTTTGAAAATTGGACGACTAGAATTCATTACAATTGAAAGTTTTGATGCACTATCAAGTCTCATTAAAAGTCTTTTTCTGGCCATTTCTAAGTTTCAAATCAAAACTACCAAGTTTGATAAAAAGTATTCTACATTTCTTAGAAACATTTCATATTTCATTTTTTCGTTTTCATCTTTTGTTTCATTTGCTTTTTTCTTGAATTCTTCTATTTTTATAGCTAAAAATTCTTTGTATCAAATTACTTTTCATAGGTTAGCATCTATTCAATCTACAAAATCTTTTTGCATATCTACAGAAGTATTTAATGACTTATAAGCTTGATCAAAACCCGAAAATATTACCCCAATTTTTCATTCAAGAGATTTGATATTGAAACTTGCTTCGTCCCATTTAGCATCCAGTTTACTTGCAATATTTCAAAGTAAAGGTATTGATTTAGCTATTTTCATAACTATTCAATCATTATTTATAATTTCTTTATAAACTCATTGAACACTTGTATTCATTTTAGTAAGTTCATCTGATACATTCATTATAGGATCACTATCTATTATCTTTGCTGTTTGAGAAATTATATCATCAAGAGGAGCTGTTATTTTTTCTCAAAGAGAACGAAAATCTTTAGCCTCACTAAATGTTTTTTCAATATCTTGTTTATCTGTTTCAGATAATGAAATTGCACGAGTATCATTTATTACAACTTGTTCTTTTTCTTCAGTTTTTACTTGAGTAGACATATTTATATAGTTAATATTTAAAGTGTTTTTATTATAATAAAAAGTATTACCTTTTGCAAAAAATAAATGTAAAATACAATAATTCTTTTGATTTTAAATACTTATTTTTTATAATCCTTTTGTATTATAATTTAAACAACAATAAAATGGAAGATAATCAAATATTTATAAGGGAAAATTTTTGGCAAGATATTCAAAATAGTGATAAAAAATATGCTCATATAGTTATGATAGCTACAAAACCAGATATTATAAAGCAAGCTCCATTGTATTTAGAATTGAAAAAAAGATGAGAATTAGTTATTTTAATTCACACATGACAACATTATGATTATAACCTTAGTATGTGAGTTTTAAATGAATTTTGAATGGATGTTGATATTAATCTCAATATTTTTTGAAAACTTCATCAAAAGTATAGTTTGATAATAGAAAGACTTTGAAATATTTTACTTGAATTATCTGAAGATTATAAAAAAATTCCTGTTCCTTATGTTCATTGAGATACTTTAACGGCTACTACTGCAGATAAAGCTTCTTTTTTGAATAAATTTGCTGTTGTTCATGTTGAAGCCTGAATAAGGACTTTTACACCAAATAAAGATTTTTATCATAAACTTTTTGAAGATTTTCAGAAATGAAAATTTGATTGGAAAGATTATTATAAATCTCTTCAAAATCCAAGTATTTATGAACAGGGAAGTATAGAACCATATCCAGAGCAATTTGATACAAGATGAATAGAACCTTCTACTTGATTATTTGCTGTTCCTGTACAATTGTATGAAAAAACTTTGAGAAATGAATGATTTCCAAAAGAACATATAAAAGTTGTTTGAAATACTGTAGTTGATGCAATTGAAATTTCAAGGAAAAAAATAAAATATTCAAAAGCATTTGAACAATATCCAAATATGAAAGGGAAAGACTTTGTATTTATCACTATTCATAGAAGAGAGAATACAGAAAAAAAAGAAAGATTTTTAGCAATTTACTATGCTATAAAAAAACTAGTAGAATCTTGAGCTTATGTTTGTTTTCTTTGACTTTATGCATCAGAGTGGGCAATAGATAATTACTGACTCAGAAAAGATATAGAAAAATTAACAAAAAAATATAGTGATAATTTTTCATATTGACCAGCATTAGCACATCATAGCGAAGTGATTGATATGATAACTCAAGCTTGAGCTGTAATGACAGACAGTGGAAGTATGCAAGAAGAAGCAAATATTGTTTGAGTCCCTTGTGTTACAGTTAGATTTTGAAGTGACAGAAGTGAAACAATTCTTGCTTGAACAAATATTATTGCTCCTCCTATAAATTCAAATTTAATTTATGAAATAGCCAAGTGAGCTATTTGAAACAAAAAAATGAGGTGAGAAAATATTTATTGAAAAAATGTTTCAGAAAAAATAGTTGATGAAGTCTTATCAATGCTAAAAAAAGATTGAAAACTTTTTAAATATGATGATGAAAGGTTAGATTTAGAGAAATTCTTTGATTGGGAAATATAAATTATTTTTATATTTGCCATCAATTAGCTCTTTCATATGCTATATTATCCTGAATATGTTCCCATTCTCAAGAATATATATATCATATTACATTTCACTTTTCAAGCATATCAGGAAAAGTATCATATTCAAGGTAATCTCATATTTTTATTGAAGATAAAAATTGTTTGTCTGTAATGTAAAATCAAGCATTTGTAAGGTACTTGTAGCTATTTTTTAGTAATGGTTTTTCTATAAATTCAGATATTTTATTTCAATTTATTGTTATATTTCATAATTTTTCTGGATTTGAAATTATATATTTAAGGCAGAAAGAAAAATTAGAATTTTGAGATTTATGATATTCAAAATAATCTTTTAAATCCAATTTTGGAGCATAAATATCACCATTAGTTATCATTATATATTCAGTAACTATAGTTTCTTTTAGAGCTTCTTTTAATGCAGTTCAAGTTTTTAAATCAGGATCTACTTCTATTAATTTTATATCTATACCAATGTATTTTCACTTTATTTCTTTTGAAAAATATTTTTTATCTCATTTTGGTATAAGAATTTTCACAAATCTAACTCAAGTTTCTACAAACATTTCTATTTGTCTTGTTATTATAGTTTTGTTTTTTATTTTTAATAGTGCCTTTGGAATAGAAAACCAATATTTACTATCATCCCATTTATAATCGTGAGCAAAAACTATAGCTGTCATATCTATTTTTTCTCCAAATTTTTCTTGTAAAACTTTTTCTATTACTTGGCTTCTATTTTTTTCATATTTACTTCCTACAAGATTATCTATTTTAAGCAAAAGATTTTCATCTATACTAATAGTTATTTTAGTTTTCATATGTTTTTTGATTATTTGTTAAAATATTGTATAAATACATTATAGTACTTTTTTATTAAAAAGTCAAATAAAAAGTCATACTTTTATATGACTTTTTATTTTTTGACTTTGACCTTTTAATTATATCTTTTATAATCAACCTAACTTTTAAAAGTAAATACAAAAATAAATTTTTGGTGAAGTTATCTACCATTTAAGTGATAACGAAAAATTAGGAGAATTGTTATGGCAAAAGTATTAGATCAAGGTATTTTACCAATTAACGAACAAATAAGTTTGTTGGTTCCAAATCTTGATAAACTATCGGGAAAAATGTTGGCTGAGCTTCCTTGTTTTTTTAATGCATTTTTAGCTACAAATAGTTTTGATTTACAGCAAGACCAATATGGTAATCCTTTCGTTGTTTTTGAAAACTCTCGTCTTTCTTTAGCTGTTGCTATTGTTTCTAACTCTAAGCTTGTTGCTTACAAAAGAACAGGAAACGAGCAAAACTTTAACGAAGGAACTGATATTATAGGTTCTGTTGGTTATGCTATTCCTGGCATATTTTTCAAAGTTTCGCAAGACTTTTGGAATGTTAAAGTGTTAAAAGCAATACTTTGCAAAAACTTAGCCTGGGAAAAAACCGATGGTGTTAATGACTTGGAGAACATTTTAATGCCAGTGATTTTACTTGAAGTTGATGATGCTCGTTTGATTTTAGTTGAGCCTTGTGATATTCAAGAACCAACTGCAAAAATGGCTTGTGTCATTAAAGAATTGGAAAAACAAAAAATAAACTAGTAATTTTCTGGTTGTAACTTTGCAATCCAGAAAATTACATAAACTAAAAAATGAGTGGTTATGCCACTCATTTTTTTCATTGATTTTCTCACATAAACTTTTGCATCATAGGAAAAGTATTTTTTAAAATCTCCTTGCTTATATTTCAAAGATTTAAAAATATTCTTGAACTATTTGATAAATTCAAATTGTTTGTTATTTGTCAGCTAGATGGTGAAAGTCAAACTAGAAAAGATGCTATTCTACTTCTTTCAACCATTGATATAAAACTTAAGAATCATCTAAGTGCTACTCATTCTAGAATAGGGATTATTAAGGGAGCTGTATATACTAATCAAACTATTCAAACTGTCATTATTAATCATACTATTAGTATTTTTTCTTCTTCTGATCTTTTTTCAAACCAGTCGTTTACTTCTGATAAAAAATCTCTTTGTTCTTTATTTATTGTTCAGTTTTTTACTTCAGGTAAATCATTGAAATTTAATCAATTAGTAAAGCTATTTATTTCTTGTGTTCAAATTCATTTAGGATATTCTAACTTTATTGAATCCAAATTTTTTTGTGCTATTTCAAAATTCTTTCTTTCTTCAGTTGATAATTCTTTTTTTAGCTGTAATCATATAAATTCTTTCATAATTCACAAAACTTTTAATTCGTCTATTAATCAAATATTTTCATTTAAAATTGGAATATTATCTTTTCAGAATCTTATTACTCAAGACTTTTCTAATTCTTTCAGTTTTACTACTAAAGTTGCTTCAGCTGTCAAAAACTCTATATCTCATTCATGAAGATTTGTATTTCAGTCAACAAAAGCTTTTTCAGGATTTATATTAAATTTATAAAATAATCATCAAGCATTATCTCAACTTTCTACTTCTACTACTCAATCTTTAATTAAATTATCTTTTGTCAAAATAGACATTATTTCATTAGAGCTTATTCTTTTATTTTCAATTGAATTTGATAAATATTCAAGCCTTTTACTGAATAAATCTTTTATAAAAGCTACATCTAATTTTTTTGATTCATATTCAATCAAAGATTTATAAATTATATCTAATTTTTTTGAAATTATGTCTTTTTGAGATACTTCTAAAACTGAGCTTTTTTTTAGCTTGTTCTTTTACTTTTTCTAATTCTTGTCATAAATTTATTTCTGGCATAATTTTAATATTATATTTTAAATATTGTTTAGTTTTATTTCTAAATTTTTCTCATTTTCTTCTAATTTTTCTTTTTCACAAACTTTCTTTGTTAAACTTGATATTGTTTTTATTCAAGATAACTCAATATTTTCAAGTATGCTTTTTTGAAAATTTAAATTTTTAATATATATTTCTATTGTTTCTATTATATTTCTTTTTTTATATTCATCTAAATATTGTCATAAAATAACCATTTTATGTTCATCTGTTAGAAAATCACAATTTTTTATATATTCTTCAAAATTTTCCATATCTGTTTAATTATAATTATATTTATTATTTTACTATAAATTATTAATTTTATCAAATTATTTGTTTTTATAATTTTAATAAAAAATAAATGCTATATATTTTTGACTTATTAAAATTAATATGTTATGATTATTTTATATTTTATTTACTAAAATAATAAATATGGGAAGTGATTTCAATAATAAACTCAATTCTTTTGATCCAATAACACTAAGCCAAATGAATTCTGGTGCTTCTTTTCTTGAAAGAATAGATACTAAATATATATTAACAGAAAAAGATTTTAATGATATTATAGTAGATTTAGAAAAAGACTTTTACATACTTAATATTGGTTGAAAAAGTATGTTCAAATATGATAGTGTTTATATGGATACTGAGGCATATGATTTCTACAAACAACATCAAAACAATGAAAAATCAAGAACTAAAATTAGAACTAGATTATACAAAGATTCTGATATGGCATTTTTTGAGTATAAACAAAAAGTAAATTGACTAACTCGTAAGTTTAGATATTTGTTTCCTAGTGAAGAGCATGGTAAGATGACAAAGGGTAAAACAAGGTTTTTTGAATGAGTTTATTCAAGTTTTTACTGAAAGTTGCCAGAAAAAGTTTTTCCATCAATAAGATCAGAATATAATAGGCTAACTCTTTGTGCAAAAGACTCTTGAGAAAGATTAACTGTTGATTTTGATATAAAATTGACAGATTTAAGAAATGAAAATAAACCTCAAATATCATTAAATAATGTTGTCATAATAGAAAGTAAATCTATGAATAAAAATTGTATAAGTAAAGATATTATGAAGAAAAATAAAATCAAAAAATCTTATAATTGCAGTAAATATTGTATTTGATTACTTTATAATAATACAGTTTTAGAACATTGATTATTTGAAAAAACTATGAAAAAAATAGAAAAACTAAGAAATAAATAAGAGTATTGCAAAGCAATACTCTTATTTATTTCTATTAAAAATTACTCAAATCATTTTTCTATAATTTCATTTACTAATTCTTTTCATCATTCGTTTACTATTTTTCATTCTTTCATTACATATATTTTATCTATATTTATGAATTCAAGTATTTTGAAGTAGTGTGTAATAATTATTAAGCTATTATTTTCATTACTTATATTTTTTAATATATTTGCAACTGTTTTAAATGCATCTAAATCAAGACCAGAATCTATTTCATCAAGTATAATATATTTTGGTCAAATAAGTTTCATTTGTAATATTTCTATTTTTCTTTTTTCTCATCAAGAAAATCAAACATTTAGATCTCTTTCTAAAAATTTGTCATTTATTTCTAGTTCTGATAAATATTTTTTTATAAATCTTTTAAATACAAAAGGTGTTAATTCTTTTATTTCAGTTTTTTTACTTTTTATTGAAATATTATAAATTGTTCTTAAATATTCACTAAGTTTTATTCATTTTATCTCTGGAACATTTTGAAATGATAAAAATATTCATTCATTGCTTCTTTGCTCAGGACTTAATTCAAGCAAATTTTTATTTCATATTTTTATACCTCATCAAACTACTTTGTATTCAGGATTTCACATTAAAACAGAACTAAGTGTGGATTTTCCACTTCAATTTTTTCACAAAAGGCAATAATTTTTTCAAATTTCAAAATTTATTGATATTCATTTTATTATTTCCTTATCATTTACATTTACTCTTAAGTCATTTATATTTATCACAGAAATTTTTTTATGTATTAAAATTATCTTTAATTATTGTAAGACATTTTTATAAATTTCAAAATAAATTTACATAATCTTAAAATATTATTATTTATTTTACTAGAAAACTGATAAAAGCAACTAATTTTTGTATAAATTTTCACAAAAAAAGCTTTAATATATTACTTGTTAATAAAATGTTAAAAAGCATTGTTTTCTATTTTATTTAAAGCAAACAACTTTTAGCTAATTTGTCTACTTATTTATGTATAGATGTTTTGACAATATGAAAAAAAAGAATAAAACTATTACATATTTTTGCTACAGATAAAAATTAAAAATTAGATTTTAACATTTTTTTAACAAAACTAGTATTAATATGAAGATAAAAAGTATTGATGATAAACATATTTCAGTTTTATTAAAAGAATTGGTGGATTCTGTAATAATTTTTAAAGATAGAAAAAATATAATAGTAGATTCTACACTTTGAATGTGATGACATGCTATAGAGGTAATAAAAAAGATGAAAAATGGAGATGTTTTTATTTGATTTGATGCTGATGAAAGAAATCTTAAATTAGCAAAAGAGAGAATTGAAAACGAAAATCTTAATAAAAATATAGAAATTATTTATATAAATTCAAACTTTGTTAACCTAAAGGATGAGCTAATTAAAGTATGAATAAATAAGATTACATGAATATATTATGATTTATGAATTTCATCTCTACATGTTGATGAGGCAGAAAGATGATTTAGTTTTAAATTAGATTGACCCCTTGATATGAGATTCAATTCTAATGAATGAAAAACAGCAGAGCAAATAATAAATTATTATTCTAAGGATGATTTGATAAGAATTTTTAGGGATTATTGAGAAGAACCAAGTAGTAAAAAAATAGCTGAAAAAATAGTAGAAAAAAGAAAACAAAATAAAATAACAACAACAAAACAACTATCTGACATAATTTGAGAAGTTTCTAAATTTCCAAAAAGTAAAAATAGAATATTTCAAGCAATTAGAATAGAAACTAATAATGAATTAGAAAATATAACAATATCAGTAAAAGATGCTATTAAATTACTTGATATTGGTTGATCAATTTTTGTAATTAGCTTTCATTCTTTGGAAGATAGAATTATAAAAAATATTTTTAAAAGAGAGAGTAAAATTTGTGTATGTAAGGATTTGATATGTTCTTGCCAAAAATCTAGTTTACTAAAAATAATAACGAAAAAACCTATTATTCCAACACAAGAAGAAATTATTAATAATTCAAGAAGTAGAAGTGCAAAGGCTAGATTTGCAATAAAAGTATAATATTTACTAACTTGATAAAATAGTGAATCCAAAAATGAATTTAAAAGATTTTGAAAAAAACTTTTTTTCAAAAAGAAAACAAGAAAAAGAAAATTTCTTACTTTGAATAAATAAAACATACACTACTATATTGTCAGTTATAGTTCTATTATTTGTATACTATGTTTGGACACTAAATGTGAATGCTACTAAGTGATTTAGCATAAGACAACTAGAAATAGAAAAAACTAATTTACTTGTAGAAAAAGAGCTTCTTGATGTAAAAATAGCTGAACTAGAGAGTCTAACTTCAATTATGAAAAAAGATGATACTAATAATATGGAAGAGGCTGTTAATCCAAATTACATAGTAGTTAAGGATTGAGCTAAATATGTTTATAATTATGAAAAGGACTAGATTTTTAATGAATTAATGTTATGAGAAGAAATAGAGTTTCAAAAAAAATTTCTAATGTATTTAGTGATATAAAATTCAAGGGTTTGAATCTTAATAATAGCGAAAAATTTATATTTTTTTGATGGTTATTTTCCTTTATATCTTTATATTTTCCTTGGGTTATTGAAAAAGATTCAGATTGAATAAATGAAAATATTTTTAATTGATTCAATGAGAAAATTTGAAACCCTTGAATAATAATATTTGTAGTTTTAATTATTCTTATATTTAATTTATTTTCAAAACAAAAGAAAGAAAAAATTAAATTATATTCAAATTTTCACTTCAATAATAATTCAGTTTATATTAATATTTGAATATTAATATCTATAGTTTCTATAATTTGTTTGAATTTTGTTTCTGGTTTAAAGACTTACTCTAGTTCAATAGAAAGTTGAAACGGAGCAATAATTTGTCTAACCTGAGGTGTTGCTATTTTGCTAGGTTGACTATTTAATAGAAAAAATAATGAAAAATTAAATACATACATTAATGATATAGATGAAGATGATCTAAATCAGAATGTTGATAAAACTAAGAATATGAAGCTACCATTTTAGTAAAAAGTTATATTTTTTAAAATATAACTTTTTTTTATATCATAGACTTTATTTTTTCAACCATTTTTTCGAAATATAATTTATCGTTAAAATTATTTGCTGGTGGTACTATATTATTTTTTAGACATTTTAATCATATATTTCAAGCCATTATTCTCTCATAATTTGATTTATACCCTCAAGGGGCACCAAGGTCTTTTTTTATTAAATTTATAACATTTTTGTATCACCTTGTGTAAACAAGATCTTTTAAAAATAAATCTTTTGATCATATTTTTGCGAATTTATAAAACCTATAATAATAATCTAATGATTTAGTTCTTGAATATCATTTGTACTTTAAAATTTCATATATTTTTTCTTGTTTTTCTTTTTCTGTAATATTATCTTGAAGCAAAGTTATATAACACATATCATAATATGGGATATAGTGTCATATTTTTATTATTTGGTTTCAGTAAAGGTATTCGTTATACAAAGCAATTCACTCTTCTAAGTCCATATAATCTGAGAAATTATGGTCAAAAGTGAAGTTAGCTATTTGATTATAATTTCTAAAATAATGAGTCATTTCATGAAAAAATAGTGTTATTATAAATTTAATTCAATATTTTACTTTGTTTGGAATTCTTAACTTTCATGAATTATGTGATAAATTAGGGAAGTTTCAAAAAATAAATTCTATTTCTTTTGGCAGTACTTTTTTTGCAAAATCAATTAATTCAATTAATTTTTCTCTACTAAAATATATATCATAATTTATAACTTCTGAAAAATCTTCAATTATTTTTTTATTTAGTATGTTTTTTGTAAAGCCAAAAAATGATTTATTGTATTTTGAATATGGTATATTATCTATTTCAATTTTATGATTTGGAAATATTTTATTTGCTTCTATATCATAAGTTTTTATCAAAAAATTTATTTTTGCTAGTTTATAATTTATTTCATAAAATAGCATATCTCTTTCTTCTGGTTTAAGATTGTTTTCAACTATTTCTAGTTTCAATATTTTTAACTTAACTTTTTTAATTTTTAGTTTTTTTAAAAACTTTGCTTTGTGTTTTTCTATGTCTTTTGGTATTCAACTAGGAAAAATAGATGTATTTAAGTATACATCTTTTACTTTTTTTGATTCATATAATAAATTTATACTATTTACTTTTGATATTTTTTCTAGAAATTTTTTAATCATATTTTTGCTTTTAGATTATAATTACCCCTTAATTCCCCTAAAGTAGGGGATAGAGCTACTCCTATTATTTATTCCATCCCCATTTTAGGTTGGTAAGTGTAACTATTAAGTTTATTTTATCATAAAATAACTGAAAAAACAAAAAAAAATCTATAAAGATTTTTTAATTTTTGCGATAATGGTAATAAGCCGGATTCTGTATCTAAGCATCAATCTATCTAGGCTTAGAATCACTTCTAAGCTCGAGCTGAGTATATTTTTATCCTACAATAGAGAACAATGAATAAAATAAAAATACCATTCCCATTGCATCACATAAGGTTTACCAACTTATATTTCTATAATTTCATCTTTAGCATTTTACTCTTACTTAAAAACGTGTTTCAAAATTAAAATAAAATACTCTAAAATGACTTTTCACCTTTCATTAAAACAAAGTTTTAACTAGTATTGTCTCTGTGGTACTAGCTGTACTTGAATTTTATTTGTTATATATTCAAGCCGAAGTCGTTATCTTCTATGTTGTTCTCGTGATGTCCAGACTTTCCTCTGCAAAACAGCCTTCACGAAGTTTTGTAGTAGATGCTTTCCACTATCGCTTTGCTATTATATGTTTAATAATCAAAAGTAAAGTTGATTTTTTATTTTTTAGCATTAACATAATAATATTATTTTAGATATTAATGATTTTTTGATATGATTTTAGTTTTTATTTGAATACAAGGTTCTTGAAAGGGAACTCAAGCAAGAATTTTAGAAGAAAAATATAGTTTTAAATTATATGAAACTGGTTGAGCTTTAAGAGAAATTGCTAAAAAAGATACAGACTTGTGAAGGTTAGTTAAATCTATGATAGAAAGTTGAAAACATGTTAGTCCAGAAATAGTAGAAGACATTTTAAAGGATATTATAGCTTCCAATGAGTGAAAAAATTTAATATTGGATTGATTTGTTAGAAATGAATGAAATAAGATTTCTGTTGATAAGATAGTTTGAGATTACAAAGTAGTTTTTTTTAATTTAGAAGAAAATGAAGCAATAGATAGACTTCTATGAAGAATGTATAATCCAAAAACACAAGAAACTTTTGCTAAATGAACTTTAATAGATCCAAAAACTTGAGATCAGTTAGTAAAAAGGGCAGATGATGAAGAAAATGCTATAAAAGAGAGAATAAAGTTATTTTATGATAAGACTATGCCAATAGTAGAAGAATATAGAAAAGAATTAAAATTAATAGAAGTAAATGCTAATCAAAGTGTAGAAAAAGTTACAGAGGAATTAAAGCAAAAATTAGGTTTGTAGTTTTAAATTATCTATTGACATTTATTTACTATTATATATTCTTCAAAAAGAAAAAATTTTTTAAACTAATATTTTTTCCAAAAAGGAGGAAAAAATGAAAATAATAATATTTGCTTTATGCTTTTTCTTAACTGGTTGTAGTGTAGTAGTTGTACCAGTCAGACTGTCAAGCCCTAAATTTTTTAGACACACAAGAATACATAAAGATAGTTAAAAATAGTAAATCAAGATTGGGGATTTACAAGAAAAGAAACTCTAAGAAAATCTTCTTGTAAAATATCTAATACTGGTTTATATTCATTATTTAACAATGTTTTTTATACTTGAGATTTTATGTGGAATTGAACTATTAGAAAATGAACTCATAAAGCTATGATAAATTATCAAGAATATTACAGAGTGCAAGAAATCCTATGAAAAAAATGATTAAAAAGCAAAAAGCATACTAGAGAATTTGCTTACACTTGATTTATAAAATGTAGTGAATGTTGAAGTCATATTACAGCTTCTGAAAAAATAAAGAAAACCAAAACTACTTGAGAAACAAAAACATATATTTATTATCATTGCACTAAAAGGAAAAATTGAACTGAAAATTGTACTCAAAAACCTATAAAACTTGAATATTTAGAAAAACAAATTGATGAATATTTATCTAATGTAGAAATAATCCCTGAATTTAAAGATTGGGCTTTAAATATATTAAAAGAAGATTTTAAAAATGATGTATCTTGTAAAGAAAGCATACTAAAAAACTTTTATAATTCACTAGAAAAAGTAGAAAGAAAATTAGCAAAACTGGTTGATAGTTTAACATCTGAATTAATAAGTGATGAAGAATATAAAACATCTAAAAAAATAATTCAAATAGATATAAATAATAGACTTGTTTAAGAATAAGAAATAAATATAATAAATCAAATTAATTTGTAAAAAAAAGAAATGTTTGATTTAGAAAACTTAGAAAAGCAAATAAGAGATGAAAGGCAATTGAA
>Ga0172373_10007133_pt1 | contig 14614 bp, 13 predicted proteins | sample Lak10m_2_FD_114546 | JGI IMG/M metagenome (GOLD analysis project Ga0172373, IMG submission 114546) | Freshwater microbial communities from Kabuno Bay, South-Kivu, Congo - kab_092012_10m | ecosystem: Environmental > Aquatic > Freshwater > Lake | place: Democratic Republic of the Congo... | reverse complement strand
CGCTTCTCGGAAACAGCCGGAACGGTCTGCCTGGATCAAAACCTTGCCATGGAAAATTCGATTGCTCCAGGAGGCACCAATGCACGCCATTGCAGGGGGATGAAAGTTTTGTCAGTCAAGCAGACCTGAGTAGTTACGAATATTGATGGAAATACAGGCCCTGAGCAGGCGATTACAGGAGATCGAGACCGTTCTGAAGCAATCACGGGGTTGAGCCCACCCTTACCTTCAAGTCAGTCTACAGGGTGATCGGCTCAAGTTTCTCGGGTTCGGCATGGGTCGCCGGTGTCGCCCGGAGAGCAAGGGAACGCCGACGGCGGCAAGGAAATAGTTAACGTCTGCAAGGCTCGTCTGGATGCCGCTGACGTGGCTCAAGGATCATGTTCGGCCGACTCCGGGGATACGGTCAAAGACCAGCCCTTATCCCGCATGCAGGAGATAAATGCGGCGTCACGATCCTTCATGGCATTCACCACCTTTTCGGTGTTGCAAACAGTTTCCTCGGGTAATTGAGGCGGACAAGCGCCGGTGGCGTAGTCCGTACCCCAGCAGGCCCGGCTGGGATTGGCCTGGCAGGCTTGGGGTGGTATTGCGACGTTTAAGGATTGTTGGTAACAGATTTCCTTGACGCTTTTCAAGGAGGTGTCAACACTTTCCTGGGAGTTAACCGTGGTATGTGTTGCCTCCTTACGTTTCCATGTGTACTCCATGGGAAGTTCATTGGTCATACAGCCGGTCATGCCAAGGCTGATGCCAAAAAATAACAGGAATCTGAGCATCGAACGGCCTCTCCGGATATCGTTGCAAGAATCCACTGAAACTGACATGACTCTCGATGGCATGGGAAGGTATTCTGATAGCATGAAATAAAACGCATTGGTTGGGTTCAAGGGAGTCTGTTCAGTCCTTCCCCCAATCACCATGATGCCACCAAGCCTAATCCATTGGCCGAAACGGCGGGTTTCAGGCATGTATTCTCCTGCGATAGATAATGCCATGAACTCGACGGCCTGCCTTGCCCGGTGTGAGGGAGTTGCCGTGGGGACCGGCGCCGGCGGAGAACGAGTGATCGCAATGGCCCGGGGGGGTGTTGCCTTGATGGCCTTCAAACAAGGCGATAATCGCCGTCATTCTGTCATGGATTCCGATATTCGATGCACGGGCGCCAAGTGACCCGGCCGGTTAGAGTAAGCCAGTGGAACAACCGGGTGACGTGCATCCCGCTCGCTTCTGACGCACGGTGCGGCAGGACGAGGCTTCAGTCACGATGTGAATAGCTGGTCTTCTGGCGATAATCCACGCCCTGCATTTCGAAAAGGGCATATTGGGTCAGGTTGCCAGCATGTCGGGTTATCCGCTCCAGCGATTTGGCGACCAATATCAGGCTCATGGCCAGGTCGACGACGGTGACCTCCTTTCGGATCAATTCCAGCAGCTCCCGTAGCGCCGATTGGAATGAGTCGTCCATCATCCGTTGCCCCTTGACGAAATCCAGCGCGGCGTTCTTGTCCATCACGCTGAAAATCCGGAAGGCCGCTCCATAACGCGCCAGCGCGCTATCACCCAGTTGCTGGATGACCTCCGTCCATTCAACACTCAGCGGGTATTCACTGCCCCCCAGAATCTCCAGGGGCACACGGGCAATGACAATGGCCTCATTGCCCAGCTTTTCCAATTCGCTCACGCTTTTCGCGTACATGATGATCTCCCGCAGGTCAGAGCCGAGGGGAGAGTTGAGCGCGAATAATTGCAGGATCTCGTTGTCGGCCCGGTTTTCGAGGTTGTCCACTTCGCTGTCCCGGTTCATGACCGTCCTGGCCAGTGTCAAATCCTGGGTGGCGAATGCCTGTAAGGCATCCTTGATCTGCCGATTGACCAGGTCACCCATGGCCATGATCAGATAATGTAGATGCGAGAGTTCGCGATCCATGCGCTCGAAGGTATGGGGTGTGGGTCTTGAGCTATTCATTGCTGTTTCGTTTGAGGTATATCCGAGCAGTACTAGCGTTATTCCTGGCAAGCCCAGGCAGGTGTCTGGCCTTGAAACCTGCGCGGGGAGCCTCTCTCCCGGGAGGTTTCAAACCGCAACCCCATGACAGGCATAGAGAATAAGTAGGTAAGGATACCATCGACTCCCTTATCCTCAGGACAGGAGGGCCGGGGTGAGGGGAATTCAACTGAATCTTTGCCTGATCATCCATATCCGTATCACCCTGGTCTGATGTCGGGCGATAGCGCGGTATTACGGTTCGCCCCAAGGGGGATGACTCTGGCCCATACAGAGGAGAATTTCAACCTCCAGGGTCTGCCCAATATCGTTCATGACCCGCGTCATGTTTGCGATGGTGAAGGTGAGGCCGGTCATGCGGCTTGGCGATACTCCGGATGCGCGATAGCAACGACCTCGCGCAGCATTTTGACATCCCAGGTTTCAGTTCCGCGATAGTTGTCCAACAAGATTTTGGCTTTGGCATCGAGTTCGACAAGCCGTTCTCGCATAGTCGCCGTCATGCTCGCTTTGTTTTCTTCCAAAAGCTCGCGTACGCCTACCGTTTCATGAGTCTCCATAATTTCATTCGACCAATACTCAAGGTCTATCGAATACTGCTTTAAGTAGCTTTCTAAGGTCTTCATCGAGAGTGTAATAATAGATGATGTCTTGAGCTTTCTGATGTCTATCAATAAATGATTCCTTATCCGCCATGTAACGATACGATGTCGCTAACTGGCCTTCATTTCCAATCAATACTATCCACCCATCGTCTTCAAGTTGTAATTTTCCAGTGGCATATTCATTTTTGGCGATCGCCAAGACCATCGTCTCGGCATTGGCGATAACCTTAAATGTTTCTATGGCATAGTCACCTTCATGAGTTATCGTTTCCTCTGCCTTGCGTTTTTCCACGTGCCGAAGGTAATCCCTCGTGGTTTTCCAAAGCCTGGTAAATCTTTCCTCGGCTGTTCCTTCGGCATCAGCCAGTCGCGCCAGATTCAGCAGCAAGGTCTTACATCGATCATTCAATGCGTCACGGGTAGCCACAGCGTTAGGATACTCCGATAGGATGATCGTTCCATCATCCTAAAAACTGCCGTTTTTAGGATCATCCAACAAGGGCTCCCGCACAGCCCTTGACTTCGGATCGAACCGCTCTAGCGCCGGTTCCATCCGTTGATGACGGCATGATTAGCCGCAACTCGACGCCCACAGGAGTGTTCATGAAGGCGGCTGAATCCATGGGAGCCTCCTGTATCAATAGGCCAGGGGTTCGCGGACAAGTCCGTGTTTTCTCTGGCGTGACAGGCTCACATCCATGACCGTCAAGGCGGTCATGTTGATCAATCGCCTGACCGTGGCCGAGGGCGTCAGGATGTGGACCGGTTTGGCCGCACCCAGCAGTATCGGGCCGATGGTGACGCCATCGCCGGAGGCCATCTTCAGCAGATTGAACGAAATGTTGGCGGCATCCAGATTCGGCATGAGCAGCAGATTGGCCTCGCCTTTCAGGCATGAGTTGGGGAAGATGGCTTGCCGCACCTCCTCGGACAGCGCCGCGTCGCCGCGCATTTCTCCCTCGATCTCCAGGTCCGGCGCGTATTGCTGGATGAGATGCAAGGCCTGCCGCATCTTCACGGCGGTCGGCAGGTTGCTGGAGCCAAACGAGGAATGCGAGACCAGGGCCGCCTTCGGGGTGATGCCGAACTGCCGCACCTTGTCGGCGGCCAGCCAGGCCATTTCCGCAATCTGCTCGGCGGCGGGTTCATAGTGCACGCTGGTGTCGCCGATAAACAGGGTACGCTTGGGCAGCATCAGCACGTTGAGCGCGTAATAGTCACGGACACCAGACCGGGCGCCGATGACCTGATTCACGTAATGCAGATGCAGTTCGTGCGAACCAAAGGTACCGCAAATGAGGCCGTCGGCATCGCCCAGGTGCAGCATCATCGAACCGATCAAGGTCGCCCGCCGGCGCATCTCCACCTTCGCGTATTGCGGCGACACCCCGCAGCGCTCGGTCAGTTTGAAATACTCCTCGTGATACTGCCGGTAACGCGGGTCCGATTGCAGGTTGACGAGTTCGAAGTCCACGCCCGGGCGGATGCGCAGACCATAGCGCTCGATGCGCCGCTCGATCACCTCCGACCGCCCGATCAGGATGGGTTTGGCCAGGCCCTCGTCGACCACGACCTGTACCGCACGCAACACGCGCTTGTCCTCACCTTCCGCATAGACGATGCGCGTCGGCGGGGCAGCCTTGGCCGCGCTGAAAATCGGCCGCATGACCAGGCCCGAGGCATACACATAGTGCGACAGCGCATCGCGATAGGCCTCCAGGTCGGCGATGGGGCGCGAGGCCACGCCCGACTCCATCGCCGCCTGCGCCACGGCCGGCGCGATGGTCGAAATCAGTCGGGGATCGAAAGGCTTGGGTATCAGATAGTCCGGGCCGAACTGCAAATGCGGCTGACCATAGGCCGCCGTCACCACCTCCGACTGTTCGGCCTGCGCCAGTTCGGCGATGGCGTGCACCGAAGCGACCTTCATCGCCTCGTTGATGGTAGTCGCGCCCACATCCAGCGCGCCCCGAAAGATGAAGGGAAAGCAGAGGACGTTGTTGACCTGATTGGGATAATCCGAGCGTCCCGTGGCGATGATGGCGTCGGCACGCACGGATTTGACCAGGTCGGGCATGATCTCGGGCACTGGGTTCGCCAGCGCCAGAATCAGCGGTTGTGGCGCCATCCGGGCCACCATCTCGGGTTTCAGCACCCCGCCCGCCGAGAGCCCCAGAAAGATGTCGGCGTCCGCGATGACTTCGGCCAGTTGACGGGCATCGGTCTGCCGCGCATAGCGGGCCTTGTGGTCATCCATTTCCTCCCGGCGCCCGGCATAGACCACGCCGGCGATATCGGTGACCCAGATGTGTTCAATCGGCATACCGATGGAAACCAGCAGATCGAGGCAGGACAACGCGGCGGCGCCCGCCCCGGAGGCCACCAGCTTGATGGCATTTAGCGGTTTCCCGACCACGCGCAGCCCGTTGAGAATCGCGGCGCTGACGATGATGGCCGTGCCATGTTGGTCGTCATGAAACACCGGGATTTTTAGACGCTCGCGGAGCTTGCGCTCGACATAAAAGCACTCCGGCGCCTTGATGTCCTCCAGATTGATGCCGCCGAAGGTGGGCTCCAGCGCCGCGATGATTTCGACCAGCTTGTCCGGGTCGCGCTCATCGATTTCGATATCGAAGCTGTCGATGCCGGCGAATTTCTTGAAGAGGACCCCCTTGCCTTCCATGACCGGCTTGGCGGCCAGCGGGCCGATGGGGCCCAGCCCCAACACCGCCGTGCCATTGGTCACGACGCCAATCAGGTTGCCGCGAGAGGTCAGGTTCCTGGCCTCGGCGGGGTCCCTCACGATTTCCTCGCAGGCCGCCGCCACACCGGGCGAATAGGCCAGCGCCAGGTCGCGCTGGTTGACCAGTCCCTTCGTTGGGGTCACGGCGATTTTGCCGGGGGGTTGCTCCCGATGATAATCGAGAGCCGCTTTGCGTAAGACTTCATCCATGGCGAATTCCTGATAACCAAACAAAATGCCGAACAGTCGTGGCGCTTCCCTCGGACCTGTTGAATGTCGCCCTCATCCTCACAGGCAGGATGGTTGCCGGACACCCATGTCCGTCAGCAGGCCAACACACATCAATAAGGTCGGGTGAGATAGCGATAATCGTACTCGAATTGTTCGGCCAACCGGCGCCGCAAGGCGGGAGCCGAGAGGATCATGCCGGCTTCACGGTTGAAGGTGATTGAATCCGGCGACAGACTGATCGAGCCCAGGCAAGCCAGGCGTCCGTCGATGATGTTGGCGCGCGCATGCATGTAAGGGTGCTGGGTATCGAACTCGGGTCCGCTGACATGTACCGCCACACCGGCCGCCTTGAGCTGATTCAGGGACTTGACCTGAGTGGTCTGCACGGATTCGGGCAAGTTGTTGACGTGGATCGGGCTGATCAGCCGTACACGGACGCCGCGCGCCACGGCGGCCGCCAATTCGCTCTCCAGGGTGGGATTGCCCAGCAATTCCGAATAGAAATCCAGCGTCTTGCGCGCCTGGCGATACAGACCGACCAGGCGCTCTCCGGCGTTGACCGGGGCCACCAGTAGGGAGGATGAACGTATCTTCGGGGTAGGGTTGTAGGTCGGCGGTGTTTGCCCTACGGGGGCGGAATGCGCCCAGTCGTTCTCGAACAGGCGCGCCAGATCGTTGAATTCGATCTTGGAGCGGCGACGCAGGACGAAGTCGCGGTAGGCGGTGAAGGTAGTGGAATCCAGGCAGGCCGATCCCAGCAGGAATTCTCGGCGATCGATCAGGATGATCTTGGGGAAACTGCGCGGGAAAATGGGATTGCTCAGGTGGAGTTCTCCACCCGCCGCGGTCAGATAGGTCGCCAGATTGGCCTGCTCCGGCTGGTTGGCCGCATAAGCCCCCTGATCGACGATCGCCCGGACCCTCACGCCGCGCCGCAGCGCGGCTTGCAGACTGGACAAAATTTCGGGATCTTCCAGTACACAGATTTCAATGCGGATGTCCTGGCGCGCCGAGTTGATGGCATCGGTATAGAGCGATCGTCCATCCTGGGGCAGGATGGCGACATCGGTGGCCGCGGCATGCACCGGATTCGACCAGACGACAATCAATGCCAGCAAGAGCGGCCAATAGCGGAAACCCGGGTTCATGAAACTCTCTCCTGAGTAAGGTTTTGTTGATGGGAGTAGGAGCGACCGCTTGCGGCGCGACGGACCTGGTCAATGGCGCAGGATTCCGTGTCATTGATGAATCCTGTTTTCAGAGTGTCATTCCTCATTCGCGGCGCGGCAAGACTGATGCAGGCAAGAGAGTGCAGATGAGTCAGCAATAGTCATGCCGTGAAAATTCTCGTTCGAATTGGACGGTAAAGTGGACCACCGAAACAACGGCGGGTCATGGTCGCGTCAAGCATGGCACTTTTGCAGTCATTGAGCCAATATGTTGATTGGGTCCAGACAGCGTGAATCCCTCATGGCAATCAAGGGCTGGGTCGGGTTGCGAGACCTGCTGCATGACTCTGATTTATCCTGTCATTATCGCCAATAGGCGGAGAATCAAGAAGCCATGGATCCCTTGAATCTGGGTCCGGTAGTGGGATTGCAGAAAAGCCGTTCATGCCGAACGAACCAAGTCCCGCGCACGGAGCATGCGTATCCAAACAATTGCACCCCTTTTTTCCCCTCTCCAGGAGGGAGAGGGGTTAGGGGTGAGGGTGTAAACCTCTGCAATATCAATGGGTTAGCCAGTAGGGTACGCTGTGCGTACCGTATGGCTCCGGGCCGGTGTGGGCGAACTTGTGCAGAGGCTCATGGGCGCGAGGCAAGGCATTACCCGGAATCCTCCCTGAGCGGCGCCGTTCCATGAATCTTGAGCGATCGGTAAAACTATGAATATCAGGAGCCAATTCCAGACATGACATTCCGTAAACGGTTGATGGTCCCGGTACTCGCGCTGGCGGCGGCCGGCATTACTTACCAATCCTTCAATCATCGCCAGGGGGCCGACGCTTCGATCAGGCTCTATGGGAACGTCGACATCCGCGAGGTCGAACTCGCATTTCGCCAGTCAGGTCGTCTGCTTTCGGCCAAGGTCGAGGAAGGGGATACCGTGGTCCCAGGTCAACTGCTCGCCGAACTCGATGCCCAGCCATACCGGGAGGCCGTAGCCGCTGCCGAGGCCACGGCGCGCCAGGCGGCGGTGGAAGTTGAAAAACTCAAGCGCGGCTACCGGACCCAGGAGATCGCCGAGGCCGAGCAGACCGTCCACCAGGCCGAGGCGGCGCATGACTATGCCGTGAGCGAGGTGCGACGGCAGGCCAACACGGTGCAAACCGGGGCTACCACCCGCAGCGGCTACGAGCAGGCCATCTCCGCCCGCGACCAGGCTGCCGCCCGGCTGGCCTCGGCGCGGGAAACCCTGGCCATGAAGCGGGAAGGCTATCGCCGCGAGGACATCGCCGGCGCCGAAGCCCGCCTGGCGGGCGCCCAGGCCGCGCTGGCCCAGGCCCGCACCGCGCTGGCGGATACCCGCCTGGTAGCGCCCGCGCGGGCCGTCGTCCTGACCCGCGCCCGCGAACCCGGCAGCATGGTCGGCGCCAGCGTACCGGTCTACACCCTGTCTTTGCGCGATCCGGTCTACGTTCGCGCCTACGTGGACGAAAGCCAGCTCGGCCAGGTCGTGCCCGGAACCGCCGTGAGCCTGCGCTCGGATTCCTCGGCCAAGATCTACCAGGGCCGCATCGGCTTCGTCTCGCCGCGCGCCGAGTTCACCCCCAAGTCGGTCGAAACCGCCGAACTGCGCACCGACCTCGTCTACCGCCTGCGCATCGTGGTCGGCGACGCCGATGACGGCTTGCGGCAGGGCATGCCGGTGACAATCACCCTCGGCGATTAGCCGGCCCGGCCCTGATGACGGTTCAGCGGCGATATCTGGCGGCTTGTATGAGGTATCGTCCTTTTCTATGATGCCCGTTTGACTCATGACCCTGGGCCCCATCCCGCCGCTTGGCCGATCGGCGGGGGGTATCGGGCGGGAAATTCCCGCGGCGTATCCACTATGGATGAAGTCGCATGCCTGCAATATCAGGAAAACGCATCAGCGCCACGGAGGCGACCACGATGATCAAAACAGTCAAACAGGCCTGCCGGTTCAACCCGGTGGTCAAGGACTACCGGATGAGCCAGGGCATCGAGAACCTGGCGGATCTCATCCACGACGCGGGTGACGGCCGCGAGTTCTTCGCGCGCAATTTCGTCACCCACGGCATGGAACAATTATTCCGCGAGGGTCTGCTGCGTCTCTCGGGAAAGTCCGATCAGGCTGTATTCGAACTCACCCAGGCCATGGGCGGCGGCAAGACCCACATGATGATCGCGCTGGGCCTGCTGGCCCGCCACCCGCATCTGCGCCCCGAGGTGCTGCCCGAGGAACTCCACGCCCGTCTCGATTTCAGTCAGGCCCGCATCGCCGCGTTCAATGGCCGCAACAACCCCGATCATTACCTCTGGGGCGAGATCGCCAGCCAACTGGGTGAGCCGGAAGCCATCCGTCCGCATTGGGTGAATGGTCCCAAGCCCGTCGATCAGCAGCAATGGAAGGCGATCATTGGTGATCAGCCGACCCTCATTCTCCTGGATGAACTGCCGCCTTACCTCGACAATGCCAGCACCCAGATGTACGGGGCGGGCACGCTGGCCAACATGGTGGTCTACAGTCTCGGCGCACTGATGAGTGCCGCGCTGGAACTGCCCCATTGCTGCATCGTCATCGCCAATTTATCCGGCAGCTATACTGCCCAGACCCGGGTGCTCGCGGAAGCCATCTCCAACCTGCAACAGGAGACCCGCCGCCAGGCCATGACCATTACGCCGGTGCAACTGGCCGGCAACGAAATCTACGAGATTCTGAAGAAACGGCTGATCGACGAGTTGCCCGACGACCGGATCATCGCCGAGGTCGCCGAGGAATACGCCCAGCAGGTCAAGCGGGCCGAGGACGGCGGTTACATCATCGCCGCCAGTCTGGAGCGGATCGCGGAGCAGGTTCGGGAAACCTACCCCTTTCACCCTTCTTTCAAGCACCTGGTGGCCCTGTTCAAGGAGAACGAAGGCTTCCGGCAAACCCGCGGTCTGATGCAGTTCACCGCCCGGCTGCTCAAGAGCGTCGCCGAACGGGAGGCGGATGATGTCTTCCTGATCGGCACGCAGCACCTGAACCTCAACGACGACCAGGCGCGGGACGAGATCGAGCGGATCGCCCTGCCGCTGATCCCGGCCGTGGCCCGCGACATTGCCAGTGGCGGCAATGCCATCGCGGAGCTCATCGACGACGAACTGGGCGGCGATGCCGCCCAGCAGGTCATGACGCTCCTGCTGGCCGCCTCCCTGTCGCGGGCGGTTGGCGGTCGCATCGGCCTGTCCGAGAGCGAGATCATCGAATGTCTGGCCGCGCCCAACCGCAAGCCGGATGAGTTCCTGCAAGCCGCCCAACGGCTCAGGGAGCACGCCTGGTATCTGCATCGCGAGGAACAGCGCCTGTTCGTCAAGGAGACGGAGAATCTCTCCCGGCAGATCGAACGCAATGCCAGGGAAGTGCCACAGCCCAAGATTGACCAGGCCCTCATCAACCGCCTGACCGGCCTTCTGCGGCCCGACCGCCGCAATGCCTATCAGGAGGCACAGGTATTGCCCAGGCTGGACGAACTGAAGCAGAGCGGCCCCCGGGTCCTGATCGTCATCAAGCCCGACGGCAAGGTGCCGCCCAGCGAATTGCAGCATTTTTTCGACTACCAGCAGGACAAGAACAACCTGCTGGTCCTGACCGGCCAGGACAGCCATCTGGCCGATGCCGTCGAGGACCGGTTGCGGGAGTTGTATGCCATCGAACAGATTCAAAAGCGGCTGAAGCCCGGCGATACGCTCTACGAGGAAGCGCGGGACCGCCTGGAGGATGCCGAAGGCCGGTTCAACAAGGCCCTTTCCGCCGCCTACAACCGCGTCTATTTTCCCAATATGGACGACCTGGATGGCCGGATGGTCCTGGCCAGCGTGACCATCGACAACGGTTTGCGCATCGGCGAGGGCGACCAGTCGGCGGAGGCCCAGCTCGAAGCCCTGCTCTCCGGCCCCCGCGCCAATTACAAGCTCGCCATGGACCTGCAAGAGGAATTCGGCCAGTACTTCGCCATGGCCGAGGAATTTCTCTGGCCGTCGGGCCGGGACAACCGCCGCACCCCCTGGAAGGACGTAGTGAGCCGGGCCAGGAGCCACCCCGTCTGGCCCTGGATGCCCGGTGCCGGCGGCATGGACACCCTCAAGACCGAGGCCCTCAAGCAAGGCCGCTGGCGGCTGGGCGAGGACGGCTACATCGAGAAGGGGCCGTTCCCCAAGGAGAAGGCCACGCTCAATGTGATCCTGGTCAATACCCGGCCCGATACCGGTGAGGCCATTCTCAGCCTCACGCCCCGACATGCCGGCGAAAGCCCGGTGATCCATTACGCCACCCGGCCGGACGTCAGCGAACAGGACACCAGGGTCGAAAATCCCGACAGTTTCAGCACCCAGGCCGGCACCCTGTATTTCTGGGTCAAGGATTCCACCGGCCAGTACGACAGCGCCCCGCCGGTGCGCTGGCTGGCCGATCTGAAGATACGCCACCAGGTCGAACCCGCCGGCGACCAGCGCCGCATCACCCTGGCCTGCACCCCCCGGGCGGACCTGTGGTACACGCTGGACGGCTCCAATCCCAAGGACGGTCGGCCCTACGAGGGACCGTTCGAGATCGGTCCGGCGGCCCACCGGCTGCTGGTCTACGCCCGCGCCGGCGAGGCCAACAGGACCGCCGATTTCCAGATTCCCTCCAGCGGCGACAATACCGTTCAGATCGTCGACAAACTGCCGGCCCGTTTGCAAGGCAAGCGGGTGGCGCTGGACACCACCGAGCGGGTCTACGGCGTCATCAATCGCTTCCGCGACCAGCCGGGCACCCGGTTCAAGGGCGTCCGGATCGAAATTGGCGAGGGCGAAAACACGGTTTCGGTACGTTTCCAGGAACGGGAAGTCACCGCCGCCATGATCGAGGGCGTGGTGGAAAGCCTGCGCCGGGTTCTCAATGAAGCCCAGGCCCCGGTCAACGTGACGATTTCCGACGGCATCCAGTTCGACAACGGCTTCGGGCTACGCGAGTTCGCCCGGATGGCCGGCATCGAACTGAGGGCCGGGGATGTCAGCCAGGAATCCTGAGCGCGTGAGATCACCCCGCCCAGAGCCCGCGCCACCACGAGCCGCCCAACGTCCCACGTTGGGCTTCGGCGTGCCCGCCACTTCGGACCCCCACCATTTCAAGGTCATCATTCCCCGATTGAATACCGCCCGGGTCCAGATCAGCGAATATCTCGGGCTCCAGGGGAGTGGCGCCGAGCCCGCGATCATCGACCGCGTGCTCCTCGAACGGCCCCGCTGGACGGCGATACGCGGCGAGGTTCAGCGCGCCTTTAACGCCCGTCTGGCGGCCCACGGCCTGAAAACCAGCGCTTGGAAGGTCGGTGACAACCCGGTGGACCGGCTGCTGGGCAAGGAGTTGTGCGTGCTGGCCTGGGCGGTGGAGCAGATGGAGATGGACAAGATACCCGTCGCGGTGCGCAACTGGCTGGCCCTGCGCCCCGAGGAGCGCTGGTGGCTGTTCGGCATGGCGGCGATAAGCACCGGCGGCGTGAACGATGGCGGCAAGGGCTGGCGGCTGGCGTTGCGTCATGGCCTCGGGGATGTGGCGCAGAGCGAGTTGTTGGCGCCGAAGGCGCGGCGGGAATCCTCCTCGCTGACTCAGGCGCGGCCGTCACTGGACTTGTTTGGGGGCGAGATTCCATGACTGATCTACCCGTGACAGAGTGGCCCAAGATCTACCACATCGCCCATGTGGATCGTTTGGCATCCATAGCCGCGGACGGATGCTTTTGGTGCGATGCCGAAGTGATCCGGCGCACTCCACCGGGTACGACGATAGGCATGAGCAACATCAAAGCGCGACGCTTGAATGAACTACGGTTGAGTTGCCATCCCGATCTGCATGTCGGGGATTGTGTGCCGTTCTATTTCTGCCCGCGTTCCGTCATGTTGTACCTGATCCACCAGGGCAACCATCCCGAACTGGAATATCGCGGCGGGCAAGAGCCGATTCTGCATTTCGAGGCGGACCTGCGTGCCAGCGTGGCATGGGCGGAAACCGAAGAACGGCGTTGGGCATTCACGCTCTCGAACGCGGGTTCCTATTTCTTCGAGGATCGCAGCGATTTGGGGGGGCTTGGCGAAATTGATTGGAACGCGGTTCAGGCCCGCGATTGGAGGCAGTGCAAGGAAGGCAAGCAAGCGGAATTCCTGCTGGAATATTGCTTTCCCTGGCATTTGATCGAGCGCATCGGGGTAGCGTCTCCGTTGATCTATCGGCAGGTAATCAATACGCTTCCTCCGAATGGACATCGTCCGGATGTCAAAATCCTCCGTGATTGGTATTACTGAGCGGAAAAACAGCCATGATTGAATTCACTACCGGCAACATCCTCAAGTGCGAGGCCGACGCGCTCGTCAACACGGTGAATTGTGTCGGCGTTATGGGGCGTGGCATTGCCTTGCAGTTCAAGAACGCTTATCCCGATAACTTCAAAGCTTACGCGGCGGCTTGCCATCGGGGCGAAGTGCAGCCGGGGCGCATGTTTGTGTATGCGACGGGGCGGATGATGGCACCGCAATTCATTATCAACTTTCCGACCAAACGACACTGGCGGGGCAAGAGCCGTATTGTTGACATAGAGTCTGGCCTTATCGCCCTGGTGGAGATCATCCAGGCCAAAGGAATCCGCTCGATTGCTATTCCGCCCTTGGGCAGCGGCTTGGGAGGCTTGGATTGGCGCGAGGTTCGACCGCGTATCGAGGATGCCTTGCGGACCTTGCCCGATGTCCGGGTGTTGGTATTTGAACCTACAGGCGCGCCGCCGAGCGACACCATGGCCCATATTCGCGCAGTCCCGAAAATGACGGCGGGGCGGGCGGCTTTGGTCGAGCTTGTTCAACGCTATCTCGCGGGGCTTCTCGACCCTTTCGTGACACTGCTGGAAGTGCATAAGCTGATGTATTTCATGCAGGAGGCTGGCGAACCCTTACGTCTGAGGTATGTCAAGGCGCCCTATGGTCCTTATGCGGAGAACCTCCGCCATGTTTTGAATGCGGTGGAGGGGCATCTCATCGCGGGGTATGCCGATGGCGGCGATGCGCCTGACAAACCCTTGGCCTTGGTCCCTGGTGCTATTGAGGAGGCCAGCGAATTCCTTGCTCAGCATGCAGAAAGTCACGCCCATTTCGAGCGGGTGACCCGCTTGGTGGAAGGATTCGAGTCACCTGATGGCTTGGAATTGCTGGCGACGGTGCATTGGGTCATGACGCGGGAGGGCATTAACTCTTTAGCCCAGGTTGCCGACCGGATTCATGCCTGGAATCCGCGCAAGCGGCGGTTTACGTTGCGGCAGATTGGCATTGCCGTAGATAGGCTGACGGCTCAAGGCTGGTTGCCTGCCAGTAGTGATACGGCAGATAGTTTGTCCTAAACGGCTTGATGTTTCGCTATCGCGGTGCGCAACTGGCTGGCCCTGCGCCCCGAGGAACGCTGGTGGCTGTTCGGCATGGCGGCGATGAGCACCGGCGGCGTCAACGATGGCGGCAAGGGTTGGCGGCTGGCCTTGCGTCATGGCCTGGGGGATGTGGCGCAGAGTGAGTTGTTGGCGCCGAAGACGCGGCGGCAGTCCGCCGTGTTGGATATGGAGCGGCCTATGTTGGATTTGTTTGCAGACGGATAAGTGGAGATGCGCTTCGAATTGCCTAGAGGGCAACCGTCGATACTTGGCCGACGGCCATTTAACTAACCCAAGTTGCCACCTTGGTGAGATGGGTCCATCGGAGTCTGCTAGTGTTAACGGTACCCCTACCAAAATTAATCCTGGCGAGGCTCTCCAATGGACACCCCCCTTGTATTCATTTACTG
>Ga0172373_10007129_pt1 | contig 14621 bp, 9 predicted proteins | sample Lak10m_2_FD_114546 | JGI IMG/M metagenome (GOLD analysis project Ga0172373, IMG submission 114546) | Freshwater microbial communities from Kabuno Bay, South-Kivu, Congo - kab_092012_10m | ecosystem: Environmental > Aquatic > Freshwater > Lake | place: Democratic Republic of the Congo: South-Kivu... | reverse complement strand
TCGGTAGTTTTCTTTTTCGCCTTCGAGTTGATATTGTTCAAACTTTACATCTTTTGGTTCACCTCGTTTATCCATCCATAAATCTTGGTCTGCAACATCCCAATCATTAAATTCTCTATTTTTATTTTTCTTTAATAATTGTTCATACAGGTCCTTTACTTCTCTTGAATAATCCCCCTTTACCACTTCCACCAACTGAACCCTGTTATTTTTAAGGTAGTCAAGGATTTCTTGTTTGGTTACTCTACCTTGTGATTTAAGCCATTCTTCAATGCCTGTCCATTTTACCTCATCCGCTTTTAATCCTTTGCTTTTTAATTCAGCAAATGCTTGTTGTCCGCTTCCCCATTTATCTGATTTTAGTTCGCCTACATTCTTTTCAATAGGTGAATAAAAACCATTCATAACATCAGGTTCAATATTTTGTACAGTTATTTTTTTACCATTTACCGTTATTTGTCTTAATGCTTCTTTGGGTATTTTTGTATTAACACCTGATTTGGTTATTTCGTTGCGATTATATATTTCGCTCTTTTCTACTCCCGTTCTCTTTGATTCTCTCCTTGCAAAAAGTTCAAATAATATAGTGTTTGCTGTTGCTTTTGCTTTGCTTAACCCTGCTACATTTACTAATGCGCTATGATATTCTTTTGCTGTTTTTGGTACTACTTTTTCTATTGGCTTTTCGGTTTCGGGCGTAATAACTTCTTCCTTGTCAATAGTCTTTCTACCTTGAATTTTATTGTTTAACTCATCAATCTTTGAAGCAATTATATCTTGCGCTTCTTTTATTGTTTTTGATATAACAGTTCTTTCTGGATTATCTTGTTCTTTTTTTAATTCAGATTCGGCTGTTATAAGCTCAGTAACTGCTTTTTTTTGAAGTTCTGGTGATATAGTAGCCCCCGTATCATTTAATGCGTTTAACTTCGATATTGTTGGGGATGATATTTCTGCTAATTCTTCTGGTTTTGGTTGTGGAATATTGCTTGATTCAATCTCTTTGTCTTTAGCAATCTTAATTTCATTTAATTTTGCTTTTTCAGATTCTAAATAATTTAATGCTTCTTTTGACTTGACCGCAATTTTATCCTGTATTACTTTTAATTGCTCGGGGGAAAACCATCTATCCTTATACGCTTTTAATATTTTAGAAGCGTATTTAACTCCTTTTTTTAATCCATGCACACCCCCCATTAACACAGTAAACGCAGCTAAATCTAATAATGGCAATGTTGCAGCAAAATTTGAATTTGGGTCTACTTCTATGCCCATTTTATTTATTCCCGTTGTAACTAAACTAAATAATCCTTCCTGTAATGCGTTTTGTTCGGATTGTTCTTTTGTTACTGCTTTTCCACTTTCGATTTGAGTTGCTATGTTTTGTGCTTTATTTGCCAAATCGGTAGCCACAGTAAATGGTAATCCCGAAGGCATAACCAATGAAATAGCAATAGCATTACTTACTAATTGGGTTACTTGTTTTATGGATTCTCTATGATAATCGCTCCCTGATGCCATCGTTAATGGCGCAAACGGAAGTGTTAATAATCGAACATAATCCTCAGCACCCATTCCCTTAATCATTTCTGCTGTTTGGATAGTTGATTCATAAGCTCCCTCAACTCCTTTTAACATGCCCATTGTTGACGCACTTCCTATAACATCAATAATATCTTCGCCACCTCCATCAGCAAACCATTTTTTGTCTGCTTGTAATTGTGTATATGCTGATAGTTTACTATAATAATTCTTATCTTCGGGTGTTGTTGCTAATTTTAATTTTATATCATAAGCGTCTTTATCTCTGTAAATATCGCTTAATGTGTTTTTTGGGTTAAGTTGTAATACCTTGTCGGATGCTTTGTTTGCTAATTCTAAATCATTTGCCTCAACAGCATTAAGCATTGTGTATTTAGATGTATTATAATCTGAATTGGTTTCAAATGCGTTTTTAAAGTAAATGTTTGCAATATCAGGTTTTCCTTCTGAACTATACTTAAATCCTAATGCGTTTTGATATGTATTATTTTTTGGATTTTCTGCAATAGCTTCTTTATGTAATTCTTTTGCCCTGTCAATATTTCCATTCGCAATATTATTTGTAATATCGTTATTTAGTAATATTTCTTTTACGCTTCCCTCTCCTTTTATTTTTATATTTGATTGAAATGATAAAGGGTTCCCGTCTTTATCCCTGTCTTTTACTATTCCTAAGTCTGGATTATTCTCTGCAAGTTGTAATGATTGCTGTTTTACAAAGTCTTGCACTTCTTTTAAATCGCCCAATCCAGCACTTGCCTTAACGGTTGAAACACCATTTTTTACAATTGGTTTTGCAGCACCTAACGGATTAATTGGCTTTTCAGATTTTTGTTTTTCCCAAATATTATATTTTTTTAAATCTTCTGCACTTAAATCTTCCGTATTAACATTAGCCCAAAAGTCATTTTGTGGTATTCCACTTTTTGCATCTTGCCCTTGTGGTTTAACTATGTTACTTGGAGTATTTTGTAATGATGATGCTGATTCGATAGCCGAAGAAATGCCTTGACCATTTTCGATAGTAGGTTCGGATTGACTTTTTTTTTTTACGTCCAACACACCCATATCGCTTGAAAATGTATTATAATCAGGCAAATCATAATTATCATTAACCAAATTGTTATATAAAGATTGCCTTTTTTCTCCATCATTCATGTCTGACTTAAATGTATTATAATCAGGCAAATCATAATTATCATTAATAAGGTTTTCGTAAAGCGTCTGTAAATTATTTTGTCCATCCATAATTATTTGTTCCTCCAATCATATCCTGTTTTTTTATTTGTTTTTCCGCTTCCTGTTGCCACATTTTTAACAACTTTCTGAACAGAACTTATTTGGCTTTGGAATTGGTCTGGTGTTGGAATTCCTGACTCAGCAAAATAAGGGTCAAGAGATTGTTTGCTTGCTCCTTCATAAAGTACAATTTTTTGATTCAACCCACCAGAACCATCAGAAACAAGATATGTTGATGCAATAACTGGTTTAGATAATTTAATTCCGTCTATTGATAAAAAGGTTTCAGTAACAATTGGCTTTCCTACACCTAAGTTGTTTACGTACTCGAATTTCTTATCGTTAACATTCCATACCTTACCACTAATAGGAAGTGCATCGTCAATATCATAAGTATAAACATTCTTTGTTTTAACATTAATACCGCTTATGTTTTTGTCGGTGGTTTCTACTGAAGTAGAAGCAGTAACAGGTACTTTTTTCCCCGAACCAACTTTGTTTGAACTACCACTTCGTTCGAAAACCGTTAATTGACTTTGGTGTTCGTCAACAAATTTTTCTTCTGCCTGTTTAGCAAGTGTCCTATATTTTGCGTATTTAGTTTGGATTGTTGGGTCAAGTTTAATTGCCTTAATATAATCTTCATTTACTTGGTCGCTAATCCGTTTTGACTTTTTCCCTGTATTATCAAAAGATACTCCTTCTCTATAATAAGCACGTGCTACTTCTCTCCTGTTTTCCTCAGTATTCCCCCTAAAAGAACCTGATACTTGCATACCGGTTTGAGGGTCGTAATAACTTCCAGCCATATCAACAATAGTCGTTCTTTGTTTATATTCTATTGGTATTTCTGTACTTACAATTAAATCTTTCAGAGCTAATTCTTGGTTTTTCCCGTATTTTAGTCTCCATAATACTTGATTTCCACCAACAGAAGCATCTTTTAATTCAGATTCAATTTGTTGGGCTAATAATTGTTTTTCTAAATCGGGAGAATTTATGTTTTCTTTAACGTATCTATTAGGTGATGAATATGCTTGTATTTTATTCAATGATTTTTCATAGTCGTATTCCCCGTTTACGTCTCCAACAATGGTAGCAAACATCTTTTCCTTTGTTTGGTGTTGGTCTTTAATCATAGCCGCTTCTCCAACTAATGCAGCCATCTCTCCTCTATACTTTGATACTTTTGCAGGTGTTATAGTACCTGCATCTACCTCTGCTAAATGTCTATCTCTAATATCTTGTTTCTTTTTTTCAAAATCAGTTACTTCTTCTTCCCAATCAACACTTAGATTTGCATATTGTTTAAATGGGTCTTCTAAAGGTTTTTCTTTTAGAGCATCTTCCTTAGCTTTAGCAATTCTCCTTGCAGCAAGTTCTTTTCCTATTTTATCCCCATAAGTTGGCTCGACAACTCCTGGAATAGCAAATTTAATAGCTGCGCCAGTATTGTCTCGTCCTAATGGAACTAATGATTCTGGGTTGTTTGGCATTTGTTATTTTATAGGATTTAGATTACTAAAAAGATTTCCACCTAATTTTAATTTCTGAAACCAATTATTATTTTGCAATAATGGATTTTCCCCTCCAAACATATCCGAATACGGTTGATTAAACCCACCTATATACGGTTGATTAAACCCACCACTGTTAGGATTTGAAGAACCTGCATTAAACCCACCACTGTTAGGATTTAAAGAACCTGCATTAAACGCTGCATTTTGTAATGCTCCATTGTTTGTAAATAAACTAGGGTTATTTTTCATAAAATCTTTATACCAATTATTATTTGCAATACTTGTGGCTGCATTTGCTGCCCCTTGAACACCTGAAACAATATTATTTAGTGCTGCATTTTGTAATGCACCAGACGCATCCATCTTATCTTTATATGGTTGATAAATATTATAATCGTTTGCCTTATTTTCCCATGCTGATTGAATTCCTTGTTGTTGACGTAAAGCTGATTGATTTCCTTGCCACATAGTAGCGGCTCCTTGTGATAATTTTGCTAATTCGTCTTGTTCGTTTCCAGCTAAATTAGCAATAGCTCCAAGTTTATCTGCTCCTGTTCCAAGTTCTTTAATCGCTTCTATACCTCTACCTGTAGAACCTGTTAATTTGTTTTCAATGGCTCCTTGATTTGGTAATTGTGTCATTGTTGCTAATTTCTTAGCGTTTTCCAATGCGTCATAGGCACTTTGAGGAATTTCAAAGGAAGGTCTAGTTGCTTTAGCTAGGTCGTTTGCTTTTTTAGCTTGCCAACCTGCTATTGCTGCTTTTATTGCTGGTGCTGCAAATGATGCTATTTCCCAAAACATAATTTTAAATATTAGTTCACAAAAGTAATCGTTTATTCTTAATTTAACAAATTATTCCATTTGCCTGCCTTACATTTTTTAGTTGGACTTCTTAACATTGCAGGAACATAACAGATACAAAGTTTACAATGAAGATACATTTTATTTTTTTTCCCCATAATGGTTAGTTCAAAATTATCTAAATTTTTGCATTTTTCGCACTCTTTAAGTCTTGCTTCTGCTAATCTTTCAACTTGTTCGTTTTCAAATAATAAATTTTTATACCCATCAAATATTTCTCTTAATTTACTCATTTTCCACTCCTTTCAGATGTTATAAAATTAACAATAACATATCTTATAACAGTCAGTTCATCATGTAGATTTTCTATTGTGATTTCTGCCGATTGACCTCTTAACGGTCTTCCGTTTATCAATCCCTCTAATTCGCTTGTTGCCATCGGAGTAAGCATATCATTTAAAAATTCTGAATAATAAATACCCTCTTTAAGAATAAATTTTGATTCATGTAGTCTTGATTTCATCCCTATCGGGTTTTGGTCGCTTGAATGTATTGTTATCAATGGAACACTCCATTTTTTGTTAGAAGCATAAGCCATAGATAACAATAATTTAATTGCCGCAGGGGCATTATTAAAAACAAATGTTATTTGTTGAGGATATTTTTTACCAAAAAACCAACAATGCTGTTCGTTTGTGTGTCCTGTCCATAATTCTCCATTTAAAAACATTACAATCATATCTCCGTTCACTCCATACATTTCAGGAACGAATGAATATTCGCTATTCCAACGATTAGCGGAATCCATAAACGCAGTAGTTTTTGATATATTAACTTCTTTTTCTAGCAAAACATCAGTTCCACCAGAACCTTTCCCATAAATTGAAGGTTTGTAAATACTATAAGTAAAAATATATTGTTTTGTTACTTGGTCGTAAACGGAACAAATTTCTACTTCATTTAGATATGCTTTTATGTTTTTGCAAATTTCTTTTGTTTCTTTTTGATAACCATATAACTGAGATATATTCAACATACCATTTGCACTGTCCTGAACAAAACAACTTTTGTTTGTGTCAAGAAAAAATAAATGCCGACCATCAACAAAACACGATTCGGGATATTTTGTACCATAAGATTCTTCAGGTACTCGAATAGTTCCAAGCACCCTATTTGTTACATATAGTGCTGCACTTCCATCTGCCTCTCCTGTAGATTGAAGTCCAACATATAAACTAGATACTTTCTTTTCTTGTATAATTTTAACAACATTGCCTGATTCTATAAGTTTGCATATAGCACCAAATTTATCAGCAAGAACAACATAATTATTAAATTCTACTTTCGATAACTCATTAACTCTTGTGTCTTGTATAAGTTGTCCACCATAATAAACTTTAGATATATTGCGCACTTGACGCATATCTTTATCAATAATATTTACTCTACCAATATCATAAGAATCTGAAATATAAAAATCTGATGCGTGTTCTGATTCTACATAATAATAGGCATTTGGTTCAAATCTTTGTAGAACATAAGAATCGCCACCAAATAATTGTCCTGTTGCCGGGATTCCACTATAATTTAATGGGTTTTGGTCTTGTAATTGTCCTTTGTGATATCTATTTGATTGATGTGGGTTACCTATTTCAAAACATTCTCCAATTTCATAAAATACTTTTTCTGTAACTTTTTTAGCTGGACTATATATTTCTACTAATGTACCTTGTGCTGTTGTTGCATTTATTCCATATTTTGTATAAAAATTATATGGTGGTGATGCTGATGTTTCGTTAGTGAAATTTTCTATAAGTAACAAATCATTTGCTGTGTCATAACCAACTATTTCAAAATCTAAATATGTTATAATCCCAGTTGACAAATCTTTTATTAAACTATAATTTCCTGAATATGCAAAATTTGCTAAAAATCTAATTCTATCTCCTTTTGTCCAAACATAAGCCGAAACAATAGATTTAGTAAACATTGATTGCATTGCAATAATATTGGGATTTATGCCAATCCTTATTTTGTTAGTAGCAACATCATAGTCAGAAGCGTTAATACTAAAATTAAGATATGAATTAATAGAAATGTTTTTTGAATAAACCCATTGATAGTTGGTAGCCCATTCTGGTGGTTGATGTTTAATCTTCCAATCAAAATTAACAAAATATGAATTAGTTAATATTTGCAGTCCCGTTCCGTTGTCTAAATTACCAAATTCTGTATAATATGGAACATATTTAGTTGTTTTATTAGAAACATTAACTGCTCCGCTTCTTATTGCCCTATCGTAATATACTAATCCAAAATCGTGATATGCTCCTGTTTTAAAATGTTTTGTCTTAGATACAAGAACATCGTATAAGTTTAAAACAATATTCATAGATGGAATAAGAGAACCCGAATAATCTAAACCGCTAAATATATATATTTTGTCTGCTCCTAAATAATAAACAGGTAGTGTTCCTATTGTATGTGGTGGATTTAATGCTATTCCAAGTGTAATTGCTAATGCTGTTAATTCTGTATTCCAGTTAGAAGTTAATGCTATATGGCTAACAGTTACCTCCCCCTGTATTGTGTTCGTTGTAAATAATGGGTCTACATATACGGGGTCTGTTACTGTAATTTTTAAAATTTGTCCAGATTGCAATGTGGTTCCCGTTGGGAAAGAAATATATGTTCTATATTCAAATTCGTCATAGCTTCCATCTCCATTAGTATCAGTAGGAAGTATAATATAATCTGTAGAATTATTTGACAATATTAACTCCGAACTATCAAGATACGAAATAAATTTATGGTTTAATTCCACATCTATATCAACATTATCATACCCCTCAGTAACATCGGCATCCAGTATTCTGTTTTTTCCAATTAAATCCTGTGCGCCTACTTTTTGAGGTACATAATCAAATAATCGTACTAAATCAGATTGGTCGGCACTTGTTCTTACCTTATTATTATAGAATTTATATACGTAGTTTATTCCACTTAAAATTAATTGATTCAAGTTTTGGTCGTACTTTTCCAATGTATCAACCAAAAACCATTCTGAATTATTACAACTTACAGTTACAGGATTTGGTGGGCTTGATTCCGAATTTCCTCTTGCAAATATTTCAATTCTACTTACTGTTTCTCCCCCAGTATTTATAATAACATCCAAACAATTATTTATGTATGTTTCATCAACCCAATCTCCATTTGCCTTTTCCTCATTAATAGGAAACGACACTTTACTTATCGGACTGGTTACAGATTTCTCATTATCATCATATACATACCTATAGCAAAATTGCCATAATGCGCCTCGTAAATTATTGTAAACAGTACTTTGGTCTGATGAATAATTTATTACAGGACTTTTTAATGGAGGATGTTTTATTCTATCTATAACTTGCGTTGTAATTGCTTTATAACCTAAAATGTCGCTTCCTCCAGTTGCAGTATATCTTTTTGCTTTATCAATATTTATTTTTCGTGGAGGGTTAAAATTATCAGTCCAGTATAATAGTCCCTGAACAACATTTGCTCCTCGTATCTTCTTTTTAGGGTTAAAGTTAAGGTCTGTAAAATAATCAAAATCTTGTTTTAAAACCGTAATTATTGAATTAGAACTTAATTCATATTGCAGTATTAAGTGATGATTGTTACTATTATAAACAAAATAAAAAATAGAACCTGTTTCAATATCTTCGGCATATCCAATACATTTATTTGTTCCAGTCGGTAATACGAATGATACAAGTGTGTTACCTTTTAAATTTTCTACAGCACCTAAATTATCTTTGTCGCTTGTTCCTACTCTACAATTAAGTCTTTTCCGAATTCCTTTTATAGATAATTCATCAGCATCGGAATTCATACCTCCTGTTATTGTTATAGTATCAATAATTCCCATTATCTAGAAGGTGTTTGACGTGAGTTTTTATACATAGCATCCTTAAATTCATCAATGTCAAATGAATTTTGAAATACTATTAATAATTTTAATGCTTCTTTATATTGACGTTCTTTTTCAATCTTATCGTTCTGTGGTACTCTTGGGTCAAAATTAATCATTTGCCAAATAGTATACGTAATTAATGTTTCTTCGCATTCTTGCGGAATAAGTGTTTGTTCGTCCATACTAACACCCGTAGAAACATAATCAAGATAAATCAAATTGTTAGTAACTCTTCCTTGTAAAATAATCAGACCACGCTCCCTATCAATTTTATAATAAGAACTGTTTTCTGCTCCTGAAGTTCCGTAATGGTGTTCAATAATACCATTTATTACTAAATCATTAATAGAAATATCATCAGGGTTTGTTTGTTTAATAATATCAATATGTTCGTTAGTATCTACTCCACAATCCTCTGTTCTTGGTAGTGGTATTTCATCACACCGAGTAAGTGTGTGTATTTTGTTATTTACGATAATATAAACCTGAATATAGTCAATATAGTCTTTTGGGAGTGTTACTGTATTTGTGTCTATATTTACATCAAGTTCAACAGTTCTATATGTTTTAGTAAAGAAAATATTTAATTTTTTTAATCCATTGATTACTATTTGCGTGATTTTCTCACGAAATTTATTATCAAAGTTAGTAAGCATAAGAACATTATTACTAACGTGACGTAAACTGATAAGTCCGGGTGTATCCATTAGTTACGTTTTAATACTGTGTTATTATTATCAGATAGGTCTTCGTTTGGCTTTTTACTAAGCAATTCAATTACTGTTCTTACTATATCCATATCTTTCCCTCCTGGAATAGGTAGTTCGTCTTCATCAGACCATTCACTATATGCTGGAATAAGTTTTTGTAAAACTCCATTTTCTGCAAGTTCCTGTGTCATTCTATTATCATAAAACAATTTTACATTCTCACGATAATAAGTAATCATATCGGGCATCATTCCAACCTCTAATTCGTCATAAATATCAGAAGCGTTATTTTCTCTGTCAACAAACTGATTACGTTGGTCTTTCATTGGAGATATAAAACGAATACCTCTATTTTTTGGTAGATTAATAATAGATACGGGCAAGATTGAATAATATTCATCCCTTAATTCATCACAAATAACAGGAACATTACTAAAAGACTTACAATAAGCATCTAATTGACCAAAATCATTATAGCTTATAGCATTTAAGCATATTTGATAAATAACAGAATTAAAAGCCATTTCAATATATTTCTCAACTTCGGCAGGATGATATTTAGATAGCGTGTCGGCTACATTATCCCCTCCTGTTAAAAATCGAATAACTAATTTTGTTAATACTTCTTTTGTCATTATTCTTCTTTTCCTTTCATTGTTGCGTATTGAAACAAATTAGCTTCTTTTAAATTTATTCCTATTTTTACAAGTAACAGATTGCATATTTCAATATGACTATCATCACCCCAGTCGAGTTGAACTGAGTTTATTGGGTCGTAAACAACTGCATCTGTTAATGAATCTATTGTATAAGCATATACAGGTATTATCGGCTCTTTTAAATAAACAAAGTCAACAAAACCTATATTTTTAGGTGCAAAACGAATAAAATTATTTTGGAAATTTGCTATTGGATATTTTAAAGATGGTTGTGTAATTGGACATGATAGTCTAGAATCCCATTGAGCGTCAGTAAGAATATCTACTGGTCTGTTTTTAATAGAAATACTACAATCGGGATTTGAAGTAACTTGTTTGTATAAAATTGAAGAATAATGAAAATAATCGGTAGGAAGTAGAGCATATCCATTAGAATCAATTTCTAAAGGCATTACACCATCTTTACCCATCCAAACCTTAAATGCGCTTAAATCATCTGTAATTTCCTGAGTATCTTCAAAATGTTTATATTTTTGTTTAAATAATTCAGTTGAAACAATTGGAAGAAGTGTATTAAACTGATTAGGAGAAAAAGTTTTTCCTGATTGCTCTTTATTTGAAACGTAATTTATAAAATCTAATATTTCTTGTAGATTCATTATGATACGTCATTAATGAAATAAACCAATGTAACATAAATAGGGCTATCACCATAAGCATAAGACCATCCATAGGTTGGGTCTTCTGAGCAATATAGTTCAATCCCTTTATTTTCGTATAATTCAGAAGACGCTACTGTCGGAATCCCTCTTTCTGTATAACGACTTGTTGTTGTGAATACCGTATTGGTAAATGTACAGATAACGCCTCCACCTACATATCTTAAAACTGGATATACAGTACCTACCGATGTTACATACGGGATACTTCCAAAATCATTTGTTATTGACATTCCTATAATCTCTATTATCTTTCCAGTTCCTTGTGCTGCTTTTAATAGTGGAGAATTTGAATTTAGTTCTCCCATTTGTGTTGGTGTAACCAAGAACTTCTCAACAATCAATTCGCTTGTTCCGCTTATTTTTTTGTCTTCAATTACGGTTAAATCATAAGTTGGTAAAGCTTCTGTGTTTGTATATTTGGCAATAATTAATAATCCGCCATTTAGTGCTTGATATTCTGTTAGCTTATACCCAAGAATTTCAACATCATTCCCGTTTAATGTTACGTTTGCTCTATAATGAATATAAAAAGAAGCTCCATTTTTTATTGCTCCACCAGCAGCCCCCATATCAGAAATTTTAAAATCTGACGTTAATGTCGCTGTCCCTGTAAGAAATATTTGTTCTGAATTTCTTGATGGATGAATTAATGTTGTTCCGCCTGTTGAACCTATCGTTATTTCTTGTTCTGAACTTGTTGGTCTTGGATAAACAGCATCATCAACTAAAACAGTTACTTTCCATGCACTATCAATATAAATACACTCAATAATACAATTATTCATTAACTGTTCTTGTGTTAAATATGTTCCAAAAACATCAACATTATTCATATTAGTGGTTATCCGACCATTATATTTTAATTTAATTGTCATTCCCTCATAGGCAGTTCCTGTTGGACTAATAGTACAATTTCCAACTAATGTTACGTTTCCTGTTGTTGTAACTATAAATTGTTCTTCTGCTAATGATAAATCAACTGTTGCTATTGTACCAGCAGCAAGTAATTCAATTTTTGTATATCTTGGTAGTTCTGCCATAATTATAATTTATTTGATTTAACTCTTAATAATTTACACGTAGCTGGCGTTCCAGCTGTATCTGTGCTTCCTTGTATATAAAGAGTGTTTGCGGTTGTAAAATCTAATAACGAAAGTGCTATAAATGACACAAATGGAGCAGCTATTGTATTCCAAAGATTGCTACACATATAAGTCCATTCAGCACTTGCTGTACTGCTTGTTAGTCTTGTTATTTTTATATTCCAATATCCCACTGTATAAGGACTTGACGTTGGAGACATTACTCCTACTGCTATTGATGCTGCATTTAACAATGCTTTGAAGTTTTTAATACCAGTTAATGATGTAACGCTTAACCATACTTCTACTTCCACATAATCCCCATCTGAACTTAATGTATTCGCAGGAATATCAAATGATTTTAATGTAGTAAGACCTGCATTTGTAGTACTATCATCTGAAACATCATTTAAAAGCAAAAGACCATTAACTCCTTGCGCTTCCGGCTCCCATTTTGCTGTTGTAGAATTCCATTTTAGTACGTCTCCATTTGACGGAGAAACAGTTACGGTATCAACATCATGTAAATCATGTATTCCGAATGTATAATTAATCCATTTACTGGTTGCGGAATCATAAATAAGAACTTGTAAATCTTGTTCACCACTTAAATTAACGTCTGAATGGTCTCCTAATGATTGATTTTCTAAAGTTGAAGTAAAGTATGAAACTAATAAATCTGTGTCTAAACAAACTTAATAATCGGTAGTATCACCAACGATGTTTGTAGTTACGGTTATCCCATTTCCGCAAGTACTTACCGTTGTTATATCATTGTTTCCTCCACTTATCAAAGGAATAACTTGAACTGGTAAATCAGTTGTTTTCCCACAACAATAACAATCGTCTGATTTTATTAACTGAATAAGGTCGGATATTTGTTGGTCTTGGTCTGACTTACCACAGTCTGATGATATTGAAACAAGCATCCACTTACCCATTATTTTTATAAGTTTTTCTTGGTATCTTGTTGCTTCTCTTAAATCCGTTCCTTTGTATTCAAGCCATTTATTGTATAGGTTTGCAATACATTGATAAATACAACACAACCCATCATCACAATCTACATCGTGTTCTTCCATTGCACTAACAATCATTGTTAGTGTCGCACCAGTACTTAATAAATAAGTAACTGTTGTTTCCATTAAAATATTGTATGTCCTTGTGTAAATATTATTAACAGTAAGTTTTGAAACGCTTGATACCACATCTGCTACTGGTGGCGTAATTCCATTAGGTGCTTTTATGGTATGAACTCGTGAAATTACAATTGGACTAAGTTGTGTTCCGCATATATCGGCTATATACGTGCTTACATCTTCACTTATAAGTTGTGAATACTTACAATCATGTGTTACATTTAAAGTTATTTCTGGCTCTGTATAACAAAAGTTTTCTAACTTTGTTACAGTATATTCGGTTGTTGCTTCCCATTCCATAGTATCTGTTCCATAATTAGAACTTGGAATAATTTCAGAAACGACAACAGACGTTTGATTGTTCACAGAATCATACGTTGCACTTGCTATTGTGTATGTTCCTATAACAGCAGAATAACCAACGATATTTAATATTCCACCAGTTGCATTTAGTATCTGAGCCACATAATTTCCAGAAATTATAAATGAATTTAATGGTAATGATATTCCAACTAATGAGAAACTAAATGGTTCGTCTGTGATTTGTACTTTGTATTGAAAAGTATAATCTCCTGTGAAAACCCTGTTTAGTCCATCAAGAGGTAATGAGTGGTCAAAATGGTCAGATGATAACCTTGTAATATCCGGTGTTGTATAACTTGTGTTATCGTGGAATATTCCTACTGGATTTTGTAATTTAAACTTACCAACAACTAATGAAAGTGCCACCCCATTTGCCACATAGGGAGTATTATCTGTTATGGTTACATCATTCGGAGAATTTTGTAGATTGAAAGATACCGAAATATCAAAAAGATTTTGGTTCATACCTTTATATTTGGATACAAAAATACATACAAAGATATTTATTACAAAATTATTATGATTTTAATAAAAAGCCCTGTCTTTTTTTCGGATAGGGCTTTAAAAATCTATGTGTTGTTAATTGTGTTCTATTTATGTAACACTTACAACAAAACTTTTCTTTTCTGTTTCATTATCAGCAAACCAATCGCATAAGTCTTTTACTCTTTGAGGTTCTGTTTTACTATTAGGATTAATCTTGGTTATTTCTTTTAACCATTTTCCGTCTATATCCCTAAACGACCATTTTAATCCTTTTCCAACAGGTTTTATTCCTATTTTCCCTTCCTGTAAAGCTCTGTTTATAATAGCCATTAGTTCTACGTTTTCAGGTTTGCTTTCTCCTTCAAGAAATTCATCATATACTTTTCGTTGACCACCT
>Ga0172373_10007126_pt1 | contig 14631 bp, 12 predicted proteins | sample Lak10m_2_FD_114546 | JGI IMG/M metagenome (GOLD analysis project Ga0172373, IMG submission 114546) | Freshwater microbial communities from Kabuno Bay, South-Kivu, Congo - kab_092012_10m | ecosystem: Environmental > Aquatic > Freshwater > Lake | place: Democratic Republic of the Congo... | reverse complement strand
TTGCGTTGTGCGGAGCGTCTCGGCACTCAGGGGGTGCCCGCATGAAACTGCCGGGTGATCGCCTGTTGATGGTGCTCATTCCCGTGCTTTGGCTTGCGGTGCTGGGCTCGGCCGCCGGCGCGATTTACGTCAAGCATCGCTCGCGTGAGCTCTTTGTCGAACTCGAGCGCGTCAATCGCGAACGGGATCGATTGGAGATCGAGTGGGGTCGCCTGCAACTTGAGCAAAGCGCCTGGTCGACCCACGCCTTCGTCGAAAACGTCGCTGCCACCAACCTCAACATGCGCACGCCGCCACCGAAACAGATCGAGGTGATCGCGCCATGACGGGGACTGCATGATCCGCTGGCCATTCGGTGGCGATCACGGTCGTGCGCGCAAGGCGACGCCGGCGCGCAACGCTCGCAGTGGGCTGACGCGCAAACCCGCCGCACCGGTCACGAGCTTTCGCAACCGGATGTTATTCGTTGGCGGCGTGATGGCCCTCGCTGCCGGCGTACTCGTTTGGCGGGCTGTGACGCTGCAGTTCGTCGAGAGCGAGTTCCTGCGCGGTCAGGGTGACGAGCGCTTCACTCGAGTCGTGACGGTGCCGGCCCATCGCGGCAGCGTGATGGATCGGGCCGGCGAGCCGCTGGCGGTCAGCTCGCCCGTCGATTCGGTTTGGGTGAATCCGAAGGAGCTCACGCTCTCGGGCGAACAAATTCCGCGACTCGCGCAAGCCCTCGGGCGCGATCCGGAAGAACTCACCCGGCGGGTGACCAGCAACATCGACCGGCGGTTTCTCTATATCGCTCGCCATCTGCAGCCGAGCGACGCTGCGCGGGTGCGCAATCTCGACGTTCCGGGTGTGCATCTGGTGCGCGAGTACCGTCGCTACTATCCGGCGGGCGAGGTCAGTGGCCACGTGCTGGGTTTCACCGATGTGGATGATGCGGGCCAAGAGGGTCTCGAGCTCGCTTACGATCATTGGCTCTCGGGCGTCAACGGCGCCAAACGCGTGATCCAGGACAATCTCGGGCGCACCGTACAGACGGTGGAGAGCATTCGTCCGATGCGCCCCGGTCGCGATGTGCAACTCGCGGTCGATATGCGAATCCAATATCTCGCCTATCGTGAATTGAAGGCGGCGATGCAGACGCATCGCGCCCGCGCTGGCTCGCTCGTGATGATCGATGTGACCACGGGTGAAGTGCTCGCGATGGTCAACCAGCCGACCTTCAATCCGAACGATCGTACGCAGTTGAAGCCCGCCGGTTACAAGAATCGCGCCGTGACCGATCTCGTCGAGCCTGGCTCGACCATCAAGCCGTTCGTGGTGGCCGCAGCGCTGGCCTCGGGTAAGTATCGCAGTGACAGCATCATCGATACCTCGCCCGGCATGGTGAAGGTCGGTATCAAGGTCATCGAAGACAAGCACAACCTCGGTGCCATCGATCTGGCCACGGCTCTCGCGCGAAGCTCGAACGTGGCGATGACGCGCATCGCACTCACCCTCGGCGCTGACAACCTGCATGGCGCGCTGTCGAGTTTCGGTTTCGGTCGAGTGACGGCGAGCGGCCACCCCGGTGAGTCCGCAGGGTTGCTGACCCAGCCAGCACACTGGCGTCCCATTACCACGGCGACCGTATCCTACGGTTACGGTCTGTCGGCGACGCCCCTGCAGCTCGCTCATGCCTACGCCACGCTTGGCGCGTACGGCGTGCAGCGACCGGTGTCGTTCGCGAGGATCGACCAGCCCGTTCCCGGCGAGCGCATCGTCCCCGAGTCCGTCGCGCGTGATGTGGTGCGCATGTTGCGGTCGGTGGTCGCTGAGGGTGGCACCGGCAAGCTGGCCAACATCCCGGGTTACTCGGTCGCGGGCAAAACCGGCACGGCGTGGAAGGCGAGTGCGGGCGGTTACTCGACGAACCGTTACCTCGCGGTGTTCGCAGGGCTGGCGCCGGCCACCAACCCGCGGGTCGCTACGGTGGTGGTGATCGATGAGCCGAGCGCGGGTCTCTACTACGGTGGCGATGTGGCAGCCCCCGTGTTCTCCAACGTCGTCGGCGGTGCCTTGCGCCTGCTGGCTGTTGCGCCCGACATCCCGCTCGATGACTACGCGGACCAGATGCCCGAGTCACCGTCAGCCCCAGTGGATTTGGCGCCCGGCATGATTCCAACCACGATCGCCCAAAGCACGGAGGAGCTGCGCCGATGAGTGCACATGAGCTCGCCGACTTGTGTGCTGATCTCACCACAGTGCCGCGTGGTGTCGTGGTCAACGACGTGACGCTCGACAGTCGCACGGTGACGCCAGGCGGGCTCTTCCTCGCGTGTGCAGGTCGTCGCACGCATGGTCTTGCGAGCCTTGCTCAAGCGCTCGCCCGTGGCGCGCGCGCCGTGTTGTGGGAGCCGACCGCGGCGGGTGAGGCGCCGTCGTTCCCACCTGAGGTGTTTGCCGCGCCGGTGCCGCAGTTATCGCGCCATGCGAGCGTCATTGCGGATCGTTTCTTTGATGCGCCCTCAGCAAGCTTGCGCGTCAGCGGTATCACCGGCACCAACGGCAAGACGACAACCGCGTGGTTGCTCGCTCAAGTGTTGACACGTTCGGGCGAGCGCAGCGCCTATCTCGGTACCTTGGGCGTCGGTGTGCCCGCCGAGGGTGTGGTGGCCGGTGAATACACGACCGCCGATGCCGTGACGGTGCAGCGCCAGTTGTGGCAGATGCGCCAGCTCGGTGCGCGTGATGCGGCGATGGAAGTGTCCTCACACGCGCTCGATCAGGCTCGGGTCGACGGCGTGAGGTTCCAGGTTGCGGCCTTCACCAATTTGACGCGAGATCATCTCGACTACCACGGCAGCATGGAGGCGTACGCCGAGGCCAAGGCGCGCCTGTTCACGATGCCCGGCGTCGCGGCGCGGGTGATCAACGTCGACGATGCATTTGGTATCACGCTCGCCGAGCGTCACGCGGCCGACGGTGCGTTGGTGCTGACCGCGCGCAGTGCGCACGGCATTGCGGCAGCAAAGCGACTGGCAGGTTTGGCGAGGAAGGTCACCGTGCTCGTCGCGCGTGAAGTGCGGGCGACGTCCGCGGGTCTGGCTTTCACGCTCGACTGGGACGGCGAGCACGCCATCGAGCTGCCGCTTATCGGCGAGTTCAACGTTGATAACGTGCTGACCACCCTCGGCGTGCTACAGGCCTTGGGGTTGTCGTCGACGACGGCGCTCGCGGCCCTCGCAGGCGTGAGTGCACCTCCTGGACGCATGGAGGCGATCAGTGCACCAGGGCGTGCGCTCGCCATCATCGATTACGCACACACACCTGACGCGCTCGCCAAGGCCTTGCGCGCTGCACGCGTGCACTGCGCCGGTAACTTGCACGTGATTTTCGGCTGTGGTGGCGACCGTGATCGCGGCAAACGACCGATGATGGCTGCGGTGGCGGCCGAACTCGCCGATGCCGTAGTGATCACTGACGACAATCCGCGCACAGAGCTGCCCGCCGCCATCGTGGCCGAGGTGCGGGCCGGTATCCCAGCGGGGATGCCCGTCACCGTGATTCACGATCGCGCCGAGGCGATCCGTAGCACCCTCTCGTCGGCTCGCGCGGGTGATGCCGTGCTGATCGCGGGCAAAGGCCATGAGGACTATCAAATCCTCGGCAGTGAGCGGCGCGCATTCAGCGACCAGCAATGCGTACGCGATTGCTACGCGGAGGCCGCGTGATGCGCAGCCTGCAGGAATTTGCTCGCGACTGCGGTGGTGAACTGCTCGGCGAAGATCGACAGTTCGGTTCCGTATCGACCGACACCCGACGCATCGCGGCAGGGCAGCTGTTCGTTGCCTTGCGTGGCCCGAGCTTCGATGGCAATGAATTTCTCGATGTCGCAGCCCGGTCGGGTGCCGTCGGGGCGCTTGCCGAGCGCACAGGACCCGCCGGATTTCCGATTGTGCAGGTACCCGATACGCTGGCTGCCTTGCAGCGCGCGTCGCGACACTGGCGCACTCGTTTCGCGATGCCCGTGATCGGTGTCGCCGGCTGTAACGGCAAGACCAGCACCAAGGAAATGCTCGCGGCCATTCTTGCGCAGCGCGGCCCAACATTGGCGACGCGCGGCAATCTCAACAATCACATCGGCGTGCCGCTGACCCTGCTGGAGCTCGACTCGCAGCATCGCCACGCGGTGATCGAGATGGGCGCCAATCATCCGGGTGACGTGGCCGAGCTTGCCGGTATCGCGCTGCCCTCCATCGGTCTCGTTACCAATGCGGGCGCCGAACATCTCGAGGGCTTCGGCAGTCTCGAGGGCGCAGCGCGCGCCGAGGGCGAGTTGTTCGCCGCGCTCGGACGCGAGGGTGTCGCCGTGCTGAATGCCGACGACGAGTTCGCCGCGCTGTGGCGCGAGATGACCATCGCGCGCATCGTCACGTTCGGGCTCGGGGCCAAGGCGGACTTCACCGCGCGCGACATTGTCAGCGAGGTAGGCGGGCAGGGCTTCGTCACGCGCTTCACACTGCACTCGCCAGTCGGTACGACGGCGATCACGCTCCACCTCGCGGGTAAGCACAACGTGGTCAACGCACTCGGCGCCGCAGCGGCCGCCGTTGCCGCTGGAGCGAGTCTCGACCATGTTGCCGCCGGTCTCGCCGCCATGCGCCCGGTCGCCGGTCGTTTGCAATGGCGTGCCGCGCGCGGTGGCGGTTGGTTGATCGACGACTCGTACAACGCCAATCCTAGTTCCATGCAGGCGGCCATCGACGTGCTCGAGTCGGTCGGCGGCCGTCGAAGCATGGTCATGGGCGACATGGGCGAGCTCGGTGCCCACGCCGACGAGGCTCATCGCGAGGCAGGCCGCTACGCCCGTTTGCATGGCGTCGAGCGACTGTTCGCGCTGGGCTCACTCACGCCGCTGGCGGTGCGCAGCTTTGGCGATGGGGCGAGTTGGCACGCCAGCATGGACGAACTGATTACGGCTGTTGCGGCGGAGCTTACTGCCGACAGCCGAGTGCTCGTCAAAGGTTCACGCCTCAATCGTCTTGAACGGCTGGTCGAGGCGCTGGCCGCTGCGGCCGCGGAAGGGAGATCGCACTGACATGTTGCTGTGGTTGTCGCATCTGCTTGCTGAGTCGATCACGTTTTTCAACGTGTTCTCCTACCTCACGTTTCGCGCAATCCTCGCCGCAACCACGGCCTTGATGATCGCGCTGCTGATCGGTCCTTGGATGATCGCCAAGCTGACGCGAGATCAGATCGGCCAGGTGGTGCGCGACTACATTCCGGCGGCGCACCAGAAAAAGGTCGGAACACCCACGATGGGCGGACTGCTCATCCTCGTTGCCGTGATCGTGTCGACCCTGCTCTGGTCGGACCTCGCCAATCGGTTCGTGTGGCTTGTGATCGGAGTCACGGTGCTGTTCGGCTTGGTCGGCTTCTGGGACGACTACCTGAAGCTCGTCAAGAAGAACCCGAAGGGTCTGATCGCACGCTACAAGTATTTCTGGCAGTCGGTCGGCGGTCTCGCTGCGGCGTTGGCGCTGTGGTACACGGCCAAGGCACCGGCAGACACCACGCTTTACTTGCCCTTTCTGAAAAATTTTGCGCTCCCGCTGGGCTTTTTTGCGTTCGTACTGCTCACCTACTTGATGATCGTTGGCATGAGCAACGCGGTGAACCTCACCGATGGGCTCGATGGGCTCGCGATCATGCCGGCGGTGATGGTGGCGGCGGCGCTCGGTGTGTTTGCCTATGCGAGCGGCAACGCCGTCTTTGCGAGCTACCTCGCCATCCCCGCGGTGCCGCAGGCGGGCGAGCTGCTGATTTTCTGTGCGGCCATGGTGGGCGCTGGTCTCGGTTTTCTTTGGTTCAACACCTACCCCGCGCAGGTATTCATGGGCGACATTGGCGCGCTATCCATTGGCGCGGCGCTTGGTACGGTGGCGGTCATCGTGCGTCAGGAGCTCGTCGTGCTCGTGATGGGCGGCATTTTCGTGCTGGAAACCGCTTCGGTGATCTTGCAGGTGGCCAGTTTCAAACTGACCGGTAAGCGCATTTTCCGTATGGCACCCATTCATCACCACTTCGAACTCAAGGGCTGGGCGGAACCGAAGGTGATCGTGCGCTTCTGGATCATCACGTTCTTTCTCGTTCTCGCTGGACTTGCGACGCTGAAGTTGCGATGACTGCATCCACGACACAGGGCAAAGCGTTGATCGTCGGACTCGGCCGTTCGGGTCTGTCCGCGGCGCGCCATCTTGCGGCCCGTGGCTGGCAGCTGGCTGTGACCGATACGCGTGCCGAGCCACCAGGCGCGGCGGACCTCGCGCGTATTGCACCGCAAGTGTCCTGTCGTTTCGGTGGTTTCGACTCGAAGTTGCTGGAGGGCGCTGACATGGTCGTGGCCTCGCCCGGCGTGTCGTTGGCCGAGCCATTGCTACGTGAAGCCAAGTCGCGAGGCATCGATGTCGTGGGTGACATCGAACTGTTCGCCCGCGAGGTGCGGACGCCCGTGGTTGGCATTACCGGCACAAATGGCAAGAGCACCGTCACGACTTTGGTCGGCCGTATGGCGGCGCGCGCCGGCGTCAACGTAGCCGTCGGTGGCAATCTCGGCACGCCTGCTCTGGATCTGCTCGAGGGTGCCGAACCTTCGCTGTATGTGCTCGAACTGTCGAGCTTCCAATTGGAGACGACGTCGTCGCTGCCGTTGCAGGCCGCGACGGTCCTCAACCTGACGGCCGATCATCTCGATCGGTATGCCGACATGGCGAGCTATGGTGCCGCCAAGGCCCGCATCTTCATGCACTGCGACGTGGCGGTGATCAATCTGGATGATCCGAACGTCACATCGATGCCGGCCACGGCGGGTGTGAGCAGTGAGCAGCGCGTCCGCGGTTTTTCGATCGCGGGTCATCAGGACGCCGACTACAGCCTCGCCGAGCACGAGGGTGGGGGTTGGCTTGCGATCGCGGGTGAGCCCGTGTTGCCGGTGGCGTCGATGCGTCTGCCGGGATTACACAATGCCGCCAACGCGCTCGCTGCGCTGGCACTCGGTGATGCCGTGGGTCTGCCGCGGGAAGCCATGTTGGCGGAGCTGCGAGAGTTCACTGGACTGCCGCACCGATCGCAGTGGGTCGGCGAACACCACGGGGTGCGCTACATCAACGATTCCAAGGGCACCAATGTCGGTGCGACGTTGGCGGCCGTCGGCGGCATGCCGGGCCCGCTGGTGCTGATCGCCGGCGGCGATGGCAAGGGCCAGGACTTCTCTGCGTTGACGTTGGCCCTGGTCGGCAAGTTGCGATTCGCGGCCCTCATTGGTCGCGACGCCGAGCGGGTTGCTGAGGCACTCGCGCCGGTGTGTCCCACGCATATTTACGCTTCGCTCGAAGAAGCCGTAGTGGGCGCGTCAGAGCAGGCGCGTGCGGGTGACACCGTGCTGTTGTCGCCCGCCTGCGCGAGTCTCGACATGTTCCGTGACTATGCCCACCGCGGTGAAGTATTCGCTGCCGCGGTGACGAGGTTGGCCTCATGAGCAATCGATCCTCGCCGATCCACATCGACTTCGTCACCGTGATGCTCGTGTTCGCCATCGTGCTGCTCGGGCTCGTGATGGTGACTTCAGCGTCAATTTCGATGGCGACCAAGGAAGGTGGGGATGCATTCGGCTACCTGTTGCGGCAGTTCACGCTGGTGATCGCAGGCACGGTGTTTGCCGCGATGATGTTCATGGTCCGCACCGAATGGCTCGAGAAGATGGCGTTGCCGATGCTTGCGGTCGCGGTAGTTGCGTTGGCGCTGGTGCTGATTCCCGGTATCGGTCACTCGGTCAATGGCGCGCGGCGCTGGATCCGACTCGCGGGCATCAGTATTCAGGTGAGCGAGGTGACGCGCGTGATCGTACTCGTATTCATCGCGAGTTACGCCGTGCGGCGCGAGGAGGAACTGCGCAGCAGTTTCGTCGGCTTACTCAAGCCGTTGGTGATTCTCGGCGGATTCTTTGTCCTGCTGCTGTTGGAGCCCGACTTCGGTGCGGGTACGGTGCTGATGGTCACGGCGTTTGGCGTGCTGTTCATCGCAGGTGCCCGACTGCGCGATGTGGCTGGACTCGCCGTGCTCGGTGCCGGTGTGCTCGCGTTTGTGGCGATGTCCTCGGATTACCGCATGCGACGCCTGACGGCTTTTCGCAACCCATGGCTGGACCCCTTCGACAGCGGCTTCCAATTGACGCAGAGCCTGATTGCGATCGGTCGCGGCGGCTGGACCGGCGTCGGTCTCGGCGAGAGCGTGCAGAAGCTGTTTTACTTGCCCGAGGCGCACACCGACTTTCTGTTCGCGGTGCTGGCCGAGGAACTCGGGCTCGTCGGCATTCTGGTTACGCTGGCGTTGTTCTTGGCTTTGGCTTGGCGGGCGCTGTGGATTTCGCGTCTTGCGCATGACTCGGGGCTCAAGTTCCAGTCGTATCTCGCCGCTGGCTTCGGCATCTGGGTCGGCTTGCAGGCCTTCATCAACATCGGCGTGAACATGGGTGCGCTGCCCACCAAAGGGCTCACCTTGCCGTTCATGAGTTACGGCCGATCGAGTCTCATCGCGACGCTCACTTGGGTGGGCATGCTGCTTCGCGTGTATCACGAAGCGGCTCAAGCGTCGCGCGGTGCGAGCGCCGCCGGGCTGCGCGGTAGTCCAGCCGCTCGCGGTCCATCAGCCGCTGCTCGTCCGCTCGATGCCGAGGATGCTCTGGCATGAGCGATCGCTGCGTCATGATCATGGCCGGCGGCACAGGTGGGCACGTGTTCCCAGCCCTCTCGCTGGCTGCGCTGCTGCGTTTGCACGGCTTCGAGGTCGTCTGGCTCGGCACGCGCACGGGTATCGAGGCGCGTTTGGTTCCCGCCGCAGGGATCGAGGTTGAATGGATCACGGTCGGCGGTTTGCGCGGTAAGGGCTGGCAGACAAAGTTGCTTGCGCCGATGCGTGTGCTGCGTGCGCTGTGGCAGGCTGGTGTGGCGATTCGTCGCCGCAAGCCGCGCGTGGTCGTGGGTCTTGGCGGTTACGTGACAGGTCCCGGCGGGCTCGCTGCCTGGCTGCTGCGTCGCCCGCTCGTGATTCACGAGCAGAATGCGATCGCCGGCATGACGAATCGCATCCTCGCGCGCTTTGCCGTGCAGGTGCTCGAGGCCTTCGATGGCAGCTTCGAGCGCAAGTTCGGTGCGCGTGAAATTGGTAATCCGGTACGTCGCGCTTTCTTTGATCTGCCGCCACCAGCGCGTCGCTATCGCGAGCATCGCGGTCCGCTGCGCATCCTCGTCGTAGGCGGCAGCCAGGGTGCGGCGCGTCTGAACGCCGTGGTGCCTGAGGCCTTGGCGAAACTTGCACCGCGTCAGCCGGTCACGGTGCGTCATCAAAGTGGCACTGCCGGACTCGAAGTCACGCGCAACAAGTACGCCCGACTCGGTCTCGATGCGCAGGTGGGATCCTTCATCGAAGATATCGCAACAGCCTATGCGTGGGCTGATGTTGTGATCTGTCGGGCCGGCGCCTTGACCGTTTCGGAGATTGCTGCGGCAGGCGTTGCCGCAGTGTTCGTGCCTCTGCCGTCGGCGGTGGACGATCATCAGACACGCAATGCCGGATTTTTAGTATCGCGCGATGCGGCGCTACTCATTCCGGAACGCGAGCTGACGCCGGACCGTCTCGCCGAAGAAATCAGCAAGCTCGGCGCGAATCGCGATGCGCTGGCGCGGATGGGCGATCGTGCGCGTGAAATCGCGCGTCCCGACGCTGCCGAGGAATTGGCGCGTGTCTGTCTGCTGACCGCCGGGCTCATCTCTCGAGGTACGCCATGACCATGGAGCGCATGCGGCGGATCAATACCATCCACTTCGTCGGCATCGGCGGCAGTGGCATGGGCGGTATCGCCGAAGTGTTGTTGAACCTTGGCTATCGGGTGCAGGGCAGTGACCTGAAACCCAATGCCGTCACGCAGCGCCTGGCCGAGCTCGGTGCGACGCTGTTTACGGGCCACGCGGCGAGCCATGTGGATGGCGCCGATGTCGTGGTGGTGTCGACAGCCGTATCGCGTGAAAACCCGGAGGTCGCCCGAGCCCTCGAGCTGCGTATCCCGGTCGTGCCGCGTGCCGAGATGCTCGGTGAGCTGATGCGCTTTCGCTCCGCGATCGCGGTGGCGGGCACGCACGGCAAGACCACCACCACGAGTCTCATTGCCTCGGTGCTTGCCGAGGGCGGTGAGGATCCGACCTTCGTCATCGGTGGGCGCCTCAAGAGCGCCGGCACCAATGCGCGCCTTGGCGCGGGGCGCTATCTGGTGGCCGAGGCCGACGAGAGTGATGCCTCGTTCCTGCACTTGCAGCCCTTGATCGCCGTGGTCACCAACATCGACAACGATCATCTCGGCACCCACGATGGGGACTTCAATCGGCTGCGCCAAAGTTTTGTCGACTTCCTGCACAACCTGCCGTTTTATGGGCTCGCAGTGCTGTGCGTGGATGACGCGGAGGTGCGCGGAATCCTTGATCGAGTCGGTCGCCCGGTCATCACCTACGGATTGTCGGAAGCGGCTGATATCCGCGCCCTAGATCTGCAGCGCAAGGGTTTGCAGACCGGATATACGGTACTGCGAAAGGGCGGAGCGGCTCCGCTCACCGTGACCACGAATCTGCCGGGTACGCATAACGTACTCAATTCGCTTGCGGCCATTGCCGTGGCAAGCGAACTTGGCATCGCCGATGCGGCGATCCAGTCGGGACTGGCGCGCTTTCAGGGCGTCGATCGTCGACTGCAGTTTGTCGGCGAGCTTGCGGCGGGCGGTGGCAAGGCGGTGTTGATTGACGACTATGGTCATCACCCCACGGAGATTCGCGCGACGCTCGAGGCAGTCCGTCATGCGTATCCGGGCCGACGTGTGGTACTTGCGTTTCAGCCGCATCGCTATACGCGCACGCGTGACTTGCTCGATGACTTCGCCGCCGTGCTCGCGACCGCAGACGTGCTGCTTGTCAGTGAGGTTTACGCCGCGGGCGAAGCGCCGATCGCCGGCGCCGACGGCCGAGCGATCTGCCGAGCCGTGCGCAGTCGCGGCCAGACCGAGCCCGTTTTTTTGCCGCGTATCGACGATCTCGCGCAGGCCTTGCAAGGCTTGCTGCGTGCCGACGATGTCGTGCTCGCGATGGGTGCGGGCAACGTCAGTGCCGTCGCGCACGATCTGCCGCGGCATTTCGGTGGAGGTGTCGCGTGAGCGGCTGGTCCGAGGCCTTGTTCGCCGGGCGACTGAGTCGCAACGAGCCGATGTCCAAGCACACCAGCTGGCATGTCGGTGGCCCGGCGGACTGGTTTTTCGAACCGCGCGATCGGGCGGATTTGACCGCGTTCCTGCAGCAATTGCCCAAAGACGTGCGGCTCCACTGGGTGGGCCTCGGCAGCAATCTGCTAGTGCGCGACGGCGGCATTCGCGGTGCGGTGGTCGCGATGCACGGCGCCTTCAGTTCTCTCGAGCGCCTCGGTGAGCAGCAAGTGCGCTGTGACGCCGGTGTGCCCTGCGCGCGCATCGCGCGGCAATGCGTGCGCTGGGGGCTTGGGCCCGCGGAATTTTTTGCCGGGATCCCGGGTACGCTCGGCGGCGCGCTCGCCATGAATGCCGGTGCCTTTGGCGGCGAAACTTGGCAGCACGTCACGAGCGTCGAAGTGATCGACCGCAATGGCGTGATCCGCGAACGTCCCGCGGGCGAATATCGCATCTCGTATCGACACATCGAGGCTCCGGCGACTGATGAAGCATTTTTGGCGGCGACGCTGCGCTTCGAGCTGCGGCCGGCGAGCAGCAATGAAACCATTCGCGACCTTTTGGTGGAGCGCAAGCAAAAGCAACCGATCGGTGAGTGGAGCTGCGGATCCGTGTTCACCAATCCACCGGGCGATCATGCCGCGCGATTGATCGAGGCGGCCGGGCTCAAGGGTCGTCGGATCGGCGGTGCGAGCGTGTCGATGAAGCACGCCAACTTCATCATCAATGAGGGTGAGGCGCGTGCTGCCGATCTCGAGAAGCTGATCGACGAGGTACAGCAGACCGTTGAACAGCGGTTCGGCGTGCGCCTCAGCACCGAAGTTCGAGTTGTCGGGGAGGTAGGCTGATGCGTCTCGATCACGACCCGCAGGCGCAGCGCACGGTCACCGACCCGCGTGAGTTCGGCAAAGTGGCCGTGCTATTCGGCGGCGATTCCAGTGAGCGCGAGATCTCCCTGCTCACCGGGCGCGCTGTGCATGCGGCGCTGCTGCAGAGTGGCATCGATGCGCACGCGATTGATCCGCGTGAGAAAGCGCTGCAGGAACTGCTCGATGAGGGTTTCGATCGCGCCTGGATCGCCCTTCATGGGCCGGGTGGTGAGGATGGCACCGTGCAGGGCGCGCTCGAGTGTCTCGGCATTCCCTACACGGGCAGCGGCGTGCTCGGCTCGGCCGTGTGCATGGATAAGTTGCGCACCAAGCAACTGGTGGCGTCCGTTGGGATCGCGACCGCTGATTTCGTAGTGCTGCGCGATGCGTGTGATTTCGAACTCGCGCTCACGCGACTAGGCCTGCCGATGTTCGTCAAGCCGGCGACGCAGGGCTCCTCGGTGGGCATGAATAAGGTCGAGCGCGCGGAGGATCTGCCGGTAGCGTTCGCAGCTGCCGCGGCAACCGACCCGTGCGTGCTCGCAGAGGCGTACATCAGCGGTGCCGAGTACACCGTGGCGGTACTCGGTGCCGAGGCCTTGCCTTCGATCAGTATTCGGACGACGCAGACGTTCTACGACTATCAGGCTAAATATTTCCGCGACGACACTCAGTACGACTGTCCGTCGGGATTGTCGGCGGAGGCAGAGAAGCATCTGTCGGCCTTGGCGTTGGGCGCGTTCGCGGCGACGGGTGCGAGCGGTTGGGGTCGCGCCGATTTCATGATGGATTCGACCGGTCGGCCGTTGCTGCTTGAGATCAACACCGTTCCTGGCATGACCGATCACTCGTTGGTGCCGATGGCGGCACGCGCGCGAGGCATGAGCTTCGCTCAATTGGTGTGGCGTGTACTCGAAACCAGTTTCACTCGTCGGCGACGGCAGAGCTGAGTCGCGGAGGGCGCATGTTCACCAATCGCAAAGCACGCAACCGCCGTCGGGCCGAGGAGTCGGGCTGGACACTACCGGCCATCGACTGGCGCTCGCTCGCTTATGGCGCGGCGGGTATCGCCGTGGTGGCGAGTTTCGTGTGGATCGTCGTGCGGGCGCTCGACAACCCGATCGAGTCCGTCACCGTGCAGGGACGCTTTCAGCGCGTCTCGCCCATGGAAGTGGAGCAGGCGGTGCGTGAACGTATCAATGATGCGGGTCTCGTCTCCGTCAATCTCGCCGCGCTGCAAGGATCGCTCGAGGCCTTGCCCTGGGTGGATACCGTGAGCGTGGCGAGAGTGTGGCCGCGGGGCCTGCAAGTGCGCGTGGTCGAGCAAGTCGCTGCGGCGCGCTGGGGTAGCAGTGGTCTGCTCAATGCGCGCGGCGAACTCTTTCTCAGCGAGTCGCGATTCATTCCGCCCGAGTTGCCCCGCCTGTCAGGGCCGAAGGGGAGCGAAGGACAGGTTGCCCAGCGTTACCTTGCCATTCAGGGGCGTCTCGTCGAGGGCGGCGTGCGCATTGCTGCGCTGCGCCTCGATGCACGCGGAGCCTGGGAGATCGATCTCGACAACGGCGTACGCGTGCGACTCGGTCGGCGCCAGGTTGACGAACGCTTCGAGCGCTTCGTGGCGGCGGCGCTGCGACTCGTAGTGCAACGCTCGGCCGAAATGTCTTACGTGGACATGCGCTACACGAACGGGTTCGCGGTCGGTTGGCGCAACGGCACGCGCGTGGCCACGGCGGATGAGTTGGACGAAACGACAGAAGGCTAACGGATAGCAGCTATGGCCAAGAAAATGGATCGGCAATTGATCGTCGGACTCGACATCGGCACCTCCAAGGTGGTGGCGCTGGTGGGTGAGATCGCGGCCGACAACAGCATCGAGATCATCGGTATCGGCTCGCAGCCCTCACGCGGTCTCAAGCGTGGCGTGGTGGTGAACATCGAATCGACCGTGCAGTCGATTCAGCGTGCCGTCGAGGAAGCGGAACTGATGGCAGGCTGCGAAATCCATTCCGTATTTGCCGGCATCGCCGGTAGCCACGTGCGCAGTCTCAATTCACATGGTGTGGTGGCGATCCGCGACAAGGAGGTACAGGCTTCTGATGTCGAGCATGTCATTGATGCGGCCAAAGCCGTGGCGATCCCGGCTGACCAGAAGATCCTGCACGTGCTGCCGCAGGAATTCATCATCGACGGTCAAGAGGGCATCCGCGACCCGGTCGGCATGTCGGGCGTGCGTCTCGAAGCCAAGGTGCATATCGTCACGGGCGCCGACAGTGCCGCGCAAAATATCGAGAAGTGCATTCAGCGCTGCGGTCTTGCCGTCGATGACATCGTGCTTGAGCAGTTGGCTTCGAGCTACGCGGTGCTGACCGAAGACGAAAAAGATCTCGGCGTATGCCTCGTCGATATCGGCGGCGGCACCACCGACATCGCGGTCTTCTCGCACGGCGCGATTCGGCACACCGCCGTGATACCGATCGCCGGCGATCA
>Ga0172373_10007123_pt1 | contig 14633 bp, 15 predicted proteins | sample Lak10m_2_FD_114546 | JGI IMG/M metagenome (GOLD analysis project Ga0172373, IMG submission 114546) | Freshwater microbial communities from Kabuno Bay, South-Kivu, Congo - kab_092012_10m | ecosystem: Environmental > Aquatic > Freshwater > Lake | place: Democratic Republic of the Congo... | reverse complement strand
CGGGTATTTTGACCTATAAACCTGCTGATATTGGAGTACAAACCTAGGTTTGTACTCCAAAAAAGGCATTTGAAGCCTTTTGGCACCCATCATTCAAAAAGACCCTAAAACGCATATTGAGCCTAAAACAATTGGCATGGCATTATCCGCCATAACTGCTCTGTATTTGTGCCGGATAGCAACACATAAACAACAGCGATCACTATCGGGCATTGCGGCCTAAAAATCAATCGGCAGGTAAAAATTATGAATAGAGAATTATGGTTGCTTCGGCACGGCAAATCCCTGCGGGATGCAGAGATGATCGATTTCGACCGACCTTTAAAAAAACGCGGAAAACAGGATGCGCAACGCATCGGTGCATGGATGCAACAGCAGGCTTATGTCCCGGATGCGGTCATCAGTTCGCCGGCAAAAAGAGCGCATGACACGGCGAAACGGGTTTATGCGGCTATCGGCGGGGATGAGAGGGATATTCGGCTCGATAAACGCTTGTATTTCCAGGGCGTTGAGACATTAAAAACAGTTCTGGCCGAATGCGCGGGGCAATGCCGGAGCGTCTTGTTGGTAGGCCATAATCCCGATTTCGAGGACTTGCTGGTTAATCTGGCGGGTACCGATGAGCTGCCTGATGTCGACAAGCTTTTACCGACCGCTGCGTTGGCAAGGCTATTGCTGCCGGATGATTGGAGCAAGCTTGATGCGGGATGCGCAAAGCTGCTGTCGATTACCTATGCCAAATCTTTAGCTGTTTAAGGAAGCCGGCATATCGGCGTGTCATTGCAGCAAAATCGCCGCGCTGATTAATAGCGCGCTGATCAGCACGGCCCAGGTTGTTGTCCGCTGGCCGCTTTCCAGCTGTTCGCGCAACAGCGCCAGTTCGCGGTTATGTGCTGTTGTGTGTTGCTGGGCATGGGCGGCGTTGTCCAAGGCTTTATAAAACAAGGACGGGATTTCCGGGAATTGTTCGGCGAATTCCGGGAACTGTTTAAGCAGTTTGTTGATTTTCGCTTTAGGTCCCATGCGTTCATGAAACCATTGTTCGAGAAAAGGTTTCGCAGTTTGCCACAAATCCAGGTCGGGATACAGCTGGCGGCCCAGGCCTTCGATGTTGAGCAAGGTTTTTTGCAGCAACACCAATTGCGGTTGCACATGCATGTCGAAACGGCGCGCCGTCTGGAATAAACGCAGCAACAATTGGCCGAAAGAAATGTCTTTCAGCGGTTTTTCGAAGATCGGTTCGCAGACGCTACGTATCGCCGATTCAAATTCTTCTATTCGCGTGGAACTCGATACCCAGCCTGATTCAACATGCATCTGCGCGACTTTGCGGTAATCGCGGTTAAAGAACGCCAGGAAGTTTTCGGCCAGGTAGTGCTGGTCGGACAGCGACAAGGTGCCGACGATGCCGAAATCAATGGCGATATATTTGGCCGGCAATTCGACGAAAATATTGCCGGGGTGCATGTCAGCGTGAAAAAAATTATCCCTGAATACCTGCGTGAAAAAGATTTCCACGCCGCGCTCGGCCAATAATTTAAAGTCGGCGCCTTCTTTTTTTAGCATGTCGATATCGCCGACCGGTATGCCGTGAATTCTTTTCATGACCAGCACTTTCTGGCGGGTTAACGGCCAGTGGATTTCCGGTATGTAAATGATGTCGGAATGCTCAAAATTACGGCGTATTTTGGCGGCGTTAGCGGCTTCCCTGACCAAGTCCAGTTCGTCCAGCGTGGTTTTTTCAAATTCGGCAACGACTTCCATTGGATGCAAACGCCTGGCATCGGCCCAGAATCTTTCGGCAAAACGCGCCAGTTCATAAATCAGCCCCATATCGGACTGGATGCGTTCTTCAATGTCCGGACGCAAGACTTTAACGACAACGTGCTCGCCGTTGTGTAACATGGCGCCATGTACCTGGGCGACCGAAGCCGAAGCCATCGGGTGCGGGTCAAATTCGGCAAAAGCCTCGCTGATCGACATGCCCAGTTCTTTTTCAATAATTCTGCGGGCTATTTCATTGCCGAAAGGCGGGACCCGGTCCTGTAGTTTGACCAGCTCATCGGCGATGTCATCAGGCAATAAATCCCGGCGTGTCGATAAGGCCTGTCCGAACTTGACATAAATGGGTCCAAGGTCTTCCAGTGCCTGCCTGATCCTGACGCCGCGGGTGTCCGCTTTGCGGCTCAACCAATAATAAGGCGAAAAAAACGCCAAAAAGCGGACCGGGCGGAATAAATGCGTTTTTAAGACGATTTCATCAAGGCCGTGGGTGACTAAAACCCAGTTGATATGGATAAGGCGGAATAATAATTTAGGACGAATCACTGTGTACCTTTGAAGGAAGAAGGCCGGCGGCGCAAGGTTCAATAATCGTTATCAGTTTTTGCGTCCAGGATATTTTCCAGGCGCTCAATCCGGCTTTGCAGGCGGTCAAAATCGGTGCGCAACGCATCGACCTGGCGATAAAAAATATCGGTTTCCGGTGCGGCGGGTAAGTCGCGGGTTTCCTCTTGCAGGAATTCCGACAGGTTGAGCCGGAAGGTTTCGATGGCGTCCCGGCTCCAGTCCAGGCCGCTACGGAAAAACCGGCTGATGCGATGCGCCGTTGCGTCGCCGGTAATCTGTGCGAGCTTGGGTTCCAGGTTAATATCGAGTTTCGCAAACAATTCCTGGAATTTACGACCGGTGTGCATATCGCCTTCGATTTTTACTTCGCCGGAAAAAACGGTGCGCATCGGGTTGGCGCTTAAGCCCATTAAACCCAGCGCGAACAGCGAACCTGTTAACTGCGTGTCAGCGGGTTCCGGGCTGTAATCCAGCAACTGAATCGAGTCTGGGGCAGGGCAGAGATAAAGGGTTTCATTAAACGGCTCAACAGTGACCGCAATGATTTTCCCGGCGAGCGGCGTCAAAAAATCACCGCGGCGCGGGTCCAGGCCTAGGTATTGATTGAGTGCGGTTTCCAGTGCGCCAATCAGTAAGGGTTTGATGATCATCTATATTTTATAGCCTCGGTGAACGGCGACAATGCCCTGCGTCATATTGAAATATTCGCAGCGTTCCAGCCCCGCGTTTTCCATCATTTTTTTCAGTTCGTCCTGTTTCGGGTGCATACGGATGGATTCGGCGAGATAGCGGTAGCTGTCTTCGTCTTTGGCGACCAGTTTGCCGATTTTAGGTAAAACATTGAACGAGTAAAAATCGTAGACTTTTTCGGTGATTTTATCGGTGGGATGCGAGAATTCCAGCACGATCACCCGGCCGCCGGGTTTCAATACCCGGCACATCGAGCGCAACGCCGCATCTTTATCGGTGACGTTACGCAAGCCGAAAGCGATGCAGACGCAGTCGAAGCTATTGTCTGCAAACGGCAGGCATTCGGCATTGACTTGCGCGTAGCGGATATTGCCGGCCAGGCCCTTGTCGATCAGGCGGTTGCGCCCGGTGCGCAGCATTTCGGAATTGATGTCCGCCAAGACCACTTGGCCGTCCCGGCCTACGCGTTGTTCAAATAGCGCTGTTAAATCGCCAGTGCCTCCGGCCAGGTCGAGCACTTGCTCGCCTTTGCGGACATTGCTCAATTGCACGGCAATGCGTTTCCAGATGCGGTGTATGCCTAATGACATCAAGTCGTTCATGATGTCATACTGGCCTGCAACCGAGTCGAATACGCCGCGAACCAGCTTGACCTTGTCTTCTACGGCGACTTGTTTAAAGCCGAAATGGGTGGTGTTTGTTGTGGTCATAATCGTACCGTATGGGGTTTGCAGGGCGTTTTGCCCCGCGCTATGTTTCATGGTGCTGCCGGTTTGCGCTGATGTCCTGCAATGTCCAGTTTAGCGAGATAGTCGGCCCATAAAGCCGGGTATTCAGCGCCCAGCGCATACAAAAAATCCCAGGTATAAATGCCGGTATCGTGGCCGTCGCTAAAAACCGGGCAGATAGCGTAATTGCCTATCGGCTTGATTTCCTTGATCGTGACGTTTTCCTTGCCGACCTGGAGCACTTCCTGTCCGGGTGCGTGTCCTACGGCTTCCGCTGATTGCGTGTAAACACGCAGGTACTCGCACGGTAATTTAAATACACTGCCGTCATCAAAGCTGATTTCAAGGATATTGGATACTTGGTGCAGCTTGATTTCCGTCGGTTGGCTGTTGCAAGGTTTTACAATGAGTCGCATGGGCTTTACAGGATATATCGGCTTAAATCTTCATCTTCAACAAATTCCGTCAAATGCCGGTCAACATAAGCGGCGTCAATGACAATGGTTTTGTCTGTCAGGTCAGGTGCGTTATAGGAAATTTCCTCGAGCAGGCGCTCCAGCATCGTATGCAGCCGCCTGGCGCCGATGTTTTCGGTGTTTTCATTCACTTGCCAGCCTAATTCGGCGATGCGTTTAATGCCTTCGGGCGCAAAGCTTAACGAAACGCCTTCGGTAGCGAGTAAAGCGGCATATTGTTCGGTCAGCGAGGCATTGGGTTCCGTTAAAATACGCACAAAATCATCGGCTGACAAGGCGCTGAGTTCCACGCGTATCGGGAAGCGCCCCTGCAATTCGGGAATCAGGTCCGAAGGTTTGGCGACATGGAACGCGCCGGATGCGATAAACAGGATATGGTCGGTTTTAATCATGCCGTATTTGGTGCTGACGGTGCTGCCTTCAACCAAGGGCAGCAGGTCGCGCTGCACGCCTTCGCGCGAGACTTCGCCACCGCCGCCGCCTAATTCGGCGCGCTTGCAGATTTTGTCGATTTCGTCGAGAAAGACGATGCCGTTTTGTTCGACGGCTTCCACGGCGCGTAATTTAATGTCTTCGTCATTAACCAGTTTGGCCGCTTCTTCTTCCTGCAGGACCTTTAAGGCCTTATGGATTTTCATCTTGCGCGAGCGGGTGCGTTCCGAGCCCATGTTTTGAAACATGCCTTGTAGCTGGCTGGTCATCTCTTCCATGCCTGGGGGCGCCATGATTTCGACACCGACGGGCGCGATATGGACATCGATTTCTATTTCCTTGTCGTCAAGATCGCCTTCGCGTAATTTCTTACGCATTTTTTGCCGCGTCGCTTCTTCGGAAGTGGATAAGGTTCCGCTGCCTGATAACGGTAACGGCAACAGGATGTCCAGTATCCTGTCTTCGGCGGCGTCGAAAGCCCTGGTCTGGACCTTGTTCATCTCTTCCATGCGCGTCATCTTGATCGCCGTGTCGACCAAGTCGCGGATAATCGATTCAACATCCCGGCCGACATAGCCGACTTCAGTAAACTTGGTGGCTTCTATCTTGATAAACGGCGCGTTTGCAAGGCGCGCCAAACGGCGGGCGATTTCCGTTTTACCGACGCCGGTAGGTCCGATCATCAGGATGTTTTTAGGCGTGATTTCATCGCGCAGTTTGGCGTCAACCTGTTGCCGACGCCAACGGTTCCTCAGTGCGATAGCGACCGAGCGCTTGGCGCTGGCCTGGCCGATAATGTGTTTATCCAGTTCACTTACAATTTCTTTAGGGGTCATTTGTGACATGCGTTGACTCGTTATTCGTTAGGTTCTGCGTCTAATTCTTCTATGCGCAAGTTATGGTTGGTATAGATGCAAATATCGGCGGCGATAGTTAACGATCTTTCAACGATTTCACGCGCGCTGAGCGTAGTGTTTTCCAGTAGGGCGCGCGCCGCTGCCTGGGCGAAAGCGCCGCCCGAACCTATCGCCATCAGGTCATACTCCGGTTCGATGACATCGCCGGTGCCGGAAATAATCAGCGAGGTTTTAGCGTCGGCAATAGTCAGCAGGGCTTCCAGTTTGCGCAAGGCGCGGTCGGTGCGCCAGTCCTTAGCCATTTCCACGGCGGCGCGGGTTAAATGGCCGCGGTGTTTTTCCAATTTGCCCTCGAAATGTTCGAACAGCGTGAACGCGTCGGCGGTGGCGCCGGCAAAGCCGGCAATCACTTTATCATGATATAAACGGCGGACTTTGCGGGCGTTGCCTTTCATGACGGTATTACCCAGCGTGACCTGGCCGTCGCCGCCGATCACCACTTTGTCGCCTCGGCGAACGGAAAGAATGGTAGTTCCTCTAAACACTTTAAAATATCCCAGAATGATTTAAACAGTTACTTAAACAGTCGGGCAATTTTACATGGTCTGAATTTAAATGTGCGAAAAATATGACAGCATGCGGACAAGCGCCTTTTGCCGTCGTCATGCCTGTCGTCCGGCGGCTGCTTAATCGCCTTCAATTAACCATCAAGCATTTCTCTAGCCACTAAACTCTGGTAACATTCAAACCCGTCAGGTAAATCATGCTTGATTAAAACGATGGGTTAGATTTCGCAGCTCCGCCTCGACCTGGAATCTGGCTATACACTTTCAATGAGGTGACATTTTGGAGATAGATGATGAATAAATTGACAGCGCTCTCGGTCAGCATTGCTGTGCTTGCTGGAGTAGCAACCTTTTTGGCTGTGGGACCTTTAAGCGGTTTTTATTTGATATGGGCTGCAACCATTGCATGGGCGGCTTATTTCTTTTTAGGCGCCGACCAGAAAGCCTTAATCAATGTGATCGTGTGCGGTATTTTTGGTGTTTTGATGGCCTGGATAGGCGCTTTTGAGATTACCAATATCCCTGCGGATACCTTCCTTGGCTTCCCGTTAATGGCGGCCATTGCAGTCACTGCGACCGTGCTGGTGATGTGCCTGGCGGCTAACATTCCCCAGTTGGCCTGCATACCTGCCAGTGTGTTGGGTTATTCTTCCGCGTTTGCGTATTTGCTGCAAACCCCTGATAAATTGACGCATGGCGTGTTGGCGAGCGTTTCTTTGGATAATCCCCTGATTCTCGTGTCGGTTTCTATTGTTATTGGCGCTTATTTTGGGCAATTTTCCGCCCAACTGGCCGCAAAACTGGAAACCTGCGATGTCCTGAAAAAATTTTGCAAATGTAAGTAAACGTAGGGCGCGCCGCGCGCGCCTTATGCATCCGCCAGGACACGTCAAGGCGCATATCGCGCGCCTTGACGTAAACGCCTTAGTTTATCGCGCCAATTCCCCGAAAATACAGTCATTACTGAACGCCGTCAATCGTGTTTCGATGCTTTGGTTTTCCAGCGATTCCTCATTATCGATCACGCAAGCGACACGAAGATAATTAGGCGTATAGCCAAACGCCAGTTGTTTTTCGCCATAGGTTTCGGTGTAAGCTTCCCACAGCACGGGAAAACGATTGCCCAGGTTGCTCCGGCAAAATTGCTGTTTCATGTCATTAGCCAGCTCATGCAATTGCCGGCTGCGCTGTTTCTTCACATCATCGGCCACTTGGTTCGGCAGGGTCGCGGCTTTAGTGCCTTCGCGTTTCGAATAAGTGAAGATATGGATATGGCCGAAACCGACCTGCCTGGTGAAGTCGTAGCTGTCCTGCCATTCCTGCGCCGTTTCACCGGGAAAACCGACGATAATATCGGTCGTGATATTAAAGTGCGGAACCTGCGATCTTAATTGCCTGGCGATAGCCGCGAATTCCCCGGTTTTGCAGCGTCGCGCCATGCGCCGCAGCACCGCATCGGAGCCGCTTTGCAAGGGCAGGTGCAAATGCGGCATCAAGCGCGGGTGCTGAAACAGCGCGAAAAAATCTTCGGAAAGTTCCCAGGGTTCCAGTGAACCCAGTCTAAGCCGGGGTATGTCGGTTTGCGCGAGTATTGCTTTAACCAAATCGACCAGGTTATTGCCCAGGTCACTGCCGTAACCGCCTAAATGCACGCCGGTCAGGATGACTTCATTAATGCCTTGCCGGTGCAGCGCATTGATTTCATCAACAACGGCTTGTACAGGCCGGCTGTTTTCGTCGCCGCGCGCTACCGTAACGATGCAAAACGTGCAACGGTAACGGCAGCCGTCCTGCACCTTGACGAAAGCGCGTTGCCTGCCGCGCGTGAACAGCGAGGTCTCGCCGGGCTCGGTGGACATCGCCGGCATGGTGTCCATATTCAGCCCGGACAAGGCCTTTTCCACCAGCTGGTTTTTATCCCGGTTGCTGACCACCATATCAACGCCGAGCAATGCCGCGGCTTCGTCCTCATTGAGTGTGGCGTAACAACCGCTGACGACCAGCTTGGCTTCGGGATTATCGCGATGGATACGGCGTATCAGGTTGCGTGATTTTCTCGCCGCATCCTGCGTGACGGCGCAGGAGTTGATAACGACCAATTGCGCGTTTTCAGCATGCCGCGTAATCTGGTGGCCGGACCGTTGGAAAGCCTGCGCCCAGGTTTCCAATTCCGCTTCGTTAAGCCGGCAGCCGAGTGTTTTAAGGTGAACTTTCATTTATCCAAAGAACCAGTAGGTAATGAATATGCTGGCTACAACGCCGGCAAAATCCGCTATTATCCCACAGCCGGCGGCATGGCGAATACGTTTGATGCCGACTGAGCCGAAGTAAATGGCGAGCACATAAAACGTGGTTTCGGTACTGCCCTGCACGATACAGGCCAGGCGGCCGGCAAACGAGTCCGCGCCGTGTGTTTTCATCGTATCGATCATCATCGCCCTGGCGCCGCTGCCGCTGAACGGTTTTATCAGCGCGGTCGGCAGGCCGTCGACAAAACGGTCGTCGAGCGCAAAAAAATGCACGATGGCGCGTATCAGGTCGCTGAGCAAATCCAGTGCGCCGCTGGCCCGGAATACGCCGATTGCAACCAGCATCGCAATCAAGTAGGGGAAGATGCCGATGGCGGTCTGAAGGCCTTCCTTTGCACCTTCGATAAACGCATCATAGGCATTAATACCTTTATACACCGCACCGCCGATAAAGATGATGACCAGCGAGAACAGGATGACATTGCTCATCGTCGCCGATTGCTCAATCATCACTTGCTGCGGTAAATTTGCAAAATACGCCAGCAAGCCGCCGACAGCCAGCGTAAAACCGCCCAGGTAAGCGATGACGATTTTATCCAGCAGGTCGATTTTCTGTACCGCGGCAACGGCCAGTAATCCCGCCAGCGTCGACATATAGGTGGCAATCAATATGGGAATGAAGATGTCGGAGGGATTGGCCGCGCCCAATTGCGCGCGATAGGTCAAAATCGAGACCGGCAGCAGCGTGACGCTGGAGGTGTTAATGACGAGGAACAGGATTTGTGCGTTGCTGGCGATTTCAGGGTGGGGATTCAACGATTGCAATTCCTTCATCGCCTTAATGCCCAGCGGCGTCGCGGCGTTGTCCAGCCCCAGCGCATTCGCGGAAATATTCATCACAATAGCCCCTAATGCAGGATGGTCTTTCGGCACATCAGGCATTAAACGGCTGAATAACGGCGTAAGGCCTCGGGTTAATAACAGGATGAAACCGCTTTTTTCAGCGATACGCATGATGCCGAGCCACAACGACAGCACGCCGGTTAAACCCAGGGAAATTTCAAACGCTGATTTCGACAGGCTGAACAAGGCGGTCATAAGCTCGGCAAAAACCTGCTGGTCGCCAAGGAATAGCAACTTAAACAGGGCAATTGCAAAGGCAATGAAGAAAAAGCAAATCCAGATGATGTTTAGCATGATGGGGGCAGGCAGTTATTTTGGCTTTTGTCGCTTTGCTTTTAGGGTATGGAATAGCTAGGGTAACTCGCAAAAATAAACCACAAATACAATGGACGCAGATGATTATGATACACGGATAAGCCATGAAAAATCTGTGCTAATCATTTGTGCGGGTATAACTATCAGCGTTATCTGCGTTCTATTTTTGTAACTGTCCAGATTCTTGCCCTACAGCAAGGGGCTGAATAGTTACTTGTTTTTTGTTGGTTCACCGCGCCCCATTTTCCATGACGGCGGCTTTGCCGCGTTTTTCATCAACCTTAATCAGCATAAGCAAACCGATGATGAAAAACGCCAGCGTTGACAACAGCGACAAACGGTGATTACCGTTGCTCCAGTAGTTAATCAAGCCGTAGCTTAACGGTCCCACGATAGCCGACAAACGGTTGACCAATCCCCACAAACCCAAGAACTCGCCAGCTTGCTCGGTCGGTGAAAATTTACTGACTAAAGCCCGCCCTACAGACTGGCTCGCTCCCATCGCCAAGCCAATGATATTTCCAACCAGCCACATGTGCATGGGTTGGCTGGCAAACAAAGCCGCCGCTATCGCAATAATCCAGACGCCAAGCGTTATCGCCAGTGTCGGCACGGAACCTAGCCGGTCTTGTAAATGCCCGCAGATAAACGCGCCGACCGCGGCGGTTACGTTAACAACCATGATTAAAATAATCAGCTGACGGGTATCGAAGCCCATGACTTCCTGCGCATAAATAGCGGCTAGAACAATCACGGTATTCACGCCTGACTGATAAACGGCAAGCGCAATCAAAAACCTGAACAGGTCACGAAAGCGCGCGGCTTCGTTAAATGTTGCGCGCGTGTGGCTAAAACCGGCCTGTAAAATTGATCGGCGTTGGTCGGGCGGGGTAGGCTTTGCCCGCTCATGCAAGCAAAGAAAAGTGGGCGTGGCGGCCAAGGCAAAGATTGCCGCCGTGATCAGCATCGTCGCCGGTATAGCCTGGGATTCCGTCCCGCCTTGCTGCGTGGTCCAGCTGATGTAAGCCAGGCAAATAGCGAGCGTCAACAGGCCGCCGAAATATCCGAGGCTCCAGCCATAACCTGACATCCGGCCCATTTTCTGCTCAGGGACTATTTCCGGCAAAAAGGCTGCAATCAGGTTTTCCCCGCCGGCAAACATGATCGCTGAAAAGGTAACGAGCAATATGCCCGGTACTATATCGCCGGGACCGACCAGCGCCAGTAAGGCCGTCGATAACACACAGCCCACTGTGGAAATCAGCAGGAACTGTTTTTTGCAGGCGCGGTAATCGGCGATTGCGCCTATGACTGGCGCACCGAGCATTACTGCAAAGTTTGCCGCGCCTATGGACAGTGACCACAGCAAGGTCGCCAATCCGGGTGTGATGCCCTGGATACTGCCGGCAACCACGGCAACGAAATAAGTATTAAACAGCGTGGTTTGCACGACCGTGGTATAGCCGGAGTTGGCAAAATCAAATAAGGCCCATGCCAGTAACTCCATTCGTCCGGCATAAGCGCTTGCGTTGCTGTTCGAGTCGGTCGAGTGTTTATTATGATGGCTGTTCATGTCGGTATATTCGACGCTCAAAGGTAAGCTTGCGTCGAGTAATGTAGTCGGGTGCGGCAATCGGGAGAAGCACTCCCGCGCATGCGGGAGTGCTAAGGCGTTAGTATGGGTTGTATGGCTGGTTTACCGCGGGAGTATAAAGATCAGTCGGAAAGACGTTGAGTGATTCGGTGATAGGCTTCCTTGAGTTCTTCGCTGACGATTTTGGCTTTAGCCATGAACTCTTCAGAGCTTTCTTTCGTATCATCGGCTATATCAGCGGCTTTGGCTTTTAAAAGAACCCATTGCTTTTCCGCCTCTTCAAACTCTTCTTTCGCTTCCATTGAAGCCAAATGCAGTTTTAAATTTATTTCATCGCGCTCTACTTTGATGGATTCTAATAAATTTTCGAACTCTTCTTTTATCGACATGATGCGCCTCGTTTTCAGTTGGATTGATTAAAGATACTGGTGTCGGGATTGAAAGCATGTTTTCGCTTCAAAGTGTAGCATTCACCTTATCATAAAGCCATTTAGTTTAGCGCTCAGGATAATGATTTCTTACCCATTATATGCGTGTCAGTAAGCCGATATTTTTGTCGGCAAATGTTTCGAGTGCATGTCGCTATTGCGACATTTGATCTCAGGCCTTGTTTCATTCAGCAGTTAAGCCGTGTTTATCCGATCGCGCCGGGTTATTTTTGATATGGCGTGAAACCTGCTGGAAAATAGCCTGTGTGGGGCGAGTATAGGTTTCTGGGCAACGACTCAGTCATCAAATACAATGGAGCGCTGATGACGCAGATAATCCAAGAAAAATAGTAGGCTATCTAATCATCAGCAACTGCAGAGTCGTTATGTTTTTGATATGTAAAAATGGGGGTGAACGGATATGGCATTGATTGAAAAAAACGGCACGTCGAGGGTGGGCTATGCCCTGATTGATAACGACCATGATGAATTTATCGAGCTGTTAAACGCGTTGGATTCTGCCGGCAACGCAGATTTTCAGGCCTTGTTCCTGCAATTATACGAACATACCGAACAGCATTTTGACCGGGAAAACCAGTTGATGAAAGATAATGTTTTCCCGGCCGAAACCGAACACAAAGGCGAACATCAACGCGTGCTCGGTGAGTTTAAGCAATTTAAAACGCGGATAGATAAAGGTATGATTGCGTTTGGCCGTTCGTTTGTCAGGGAACGCCTACCGCAATGGTTCGGGTTGCATGTGATGACGATGGACAGTGCGTTGGCCGCACACATTAGCAGAAACAGCGTCAAGCCTGATTAAAGGGATTGCTTCAATGCTGACCTGTTGCCCCGAACTTGAGCTGATCGACGGTTTTTACGATACCGACGAATCCGAACGCATCTACCGGCGCTTAGTGCAGGAACAAAATTGGCCTGATAATCGTTATATCGTCGCCGGACGGCAATTTACCTTGCCCAGGTTACAGACCTGGCATGCCGATCCCGGCATTCGTTATAGCTACAGTAACAACCTGTTGCAAACCCGGTCATGGACGCCGTTGTTATCCGGGATTAGGAGCCAGGTCGAGTCGTCGTTGAATTTCCGCTTTAATTCGGTATTGGTGAACTGGTATCGCAACGGCGACGATTATGTCGGTTGGCATGCTGATAATGAACAGGAGCTGGGCGAGCAACCCTTTATCGCGTCATTGACGTTTGGCGCGGAACGGCATCTGCAATTCCGGCATAAAAAGTCTTTGGAACAGGGGCGGATATTGTTGCGCAACGGTAGTTTGCTGATTATGCAGCCGGATTTTCAACATCATTGGCTGCATAGCGTTCCAATTGATCAAAACCTGGCTGAGGGACGAATCAACTTGACTTTCCGCAAGGTTATCCCGGCATGCTGATGCTTTCGGGTGTCGCCGACAATTTCAATGCGGACAGCTCGCCTTGGCTCGGTAAGGGGTAAATACCGGGGAAGACGTCGTCGTCAAAATTAGCGTCATCAGCAAAGATAATATTCAAATGCGCCGTCAGGCGCCCGGGTAGCCGATACCAGGGCGCTAAGCCCTCGGCTTGCGCGCCCAGCGCGCCGCAGGTGTTAAAATCGAGTTTCCCCTGTCCGTTGCAATATTTCATCAGGGTATAGGCATTGGTGATAAAACGCAGCCGTTTCCAGCCCCTGAGCTTCGCATGCCAGCGCGATTGGTCCTGGCCCATGTTTTCGAGTAAAGCCGCGTAATTCCCCTGCGAGAACACCGATTCAACTTCGTAGGCAAAGGTTAAGGCTTGGCTAAAAGTCCATTCGGCAGGAATGCCCGCATGCACCAGTGTAAAATTAAGCTTGGCATCGTGATGGACAAGCGCACGCCGACGCAACCATTTTAATAGTTCGTCCCGATCCGGTGCATTAAGGATGTCATCCAGCGTATCGCCGGCTTCAGCTTGCGCAAAACCTTCGGCTAGCGCCAATAAATGCAGTTCCTGGTCGCCCAGTACCGTAACGGCTTTTTTACCCAGGTTTTTGACATACCTGAGTACAGCCAGGGATTCCGGCCCTTTATTGACTAAGTTGCCGGTAAACCATAAACAGTCGTTTTCAGGATCGAACGGTATGGTTTCCAGTAATTTTAATAGCGACTGATAATCGCCTTTTACACTGCCGATGGCGTAGGTGGCCATAATGTTTTTACTCTTAAAGCCTATGTTGGCTATCGAGTATCAATTATGATGCCACCCCCGAACGCCAGTAAGCGCGAGTCGGTAAATTTTCTTTTATATAAGGCTTAAGTAACTGATAATCATTGGTTAATAATGTTGTCGCGAATAAAGGAAGAGATACCCATCTGGTTTGGCTGAATTCAATATAACAGGTATTGATCAGTGATTTTGAAACAAAGCCACCTTTGTTTCGGCGCTATTGTCATCAACACGACCAGGAAAACCGAAACTCATTGGCTGAATTATGATGGCTCAGTTATGCAGCTACCCACTTAGGCAACTCGCAATAAATATTCCCCCTGTCACAAGAAAAAACATAGTCCACGAAAATCACGAAAGTCACGAAAAAATAATAGAAAACATCGTATTGTAGTGTTTTTCGTGCTTTTCGTGCTTTTCGTGTCTTTCGTGGACAATTCTTTTAGTGGATTTAATACGTTGTGCTGCGAATCTGTGGTGGTTTATTTTTTGCCAGTTACCTTAAGCCGCTCATGGTTCGACAAGCTCACCACGAACGGCTTAACCTCAGACTGTGTCCCGTCTTAAGTGGGTAGCCAGTTATGCAGCGTAATCCAACAAATCGGCTGCCACCTTAATATTATTTACCACGAAGATTACGAAGGATATGAATAAAATGCATGGTAAATCAATATATTAAAGCTGGCTCAATATGGGTTTCAGGGACTTTTTGAAAGAAGGGCGATTTAAGCTCTAAATGCCTTTTCATTGGAGTACAAACCTAGGTTTGTACTCCAGTATCCACAGGTTTATAACCCTAACCGCCTTTTTGTCCTCCTATTTCTTAAACTTTAAGAGGTGG
>Ga0172373_10007122_pt1 | contig 14635 bp, 10 predicted proteins | sample Lak10m_2_FD_114546 | JGI IMG/M metagenome (GOLD analysis project Ga0172373, IMG submission 114546) | Freshwater microbial communities from Kabuno Bay, South-Kivu, Congo - kab_092012_10m | ecosystem: Environmental > Aquatic > Freshwater > Lake | place: Democratic Republic of the Congo... | reverse complement strand
AGCGCCGATCCGGTAATCATGACCCGTCGCATCAGAATGGGTCCGAGATCGAGCATGGCCTCGCGCCCCTGCATGAAGGCGAGCTGAATGAGCCGGCCATCCATGCCGAGGAGATCGACGTTTTTTTTCAGGTAGTCGCCACCGATGTAGTCGAGTACCAGATTGATGCCCCGGGGCGCTGCCAGGCGCTTGACCTCTGCATGAAAATCGGCCGTTCGATAATTGATCACATGGTCAGCACCGAGTTCGCGGCAGAACTGCGCCTTGTCGTCGGATCCGACGGTGGTGTAGACGGTGGCGCCGAATGCCTTGGCAAGCTGGATGGCAGTCGAGCCAATTCCACTTGAGCCGCCATGAATCAGAATGGACTCGCCTGCGCTCAGGTGCCCGGTGTCGAACACATTGACCCAGACCGTGAAGAAGGTTTCGGGAAGCGATGCGGCGTCACGCAGAGACCAGCCTTGCGGGATGGGCAGGCAATGCGTGCCGTGCACCGCTACATACTCGGCATAACCTCCGCCGTGCACCAGCGCGCATACGGCATCGCCGATCTTCCATCGGCTAGTGCCTTCACCGAGAGCCACCACCTCGCCAGCCACCTCAAGCCCAAGAATGGGTGAGGCGTCCCTGGGAGGCGGGTAGCCGCCGGACCGCTGGGCAACGTCGGGGCGGTTGACGCCCGCATACGCCACACGGATCAGCACCTGCCCGGGGGCAGGCTGGGGAACAGGCCCGTCAACGAGACGAATGGCGTCGGCGCCGCCGCCCGCGCCGTGATCAGCGTGGCGCATGGTCTGAGGGAGTGTCATCTTGAGTCCTTGAGAAAAAGATTCGGTAGCGTGCTCGCGGATGCGAAGTCCGCCGTCGCCGCTTCGCCGTGCATCAATGCCTACAGTGCCCGCCCGATGATTTCACGCATGATTTCATTGGTGCCGGCATAGATGCGATGAACCCGCGCATCAGCCCACATGCGCGCAATCGGGTATTCCCACATGTAGCCATTGCCGCCGTGCAGCTGCAGGCAGGCATCGAGCACTTCGTCCTGCACTTCGGTGGAATAGAGCTTGGCCATGGCGGCCGTGTGCATATCGAGCTCACCGCGGGTGTGCAGCTCGATGCAGCGGTCGGTGAAAATTCGAAGCGCTTGCGTCTTGGTGGCACAGTTGGCGAGCTGGAAGCGGGTGTTCTGAAAATCGAAGACCGGCTGACCAAACGCCTTGCGGTCTTTCACGTAGCGGATCGTAGCCTCGAGGGCGGCCTCGCAGGTGGATGCGGCACGCACTGCAACCAGTATCCGCTCCTGAACCAGTTCCGACATCAGCACCTTCCAGCCGCCGTGCTCTTCTCCCAGCATGCTCGAGGCCGGCACGCGAACATTGTCAAAAAACAGTTCGGCGGTGTCCTGCGCCTTGTTGCCCAGTTTCTTCAGGTTTCTGCTTTTTCTGTAACCCGGTAGCGACGTGTCAACCAGAAAGAGCGATACCCCCTTCGCCTTGCGGGCAGGATCAGTCTTGGTGACCAGAACGATGAGGTCGCCCACGATGCCATTGGTGATGAAGATCTTTGAGCCGTTGATGACATAGGAGTCACCGTCGCGAACCGCGGTGGTACGCACCCCAGCGAGATCACTGCCAGACGACGGCTCGGTCATTCCGATCGAGGCAACCGCCTCGCCCGAGGCGAGCCGGGGCAGCCATTCCTGCCGCTGCTGATCGGTGCCGTGGTGAACGAGGTAAGGCGCGACGATGCCGGTGTGCAGTTCGAAGGCGGGGGCGGCGAGACCCACTCGCGCATGCTCTTCGGTGGCCACCGCGAGAAATCGGAAATCGTCACCCGATCCGCCGTAAGTCTCCGGAATGCCCGCGCCGAGAATGCCGACGTCACCGAATCGCTTCCAGATGGATTTGGGCACCATGCCCTGGTCTTCCCAATCGGCCATGCCGGGAACCAGTTCGGCTTCATAAAAGCGGCGGACCATCTGACGAAACGCCTCGTGGTCGGAGTCGTAGAGCGTGCGCGGCACGCGAAGCGGCGGAAGTGCGGAGGCGTGATCGGTTCGGGCGTTCATGGTGTGTCAGAGCAGACGGTCGATCGATGGGGAGGCAGCGGGATGTGCGAGGCTAGTCTACTTGGCCAGACAACGCAGCGACAACGGTTTCGGTTCTCAGGCCAGTTCGCCCTGAAGCGCGCCGTCTCGAACAATCACCTGGTCATCCAGACTGATGGTGCAGCCGCGCACGGGCAGATCAAAGTGCCCCAGGGTATGGCGGCTGGCCACTTCGTTTGTGTCTCTCGGTCTGCGCGCTCGTCGCCCGCATCAAAATGTTGGCAACTCGCGAGGAATCATGAACTGGCCCTCGCCCCAGGATTCGGTGTACGTTCGTTCGCCACCCGCCACGCCGAGAACCGCCTCCAGCACGCGCTCACCCGCCGCGTCGAGAGTGATCCGCCCCTCGATCAGATCGACCAGCGCCACATCGATTCCATCAGACCATCGGCTGACGGTATCCGGGTTGCCGCATACCTTGAGCGTAGGGGCAAGCGGGTTACCCGACGGATTGAAGACACCCATTGAAAACAGCGTGATCTGCGCCCCGGCTGCCACCATCCCGGTGATCGAACAGGGGCTGAAAAACGGGGTATCCATAAAGGAAAGCCCGGCCTGCGAGGGGGGTTGTCCAAAATTCAGACAGTCGACGAACGATGCGCGCCCGATCTTGCATAGCGCCCCCATGGTCTTTTCGACAAGCGTGGTGAGACCTGCTTCGATGTTTTCTTCGGTGGGATTGGTGCCCCGATACCGGTCACCATCGCTGGTCATACGCGACTCGGTGCGGGCGATTCGGTCGATGATTCGTTCTGCGATATCGGCATTGGCCGACTGGGCGCGCACCACCTCTTCGCCGCCTATGAACTCTGCGGTTTCTGACACGATCACGCTCGCGCCAAGCGCGACGGCGCGATCTACAAACCGTCCAATGGCCGGATTGGAACATACCGCACTGGAGGCATCCGACCCACCGCATTCGAGTGCGAAGGTGAGGCGGGAAAAGGCGCACCAGCCGCGTCGCATGGGCTTTAGCAAGGCAGCGAGGTCGGTCAGCGCGTTTACGATTTGAACAATTGCGTCGTTGATACCTTGATGCGCCATCACCGCCAGGACGCGCACGGGGGTGGTCTGGCATTCCAGCCGCTTCGCCCAGCGTTGTGCCGTACTTCGGTCATGGCACAGAACGACCGCTGCTCCCACGTTGGGATGGCTGATGAGCCTGAAGAGCACCTCATCCCGAAGCGCTGCATCGACGGTTTGCAGTCCGCGCTGAAACTCGCCTTGTATCCGTAAGACAGGGTCAGTACCCGGTCCCCTCGCAGCGTCGAACCGCTCTGCCGACAGTTCGGCGATTCGATTGGCAAGCGCCACCGTGGACACCAGGGCCAGGTGATTGCGCACTCCGACCCGGCCGTCCGCACGGACGTAACCCGCAAACCCCGGCGGTGAGTCAGCGGCAGTTGTGGATGTGGACATGGTCGCCCATTTCAATGGCCCGGGTGGCATGCCCGATGGTCACGCCATATTTGATGACAGGCTCGCCCTCGGCGATATTTCGCGTGGCGGCCTTGTGTCCGAAGGCGATTGGTTGGCGCAGCCTGAGTCCGCAGCGCGTACTCGTTTCGTCAACCAGATCGTCGATCAGCGTAACGACGTTATCGGAGGGGTGAACCTGAAGCGCGATTCGTGGCACGCGGCGGGTCTTTCGGAACTGAACGGGCAGAGTGTTGAGAGAGCGCATCTAGTGTATCTTCGCGGCCAAAGCACAACAATCCCGGAGACCCTCATCGTCAAGCGCTTGCGCCACGCTGCACTGCTTATGCTGCCCTGGTGCCTGCTGATCGCAGTTTGGCATGCGGTTGCGGTGTCGGGTCTGGTCAATCAGGGGCTGATGCCCACGCCTGCCCAGGTCGGGAGCAAGCTCACGATCCTTTTATTTGGAGATCGGCTCGTCATCGACATTCTGCGATCCACGCAGCGCGTCACGCTGGGCGTGCTCCTTGGCATTCTGCTTGCCGTGCCAGTTGGGTTTTTGATTGGCTGGTACCGGAGTGCGCGCACTTTTCTCGATCCGCTCATCAACTTCTTTCGCGCTCTTCCGCCGATTGCGCTGATCCCGCTGGTGGTGGTTTATTTCGGTATTGATGAGCCTGCGAAGGTCATCATCCTTTTTTACGCGAGCTTCTTCGCAGGTGTCATCGTCATGTATGAGGGCGTGGCACAGATCAGTCCCATCTTCATCAAGGTGGCGCGTACGCTGGGCGCGAGCGACCGCGAGATCTTTTTCAAGGTGATTGTGCCGCTTACCATGCCGCATATCCTCACTGCGTTGCGGGTGGCCCTGGGTGTGGCGTGGGCGACGCTGGTGGCCTCCGAACTGGTGGCGGCTCAGCAGGGCCTCGGGGCGCTTATCCAGAGTGCCGGATCGTTTTTCCAGATCGACGTGATTTATGTCGGAATCGTTTGTATCGGAACGGTTGCTCTCAGCATGGACCTTGCGCTGCGCGCGCTCACCCGCCGGCTGATTCGCTGGCAGGACCGGGTGGAGGCGCAATGAAGGAGAGTGTGTTGTGAGCGATTCCCGTATCGTTTTTGACGACGTGTCGGTAGATTTCGAGACCGAGCGTGGCGTGCTTCGCGTGGTGGATGGTGTTTCTCTTTCCATTCACGATCAGGAGTTTATTTGCATCGTGGGGCCATCAGGCTGCGGCAAAACCACGCTCATGAATATCGTGGCGGGATTCGTGCAACCAAGCTCCGGGAGCGTTACGCTGGACGGGCAGCCTGTTTCCGGGCCAGGGCGCGACCGCGGCGTGATATTCCAGGAATATGGTGTTTTTCCCTGGTTGAGCGTGCGCGACAACATCCTGTTCGGCCTGCGACTCAAAAGCAGCCGTGTGCCGGCGTCCGAGCAGCAACGCGTGTGCCAGAAATATCTCGAGCTGATGGGGCTTGCCGATTTTGCGCAGGCATTTCCGAAAACGCTTTCAGGCGGCATGCGGCAGCGCCTGGCCATTGCCCGCGCGTATGCGGCCCAACCTGATTTTCTGCTGATGGACGAGCCTTTCGGCGCACTGGATGCGCAAACACGTTCCAGGATGCAGACGCTGCTGCTTGAAGTGCTTGAACGGGAAGGCAAGACGGTGATGATGATCACCCACTCGGTCGATGAGGCGGTTTACCTCGCCTCGCGAATCGTGGTGGTCACCGCCCGACCCGCCCGTATCAAGACCATCATCGATGTTCCGTTTGCTTACCCGCGTCGGGAGGGGCTTCATGAAACACCGGAGTTCGGTGCACTCAAGGCTCACGTACGCGATCTGGTCATGGCCGAGTACGAGGTACAGCAACAACTCGGCTCAGCCGCTTCGAATGCCGCCTGAAATGCTGCGTCGCTGCACGATGGCGGGATATGGCCTCTTCACCAACACCGCCGGCCGAGACCGGCAAAGGGAGACAAGATGAGTCACCGGATCAAGACCGACCGCCGCCAATTGATGGTGGCAGGGGCTTCGGCCCTGGGCCTGGCAGGCGTGGGTGCCCCCGCCATTGCACAGCAGCGAACCCGGATCCGGGTCGGCTACGTGGACACGCTTGCGGTCACCGGCCAGATCTGGACCGGTGTGCATCGTGGCCATTGGGCCAAGGAAGGGATCGAGTTTGATCCGGTGAAGTTCAACACCGGGCTTGAACTGTTCAATGCCATGATTGGCGGCAGCCTGGACATGCTCTCTACAGGCGCGGTCATTTCGAACTTTCCGGCGCGCGGACAGGGCAAGGCTTTTCTTATCAACAATATCGAGTTCGCCACCGCGCAGCTTTGGGTGCGCGAAGACCAGGGCATCAAGAGTTGGGCAGATTTGAAAGGCAGAAAAATCGCGACCACGCTCGGCACGACTGCCCATGTGTTTGCGGATGCAGCGCTACGTGCCAACGGTCTCGACCCGGCCAAAGATGTTGAACTGGTGAATCAGGGCATGCCGGTAGCGGTGACCAGTTTCATCTCGGGCGCGGTGCCTGCAGTGGCGCTGTGGGTGCCCTTCAATATTCAGGTTCGGGCCCGGGTTCCGTCGGCCAAAATGCTGGTCGATGCCTCGGCTTATTTCCCGAAGTCGGCCATTGTGGGGGGCTGGGCTGTGCGAGCCGATTACTACGAAAAAAATCGTCCCATTCTCGAGCGTGTCGTCCGCGGTTGGGCGGCCTCCAACGACGATCTGATTCGCAACTCCGGCGAGATCCTGCCGGTGATCCAGGCCAAGAACTATGCCCAGGTTCCCCTCGAGGAGCTGCAGGAGCAATTCAAGGCCTCGCGCTATTACCCGGCTGCCGAATGGCGCAAGCTTTACCAGGACGGTACCGCTCTGGGCTGGTTGCAACAGGTCACCGATTTTTATGCGCGGGTGGGCGGCATCCAGAATCCGGTACCGGCGAAGACCTACTTCGACACCTCTCTTCTCCTCAATGGCGTAAAAGGCTGAGGAACCTCTCGTGTCAGCGGGTCGCTGGGATCACATCATCGTAGGTGCCGGATCGGCTGGCTGCGTACTGGCTAATCGGCTGGTTCGCGCTGGTCGCCGGGTCCTGCTTCTGGAGGCTGGGGGCCCAGACGGCGCCTTCTGGCTGCGTTTGCCGGTAGGCTATTTCCGCACTATTTTCGATGAGCGTTATTCGCGCCTCTTCGAAATCGAGGCGCAGGCCGAGACCGGGAGTCGACGCATCATCTGGCCGCGCGGGCGCATCGTTGGGGGCTCGAGCTCGATCAACGGCCTCATCTACATTCGCGGTCAGCATGCAGACTATGACGATTGGGCGGCCGCTGGGGCAACGGGTTGGTCTTATCGCGAGGTATTGCCCCATTTCCGCCAGTCGGAACGCTTTAGTGGTCCGGCGAGTGAATACCACGGCACCGACGGGGAGTTGGGTGTAAGCGAGTTGCGTAACGATGATCCCAGTTGCCTTGCATGGCTCGAAGCGGCGGAACAGTACGGGTTGCCAGCCAATCCTGATTTCAATGCGCACACCGAGTTCGGTGTAGGCCGCTACCAGTTGTCGATTCGCGGGCGCTGGCGCTCCAGCGCAGCCGCTGCGTTTTTGAATCCGGTAAGAGAGCATGCTGGTCTGTCGTTGCAAACCGGCGTCCTGGTCTCACGCGTGCTCTTCGAGGCGGGGCGTGCCGTAGGTGTCGAGGCACGTGTCAACGGCGAGACGAAGCAGTGGCGTTGCGAGGGCGATGTCATCTTGTCTGCAGGAAGCCTGCAGTCACCGCAGTTGTTGCAGCTTTCCGGCGTGGGGCCAGCCGATCATCTGCGCGCACTTGGGATTCCGGTGATCCATGACGCCGCCGAAGTGGGCGAAAATCTTCAGGACCACTATCAAGCCCGGACGATTGTCCGCCTGAAGAATCCTGTCTCGCTCAACAACCAGGTTCGGAGCGCCACAGGGCTTGCCCGCATGGGCTGGCAGTGGCTGGTCAACGCGCGGGGGCCTCTGACTGTGGGCGCCGGGCAGGTGGGAGGGTTCGCCTGTACCTCGCAGGCGCTGGGCGGCCGAGCCGACATCCAGTTCAATGTGATGCCGCTCTCGGTTGACAAGCCAGGAGCGCCGCTACACGACTATCCGGGCTTTACGGTTTCGGTCTGTCAGTGTCGGCCAGAATCGACCGGATCTGTCCGGATTCGAAGCAGCGATCCCGCTGAGGCCCCGCGCATAACCGCCAACTATCTGCGCGAGTCACGTGACCTCAAAACGCTGGTAGATGGGCTTCAGATGTGTCGTGAAATCTACCGACAGCCGGCATTTGCCAGCCGTTGGGTGGAGGAGAGGCTTCCCGGTGAAACCGGTCTGGAGGATTTTGCGCGTCGGTTCGGCGGGACCGTGTTTCACCCAACCAGCACCTGCCGGATGGGCAGTGACATGAGAGCCGTGGTCGACCCCCAACTGCGCGTACAGGGCGTGGAAGGTTTGAGGGTCATCGATGCGTCGGTCATGCCGCGCGTGGTGTCGGCCAACACCAATGCAGCGACCATTATGGTCGGAGAGCGTGGGGCATCGCTTTTGCTGGGCACCTGACTGATTCTCATCGTGTCTCACGCCCCGCTTCAGGTCGTCTGGTTCAAGCGCGATCTTCGACTCCATGATCACCCCGCGCTCAACGCGGCGGCCATGCGCGGCCCGGTGCTGGGGCTGGTGGTGTTCGAGCCGTCGCTCTGGGCGCTTCCCGATGCGAGCGGACGGCATGCTGCGTTCTACGCTGACTGTCTCGAAGAGTTCATGCGCGACGCCCGCCTGGCGGGGTTGCCAGTGCTGGTGCTGGAGGGCGAGATGCCGGCACTGATTGAGCAGCTTCGACTGTCGCTTGGCAATTTTTCTCTGCACAGCCACGAGGAAACCGGCAACTGGGAAAGCTTTCAGCGTGACCGCAGAGTGCTCGCCTGGTGTCGGGCGAGCCACATCGATTGGCAGCAGTTGCCACAGAACGGTGTGGTGCGCGCGCTCCGGTCGCGCGATGACTGGTCGCGGCTCCATGACGCTCGCATGTCGTCGCCCGTTCTCGCGCCGCCTCGATTCTCTGCGTTACCAGCTGCCGTTCATCCCCGTCTGGTGGATCAGCTTTCTGCCGCTTGCTCCCCGACTGCGCTCCGCCCCTGGCGGCTGCTCGCCGATACCGATACCTGTCCTGGGCGACAGGTCGGTGGCCGCGCGCAGGGGCTCCAACTGCTCAAGACCTTTCTCGTTGGGCGGGGGGCATCCTATCGGTTCCACATGAGCAGCCCCGGAACCGCCGAACAGTCCTGCTCGCGGCTGTCGCCGCATCTGGCCTGGGGCAGTCTGTCGGTGCGCGAGGCGCTCCAGAGCGTCTGGCGGGCGCGCGCCCGCTGGCAGTCGGAGAACGGACATCCCGACCAGCGCGCCATGCTTGCCAGCCTGAAGAGCTTCGAGAGCAGGCTTCACTGGCGTTGCCATTTCATGCAAAAACTCGAGTCCGAACCCGAGATGGAGTTTCGCTGCCTTCACCCGGCCACCCGGGGGCTCCGCAATGAGTCAGCGCTCAGCGCTCACGAACAGTCGCGTCTGGACGCGTGGCGCGAGGGACGAACCGGATTTGCCTTTGTGGACGCCTGCATGCGTTATCTCGCGCACACCGGCTGGATCAATTTTCGAATGCGCGCGATGCTCACCTCGTTTGCCAGTCAGCATCTCTGGCTGCACTGGAAGCTGACCGGCGAGCATCTGGCCCGGCAGTACACCGATTATGAGCCCGGAATTCACTGGCCGCAGGTTCAGATGCAAAGCGGCACCACCGGCATCAATACGATCCGTATCTACAACCCCGAGAAGCAGCGGCAGGACCAGGATCCCGGTGGCGAATTTGTGGCGCGCTGGGTGCCTGAGTTCGGTCAGGCAAGCTATCCAGCCCCTATCGTTGATCATCTTGCAGCGGCGCGTGCAGCACGCGATCAACTCTGGAGTCTGCGAAAGGCGCCTGAGTCGACCGAGGCGGCCACTAAGATCTTCCAGAAGCACGGCAGCCGTAACCCTGCGCGTGAGGGGGTGAGACGTCGTGAGGCTGCGGCCAACGCCATCCCGGTCGCGTCCGGCCCCGTGGTGGGTGAACAGCAGACGCTTGATTTCTGAGGCTTGGCCAGGCCCTAGGCCGGGTCTTTTACCGGCGCCATCTTCTGCGATATCACTACGATTGCAAGCAGTGCCAGGCCGATCATGTCCGTGATGGATCCTGGTTTGATGAGCGCGAGGGCTCCAATCACAAGCAGCACACGGTGCCATGCGCGCGTGGGCCCCGCGAACCATCCAAACAGCCCGCCCGCCAGTGCAATGACGCCGATCGTGGCCGACAGCACTGCGAGCAGAACCTGGAACCACTGATCACCCCAGTCCTTGACCAGCAGCAGGAGGGACGGTTCATAGACAAACATGAAGGGCACGATGTAAGCCGGTGCGGCCGCGCGCATTGCGGCAAAGCCCGCTCCCCACATGCTGGTTTTTGCGAGCCCGGCCGCAGCAAAGACCGCAAGTGCCACCGGCGGCGTGATGGCTGACAGGATCGCGAAGTAGAGCGCAAACATGTGAGCGGCAGGCGTTACCGCGCCGAGCTTGATCAGTGCGGGCACGAGCAGCGACACCATCACAATGTATGCGGGCGTCGTGGGCATGCCCATGCCGAGGATGATGCCCGCGATTGCTGTCAGGAGCAGAGCGAGAAAGAGGGCGTCTTTTGCAAGGCCTATGACCGCCTGTGTGAATTCGATGCCCAGCCCGGTAATGGTGACGCTGCCAATGACCAATCCTGCGCAGGCGCAGGCCATCGCGACCGCGAGCGTGTTTCGCGCGCCGTCATTCAATGCCTCGAAGACGGTTTTCCAGGTGATGTCGGCGCGGGTGCTTGCGCGGAGCAGCGCAAGCGGGATGCAGAACAACGCACCGACCAGCGCGCAGAGGGGCGCCGAGTAGCCCGCGGTCAGTCCGATCAGCACGGCGAGAATGGGGATAAAGAGATGACCGCGCTCGCGCATCACGGCACCAAACCGCGGCAACTCCGACTTCGGTACCCCTGCGAGCTTGTAACGCCGCGCTTCGAAGTGCACCGCGGCAAAGACGGATACGTAGTAGAGGAGCGCTGGTATGAGAGCCCATAGCGCAACCTGCGCGTAGGGTACCGCGAGGAACTCGGCCATCACGAAGGCAGCCGCGCCCATGATTGGGGGCATGAGCTGGCCGCCCGTTGACGCAACCGACTCGACAGCCGCAGCAAACGAGGGCCGGAAGCCTGTGCGCTTCATGAGCGGTATCGTGATTGGCCCATCAACCATTACGTTGGCGACTGCGCTGCCCGAAACCGTTCCAAAGAGCGAGGAGCTGATTACCGCCACCTTCCCTGGTCCGCCCGCGCTGCTACCGGTGAGGGACATGGAAAAATCCATGAAGAGCTGGCCGGTGCCACTCCGTTCCATGAAGGATCCGAACAACACGAAGAGCATCACGTAGGAGGCTGAAACGCCCAGGGTGGATCCGAAGATACCCTCTGTGGAGAAATACAACTGCTCCATCAGGACCGGTATTTTTACCTGCGTGAAGATTGCGGCATAGACGATGAACACGATGGCGGTAAGCGGCAGCGCCCAGCCGATCACTCGCCGGGTGCCCTCGAGAACCATCAGTACTGCAATCACCGTCCAGAACTGGTCTGCCCAGGTGAGATCGTCAATGTAAAGGATGCGGCCGGTGAAGTAATCGTAATTGATGAAGATGTGCAGCACCGCACCACAGGCGAGTGTGAGCAGCAGCAGATCGAGGACACGGCCAGGTGTGCTCGGACGCTTGATGCTTGGGTAAAGCAGAAAAACCAGCGCCATCGCAAACATCAGATGGATGCCGCGAAAGATCACTGCGTCCGGCGGGCCGAAGGCTGCGGTGTAGATGTGGTAAAGCGACATGGCGACCGCCAGGGTCGACACAGTGGCGCGAAGAACACTACCGGTGGGTAGCGCGGCTGCCTGTTCGTCTGACATGAATACTCCGCAAACGGGCGCCCGGTCAGGCGCCCGTCAGGTGAGGTCGATCAGCGTGCGCCAGCCTCGCGGTAATACTTCTCCGCGCCGGGGTGCAGAGGAACCCCGATATCGGTTGCCATCATTTTCGGCGTAAGCCCTGTGATGGGTTTGACCACGGCAGCCATGGCATCGACGTTGGTCGCCATCACCTTGGTCATGGTGTAGGCAGTCGCCTCGGGCAGGTCGCAAGACACCACCACGTGGGTGAGGTAGGCGATGACCGGTACGTCGTCGTTTTGCTTAGGATAGGTGCCGGCCTTGATGATCTGCCGGGTGTAGCCGGGGTTGGACTTTGACAACTCGGTCATGGTTTTGTCGTCAACCGGAACCATTTTGATGTCGCGTGCGCTTGCCAGATCCATGACGCTGGACGCGGGCGCGGTGGTGCCGAGCGTGAAGACGTGGGCATGACCGTCCTTCAACATGGAGACGGCATCGGTGTAGCTTGCCTGAAAGCTGGCTCGGCTCAGTTTCTTGTAATCGAGTCCATTCAACTCGAGCACGGTTGCGGTGAGCACTTCGGCGGTGTTGCCTCGGGGCTGCGTGACCAGCGACTTGCCCGCCAGATCGCGGAATGAATTGATTTTCGCGTCGGCAAGCGCCACCACCTGAAAATATTGCGGGTAGAGGTTGGCCAGTTGGCAGACCTTGGTGACCTTTTTTGGATACGGCTTGTTGCCGGCGATTCCGTCGTAGGTAGTGGACGAATTGGCCATCCCGATCTGCGCCTTGCTTTCATCGATGCCCCGAACATTGCTGATGCCCGCGCCCGGAGTCGTTTGGATCTGCAGGCCGGGAATGGCTTTCTCCCAGAGTCCTTTCAGTGCCCCACCCAGAGGGATCCACGCACCTCCCTGCGGTCCTGTCATGAAAGTGAGTTGCTGGGCACTGGCCGTGCCTGAGGCAAGGCCAGCCAGCAGCACGGCGAGGGCGCTGAAGTGGCTGAATCGGTTCATGTGTGTCTCCTTTGATTGGCGGATCAATCGTCGATGGACGTGTCGCTCTGCTGGCATCATAGCCGCCGCGCGACCGATTGATAACCCCGGCAGGATTCGGATCGGTGGTTCGACAGCCTGTGACAATAGCGCCTACGATCCGGGGTCGGCCCGATCAAAAGAGGAGATTCACGATGCGCTTACTGTCCATCGCCCGTGGCATTGCTGCGCTGGGTTTCGCAGCAACCGCGCTCCACGCAGCGGCACAGGAATGGCCAACCAAGCCGGTGCGCTTCATCAATCCGTTCGGCGCAGGCGGTTTGATCGACACCATTGTCGCCGCGACGCGACCCGGCATCGAAGCCCGCCTGAAGCAGCCCATGGTGGTGGAGAACCGCACCGGAGGCGGTGGCCAGATTGGCATGCAGGCGATTGCCTTGGCTGCGCCCGATGGCTACACCTTTGGCATTGTGCCGTCCAACACCATGGTGATCAGCCAGTTCCTGTTCAAGTCGTCGATTGATCCCTTGCGCGACTTCGTGCCAGTGACCGTGTTGGTCGATGTGCCGCTGCTCCTCGCAGTCACCGCCAGGCATCCGGCACGTACAGTGGGTGAGCTCCTGGCAGACATCAAGGCGCAGCCGGGCAAGTTCAATTTTGGATCCCCCGGGCTTGGAACACCGCCGCACCTCGCGGGCGAAATGCTTATTCGCAGTCTCGGATTGTCGGCCGTGCACATTCCCTACAAAGGCGGACATGATTCGGCGCTCGCGTTGGCCACCAACGAGGTTCAGTTCATGGTGATCGCACACGCATCGCTCGCGGGGCAAATCACCGGGGGCACTGTGCGACCGCTGGCGGTGGCCTCCAAAGAGCGTCTGCAAAGTCTTCCCGACCTGCCCACGTTCGAGCAGGCTGGACACGCAGACCTTCAGAAAATCATTCCGCGGAACTGGTGGGGCGTGATCGCACCCAAGGGCACGCCCGCCGCCATCGTCAACCGGATGGCCGACGAATTCCGACAGGCCATTGCCGAGCCTGATGCGCAGCGTCGCATCAGGGCAGTGGGCCTGGAAACCGTGGGCTCCACGCCGGCGCAATTCGTCGCGCAACTGCCCGAGGAAGCACGCCGTTGGGGTGAACTGATCCGCAGCATGGATCTGAAAGCGCAGTAGAGCGCCATCTCCCGCAGCACCGCCGCGGGGGCCTTACTTGAACACGCTCACCGGCGTTTCGGGATCCCTTATCGGGTCATGCCCCGTGAGCTGATTTCCATTCGGCGAGCAAATCCACTTTTCGGACCTTGCCCACGCCGCTCAAGGGAAGCGAGGCTCGAAACGAGATTGTCCGCGGACATTTGTAGCGAGCGATGCGGGTGCGGCAGTGCTCGATGAGATCGGCTTCCGTCGCGCTGTGGCCAGGCCTCATCACCACCACCGCGTGCACCGACTCGCCCCAGGTGCTGTCGGGAACGCCAATCACGGCAGCAGCCTGCACCGCTGGGTGATACATGAGCGCACTTTCAACCTCGCCGGCGAACACATTCTCGGCGCCGGTGATGATCATGTCCTTCAGGCGTCCCACCACGCTCACGAAGCCGTCGGCATCGAACACACCCAGATCGCCCGTGTGTAGCCAGCCCTCGCGAAGGGTGCTGGCGGTGAGGTCGGGCGCGCGCCAATAAGAGCTCATCACACCAGGGCCCGACACCACGATCTCGCCCACCTTGCCCGGTGGCAGATCGCGGCCAGCGTCATCGACCACGCGCATGGAAAAGGCCGGAAGCACCCGGCCGGCTGATCCCAGCCTCCCTGCGTCGGGTCCGTCGAAGACGTGATAGCGCTCCTTCAGCATGGAGCAGGCACCGCCCACTTCGGTCTGGCCATAAACCTGAATCAGCCCCACGCCAGGCGCTTCATTCATCAGCCTTCGCAGCACGGGCTCCTGTATGGGCGCAGCGCCATACAGGATGGTTCGGAGTCGCTGCATGACCTCGCGGCGTGCTGCCGCCCCATCAAGGGCTGCCACGATCATGGTGGGTACCAGGATGGCAACGTCGACGCCTTCGCGCTCGATGGCGT
>Ga0172373_10007116_pt1 | contig 14643 bp, 11 predicted proteins | sample Lak10m_2_FD_114546 | JGI IMG/M metagenome (GOLD analysis project Ga0172373, IMG submission 114546) | Freshwater microbial communities from Kabuno Bay, South-Kivu, Congo - kab_092012_10m | ecosystem: Environmental > Aquatic > Freshwater > Lake | place: Democratic Republic of the Congo... | reverse complement strand
AGGAGCGGAGTCTCGACGGGGCGACGTGGGACTTCCATGTGAACAGGCGCCGCGCCGAGCCCCTCTCCCTCTGCCGGTAGAGACGCTCCTTGGAGCGTCTATGGCGTTGACTCTTGGCTACGGGCCTGTTGGGGAGGCGGTCTCTCGCGAGTAGAGCATCGGAGGCGGCAGCCGCGACGTGCGACCCCGAACGCTCGCCGCTCCCCGGTCGCTCGCATGGCCGGCGGTGGGGCGGGAGGCCGGGACTGACCATCTGATGGGCGGGACCGGTGAACGCGCGGAGACCCCGCGCAAGGAGCACGTCATGGCCAATCTGATCCGTCGGAGCGAGCCCACCACGCCTGCCATCTCATGGGATCCGTTCGAGATGATGCGTGAGATGACGGCTGGCTGGGAGCCGTTCCCGCTGCTGCGGCGCGGCCTCTGGGGGGCGCCGTCCGCCTACGTTCCCGAGTTCGACGTCCGGGAGAGCAAGGACGGCTACGGCTTCAAGGCCGATCTGCCGGGCATCGAGGAGAAGGACCTCGAGATCACCCTCGCGGGCAACCGGCTGCACATCTCCGGCAAGCGGGAGGCCGAGATGACCACCGAGGGCGACCGCTGCTACTGCGCCGAGCGCTCCTACGGCAGCTTCCATCGCTCGTTCACGCTGCCGGAGGGGGCGGACGTCGACAACGCGCGTGCCGAGCTCAAGAACGGGGTGCTGAACCTGTTCGTGCCCAAGACGGCCGAGGCCCAGCCGCGCCGCATCAACATCCAGGCGGCCAAGTCGCTCAAGGCCTGATAGTCGCGTCGACCTGTCGCTGCGGTGGCCGGCCCGATCCGGTCAGCCGCCGCAGCCCCCGCCGCAGCCGCCACCACCGCCCGTCGAGCAACCGCCGGACGAGCAGCCGCCGGTGCCGCAGCTGCGCACGCCCTTCGCGCCGCAGCCGGAGAGCTTGCTGGCGCTCTTGCTCTTCTTCTTCCGGTCGACGAAGGCGTATCCGAGCCGCTCCACGGTGCGCTCGCCCGCCTCGCGCAGCCCGAGCTCGTTGACCGCCTCGCCACAGCCGGTGCAGCGCAGCAGCTCCCGGCCGTCGTCGGTCACGTCCAGCCACGCCAGCGTCTCGCGCCCGCAGGGGCCGCACGGCGCCAGCGGCAGACGGCCGGAATCCACTCCCAGTGTCGATAGTGGCAGCATCAGTACTCCCGGCCGTTGGAGGGGGCTTCCATCGGGGCGCCCAGCGGCGGGGCGGGGGCGAGCTCGGAGGGGCGACGGAACTTGAGCCCGCCGCCGAACGGGCTGGGGGTGCCCTTGGGCGTGCGCAGCGCCGCGGCACTACGCCAGGCTTCCTTGTTGCCGGGCTTCCACTCCCCGGGCGGTGGTGTCGACTCGCCACGCTGGGCGGGCTGATCCTTCTCGGGCGGCTGCTTTTCCTCCGCGGCCGGATTTTCGGTCGGCTTTTCGGCCGGCTTGGGCTCCTCCTTGGCCGCGGGCGGCGCGGGCGGTGCGGCAGGCGGCGTCGGCAGGGGCGCCGGAGCGGGGCGGATGCCCTCCGGCGAGGGCGTGGGCGCCGGCATCGGGCGGGCGCGGTTCTGCTCCTGTCCCGGGGCGACCGGTGCCGGAGGCGGTCGGACAGGCACCAGCTCTGTCGGCGGCGCGGGCGGTGCAGGCGGCGGCGCCGGGCGGGCTGCCGGTTCCGCCGGCGATGGCGGCTCCACGGGCGTCTCCACGGGCGTCTCCCGAGATGGGCCCGTGGCGGAACGTCGTGTCGCCAGTTGCGACTCGCAGTTGCAGGCGGCGACAGCCATGAGGCCGGCCAGCAGGAGATGCGCTCGGATCGGTTGCATGAGGGCGTTATACCCGTCCAGCGTGTCGGAGGCGACCCTTGGCCCAGCGTGGACTGGCGTGGCCGCGGCGCAGCTGTGGCGGCGGGTGAGGCGCCCGGTGGAATCTTCGCCGGCGCGCAACGCGGCTTGTTCCGGCCGGCTCCTATCCGTATAGTGCCGCGCTTTTTTCGGCGCCCGGCGCCCCCGCTGGTGGGGCCCCGCACGGGCCGCGAGGTGTCCTTCATGTCCCAGTTGAACGTCCAGGTCGAGCAGCTCTCCCCCGTCATCCACCGCATCTCGGTGGAGGTGCCCGCCGAGCGGGTGGGGCAGGTGACGGAGAGCCTCCTCCTGCGCCTCTCTCGTACGGCTCAGGTGCGCGGTTACCGCGCCGGAAAGGTGCCGCGCGCCGTGCTGCAGCGCCAGTTCGGCGACCAGCTGCGTGCCGACACGGTGCGCGGCGCGGTGGAGTCGACCCTGACGGAGGCGCTCGATCAGGTGAAGCTGCAGCCGGTGGCCGAGCCGGCGCTCGAGCTGGGCGACCTGCGGCCCGGCGAGGCGTTCTCCTACACGGCGCGGGTGGAGGTGCGTCCCACCGTCAGCCTCAGCCGCTACAAGGAGCTGGAGGTGTCGTTCCGTGAGGAGCGCGCCGACGACGCGGCCGTGACCGCCGAGCTGGAGCGGCTGCGCGAGGCCATGAGCACGCTGGTGAACGTCGAGGGGCGCGACAGCGTCGAGATGGGCGACGTCGCCGAGGCGTCGTACACGATGGGCTTCCCCGGGACGGGCCGCGAGCCGGTGACCCGAGAGGGCGCCATGGTGCGGGTGCAGACGGGCAAGTTCATCGACGGCTTCGGCGAGAAGCTGGCCGGCATGAAGGTGGGCGAGAGCCGCTCGTTCTTCGAGGCGTTCGAGGGCGAGGGTGTGCCCGAGGAGCTCAAGGGGCGCAGCGCCGAGATCTCGATCACCGTCAAGGCGATCAAGCGCAACGAGAAGCCGGTGCTGGACGACGAGTTCGCGCGCGACCAGGGCAGCGACAGCCTGGAGGCGCTGCAGGGCCGCATCCGCACCGACCTGGAGGCGCGCGCCGCCGAGTCCAACGTCTCCTCCCGCCGCATGGCGCTGATCGAGCAGCTGGTGGCCGAGAATCCGTTCGAGGTGCCGCCGTCGCTGGTCGACGACGCCGCCGGCAACATGGCCAAGCGGTTCATCGACAGCATGGGCTTCGGCGCCAAGGGCGACTTCCGCGACGCCATCCTCGAGACCTACCGCAACGAACTGCGCGGCCGGGCCGAGCTGGAGGTCAAGTCGTTCTTCGTGCTGGACGCCGTCGCCGACGCCGAGGAGATCAAGGTGAGCCCCGAGGATCTCGACGCCCGCTTCGAGGCGATCGCGGCCCAGCGGCAGGAGTCGGTCGCCCGCGTCAAGGAGCAGTACGCCCGCAGCTACGAGGCGCTTTCGCGGCTCATCGCCGGCATCCGCAACGAGCGGGCGCTGTCGATCGTCGAGTCGTCCGCGCGCTTCTCGGCGGTCGAGGCGGCGCCCGAGGCGGCCTGATCAAGGTCCGATCGTACACACGGCACGCTCCGCCGCGACGCGGGGCGTGCCGATGTCCGACCCTGACGTTAGGCTGCTCTCGATGACGTCGGCGGTGCGCGTCCCGCCGGCGCTGGTTCGACCCCACTGGTTCGTCTCTGCCACGCCGCCTGTCGGCACCGCCCTGGAGCTCTCCCATGCCCTACATGCCCGTGCCGATCGTTCTGGAGCAGACCCACCGCGGCGAGCGCAGCTACGACCTCTTCAGCCGGCTGCTCAAGGACCGCATCGTCATCCTCGGCACGCCGATCGACGACGACGTCGCCAACATCATCACCGGCCAGCTGCTGTTCCTGGAGAGCGAGGATCCCGACAAGGAGATCATGCTCTACATCAACAGCCCGGGCGGCTCGGTGACGGCCGGCCTCGCGATCTACGACACCATGCAGTACATCCGCAGCCCCGTGAGCACCATCTGCGTCGGGCAGGCGGCCTCCATGGGCGCGGTGCTGCTGGCGGCCGGCGCCGAGGGGCGGCGGTTCAGCCTCCCCAACAGCCGCATCATGATCCACCAGCCGCTGGGCGGGGCTCAGGGGCAGGCCACCGACATCGAGATCCAGGCCAAGGAGATCCTGCGGCTCAAGCAGAAGCTATACGAGATCCTGTCGCGCCACACCAAGCAGACGGTCGAGAAGATCGAGCGCGACGGCGACCGCGACTACTTCATGGGCGCCACCGAGGCCAAGGAGTACGGCCTGGTCGACGAGGTGTACGTCCGCCGCCCGCAGGTCGAAAAGAAGGCCTGACGCCGGCGCCTGTCTGACCTCCTCGCTCCACTGCTCCAGACCGCCCCGCTCGCAGGGAGACCTCCATGGCCGCCGACAAGCGCGACAACAACGCCCTCTGCTGCTCCTTCTGCGGCAAGAGCCAGAAGGACGTGAAGAAGCTGATCGCCGGCCCGACCGTCTACATCTGCGACGAGTGCATCGGCCTCTGCAACGACATCATCGCCGAGGAGGTCGAGCACGAGGAGAAGAAGGACCGCAAGCTGCGCGTGCCGCGGCCGGGGGAGATCAAGAAGGTGCTGGACGAGTACGTCATCGGCCAGGACCGCGCCAAGAAGGTGCTCTCGGTCGCCGTGCACAACCACTACAAGCGGGTGGAGCACAAGGTCTCGCTGGACGACGTCGAGCTGCAGAAGTCCAACATCCTGCTGCTGGGGCCCACGGGCAGCGGCAAGACGCTGCTGGCGCAGACGCTGGCGCGGCTGCTCAACGTGCCGTTCACCATCGCCGACGCCACCACGCTGACCGAGGCGGGCTACGTGGGCGAGGATGTCGAGAACATCATCGTCAACCTGCTGCAGGCGGCCGAGCACGACGTCGAGCGGGCGCAGCGGGGCATCGTCTATGTCGACGAGATCGACAAGATCGCCCGCAAGAGCGAGAACCCCAGCATCACGCGGGACGTCTCCGGCGAGGGCGTGCAGCAGGCGCTGCTCAAGATGCTGGAGGGCACGGTCGCCAACGTGCCGCCCAAGGGCGGGCGCAAGCATCCGCAGCAGGAGTTCATCCAGGTCGACACGACCAACATCCTGTTCATCTGCGGCGGGGCGTTCCACGGGATCGAGCAGTATGTGGAGCGGCGCAAGGCGTCGCGGAGCCTCGGCTTCGGCGCCGAGGTGCGCAGCCGGCAGGAGCACTTGAGCGGGCTGCTCAAGGACGTCGAGCCGGAAGATCTGCTGCGGTTCGGCCTCATCCCGGAGTTCATCGGCCGCCTGCCGGTGATCACCACGCTGGAGGAACTGGACGAGGCGTCGCTGGTGCGGGTGCTGACGGAGCCGCGCAACGCACTCGTGCGTCAGTACAAGCGGCTGCTGGAGATGGACGGCGTCGAGCTGACGTTCACCGACGGGGCGTTGTCGGCGATCGCGCAGGAGTCGATCCGCCGCAAGTCGGGCGCCCGCGGCCTGCGCGCCATCCTCGAGAAGGCGATGCTCGAGGTGATGTACGAGGTGCCGGGCAACAAGAGCATCAAGGAGGTGGTCGTGAGCGAGGAGACCATCCTCAAGGGCGAGAAGCCGCTCGTGGTGCTTGAGAAGCAGGCGGAGACGGCCTGAGTTCGGCTTCCGCGGGATTGACGGCGCGGTTTGAATGCACGGCTGCCTGTTGGACCTGCTCGACTTTTCCGTCCGTTGGGATGCCCGAAGGGCGTGCGGCCTGCGCGTGATCTCCGTGGCGGCGGCCTGCAGGTCGCTGTTCGCGGTCCCATCTCCTGTCGCGCGAATACGCCCGGTGCGGTGACCGAGCGCCGACCATGTCGCGCCGAGGCCGCCGGATCAGACCTGCCTTCGGAACGACGGTGTCCAAAGCTCCTGCCCGCTCCCTCGTGTCGACGATCGTTGCCGAGCCTCCCCGCCAGAGACGCTCCAAGGAGCGTCTTTACAGCAGCAGAGGGAGAGGCTGCGCAGCGTCGCGCGTTTACGACCCGTCGCCACGACGATCGTTGCCAAGCCTCCGAGCCAGAGACGCTCCAAGGAGCGTCTTTACAGCAGCAGAGGGAGAGGCCTCGCATCGTCGCGCGTTTACGACCTGTCGCCACGACGATCGTTGCCAAGCCTCCCCGCCAGAGACGCTCCAAGGAGCGTCTTTACAGCAAGAGAGGGCGGCCGGAGTCGATCCGACCGCCCTCGATTCATCACGCCTCGTGCATTGTGCTTAGGGCGCGCAGACGTTGGTGATATCCGCGATCAACGGGCAGTTATCGACGTCGTCGAGCACGCCATCCCCATCGTCGTCCGCGTCACACGCGTCGCCAACACCGTCCAGATCGGTATCGAGCTGCGATGCGTTCACCACATCGCTGCAGTTGTCGCAGTTATCGCCGACGCCATCGCCGTCCGAGTCCGCAGGACTGGCCTCGTAGTCGTAGCTCATCGGGCAGTAGTCGGCGCCGTTGAGGAACCCATCGCCGTCCATGTCCGGGTCGCACACGTCCCCGATGCTGTCGTTGTCGAGGTCAGCCTGGTCGGCGTTCGCCACACCGGGGCAGATGTCGCAGAGATCGCCGATCAGGTCGCCGTCGCCATCGCTCTGATCCGCATTCGCGACATTCGGGCAGTTGTCCGTGTTGTTCGCAGCGCCGTCGCCGTCACGGTCGCTGTCGCACTCGTCACCGATCCCGTCGGTATCGAGATCGGTCTGGTCGTTGAAGTCCACCGGACAGTTGTCGGATGCATCCTCGACGCCGTCGCCATCGACATCGCTGTCGCAGGCATCACCGATGCCATCACCGTCCAGATCCTCCTGCCCGACGTTGACGACAGAGGGGCAGTTGTCGGAGTTGTTGAAGAGCCCGTCGTTGTCACGATCCGGATCGCAGGCATCGCCGATGGTGTCGGAATCGATATCCCCCACATCGGTGGTCGGCGTCTCCGGGCAGTTGTCGAGCACCGACCCGTCCGAGGCGAGGTTGTTGATCCCGTCGCCGTCGTAGTCCGGGCCCAGACAGCTCCAGAAACGCGTGATCTCCTCGGAGGGCTCGATCAGCAGGTTTCCGTTGGTGTCCGCCCCCAGCGCGGCCACCTGATACCCGTGCAGACAGACGGGCAGGTCCGCCCACCGCTCGAAGTGCCTCTCCAGCGTGTAGATCTGCACGGAGCCCATGCCGGTCTGACCTGTCGGCCCGGTAGGCCCTGTGGGACCCGTCGGCCCGGTGGGTCCCGTCGGCCCGGCTGGTCCGGTTGCACCGGTCTCGCCGGTGGCCCCTGTCGCTCCGACGTCGCCGGTCTCGCCCTGCGGCCCTTCCGGACCCTCCGGCCCCGTCGGCCCTGCCGGCCCTGCCGGCCCTGTCGGACCTGCTGGCCCCGTCTCGCCTTGCGGACCCTGCGGGCCGTAGCGATGGGCGACACACGACGAAGATGCGATCAGCTCGGTGCCGACGTCCAGCACGCCGTTGCGGATCGTGTCGGCCCACACCTCGAACAGCACGCCGCCCTCGGGGCAGGAGGCGTGGGTGTCGACCGGCGAGACGCGGGTGCCGATGCTGGTGCCCATGCTGCCGGTGGCGCCGCGTGCGCCGTTGCACACCTCCACGTACTGGGTGGCGCTCTCCGTGCCGTCCTCCGTGTCGACATGGCCGTCGCGGTCCTTGTCGTCCCAGAAGGTGAGCGTGGTGCCGCCGTCGCCGCCGCAGTTGGTGCTTGGCTCGGCCTTGAGCTGCAGCGGTGCGGGGTGGCAGGAGTTGCCGACGAACGCGAGCCCCTCGCCCGCGTCCGGCGTGCCGTCGTTGTCGAGGTCGGTGTAGGTGGAGAGCCGGAAGCCGCCATACGGGCAGACGGCCGGGTCGGGCGCCAGCACCGAGGCGTCCATGCGGGCCGCCGCGCCGCGCTCGCCGTCGCAGATCGCCTGCGGGAGCCCCACCGCCTCGCCGGGGTCGAGCGTCTTGTCGCCGTCGTCGTCGTCAAAGAACTGCAGGATGCGGCCGCCGCCCGGGCACTCCGCCGGCGTCGCGGCCGCGGTGCTGACCTCCAGATGGCCGCCGTTGCAGATCACCTGCGCGGGGCCGGAGGTCTCTCCCATGTCGATGGCGTTGTCGCCGTCGGCGTCGACGTAGAACTGCAGCACGCGCCCGCCGTAGGGGCATTGCACGGGGGTGGCGGCGCGGTCGCTGAGCTTGTAGGTGCGGCCGTTGCAAACCGTGAAGATATCGGGGGCGTCACCCGAGCCGTCGCCGTCGACATCGACCACGACGGCGATATCGATGCCGCCGACGCTGCCGCAGCGGTCGGAGGAGGTGATGACGGGCGCAGGGCCGGAGGCGCCGTTGCCGCCATCGCAGACGGCGGTGGTGAGCGCGTCGTCCACCTCCTCGTCGTCCAGCTGGCCGTCGCCGTCGGCGTCAAACCCCAGCTCGATGCGGGTGCCGCCCTGCGCGCAGACGATGGCCGCGGCCGACTCGCCGGGCGCCATCTCGGTGGTGCGCATCACCTGGGCCGGGGCCGCGCAGATGTCCTGGGAGGAGTCGACCTCGTCGGGATCGAGCGTGCCGTCGCCGTCGTCGTCCAATCCGGTGGCGAGCGTGGCGCCGCCGTGGGCGCAGCGCTCCGGATCACGTGGCAGGGCGTCGACCCGGGAGAGGCTGGCGGCGCCGTTCTTGCCGGCCGCGCCGTCCGAGATCACCGTGGCGGTGCCGTCGGTGCACTTGAGCAGCCGGACGCTGCCCTCTTCGACAATCGTGCAGGAGATGCCGTCCTTGCCGGCGGCGCCCTCCTTCTCGCCGATCGCGTCGCAGGCCATCGAGCCCACCGCCAGAGCGGTGAGGGTGAGCAACTTCCAGCGCATTGAGCCTCCTCGGTGATCGTGCCGAGGCCGCATGGTGACAGCGCGGCTGCATGAGGCAAGTAAAAGCGTCGCCGACGCCCCGGTGCGGATGACGCAGCCGCTACGACTCGTGCGCGCGCAGCAGCGCCCGCAGCCGCCGCTCGGAGGGGAACCCTTTGAAACGCATCACCTGCGGGTGCTGCATCAGCCGCGCGGCCAGGTCGGGGTCGGTCTCCCGGGAGCCGATCAGCGCCTCGTCCACGCCCAGCACCAGCTGCGGGTCGGGGCGGGTGGCCAGCTCGTCCAGTCGGCGGGCCAGCTGGTGCCGGTGCCAGCGATGAAAGAACTCCACGAACAGCTCGGCGCCGCCATCGTCGCGGACAAAGTGCATGTCCGGCACGCACCAGCCGCCGGTGCCGACGCGGCGGGGCGCGGGGGAGAGATCCAGCCGCCAGCGGCCGGGCTCCTCGGCCAGCTTCCGCGCCACCACCCCGATCTCCTCGGGTATCCAGCCCAGGCTGCGGCCGTGGGGCGGCACCAGCGGCGCGGTGTGATCCAACTCCAGCAGGGCGGGCGGCGCGCCGGCCCGAAACGTCAACGAGGCGCTCAGCGACCAGCGCTCCATATGGGGCAGCACCGCGACGAACTGCGCCAGCTGCAGGCCGTATTTTTTCTGCATCTGCAGCAGCTCCGCCGGCCCCTCCACCGTCAGCAGCCAGTCGTCGCCGTCGCGCGCGACGTCCGCCACCAGCCGGCAAAAACGCATCCACCGAAACAGCCGCCGCAGACGCCGCAGCTCCGGCCGCACGAGCCGCAGCGACAACCGCGAGGCGCGCAGCACCAGCCCCTGCACCAGAGCCAGGTTCCACCGCTCCAGCAGCTCCGGCGCGGTCAGCGGCTCCCAGGCCAGCAGCGCCCGGGCCTCGGGGAGGTCTGCGTACAGCTGCTCGCGGGCGGTCTCGAGCGGCAGATCGGAAAGATGCGCTTGCAGCGCTTCATCGAGCCGTGAGGGCGCGGCATCCGGCTCGAGTCCGCGCAGGGCGGCGGCGCCGGCGTCAAAGGCTGTCTCGCGCAGCTGCGCCGCCTCCGGTCCCGGCTCCTGAAAAGTGGCGCGGTCGAGCAGCAGCTTGGCCAGCCCGGCGGCCACACGGGGGGACGCCGCGCCGGTCGACGCCTCCTCCAGCGCCTCCTCGATGCTGCCGCGCTCCTCACCCGTCGCTGTCGCCACGCAGGCGATCAGCCGCTCCGCCAGCTCCTGCAGCGTCGGCTCCTGCGGGTTCACGAACCGCGGCATCACCCGGCCGCCCCGGACGATCCTGTACTCCAGCAGCTCTTTGGTAAGCACTGTGCTGTCTCCGCCGCTCGCTGATCCCGGTCTCCGCGGTGCCGGCCGAGCGCAGCTCGTAGAGCACCGCCCGCTTGCCCTCGCGCCGTCGCAGCAGCCGCCCCAGCCGCTGCACATGCTCGCGCACGCTGCCGGAGCCGCTCAACACCACGCCGACGCCGGCGTCGGGCACGTCCACCCCCTCGTTGAGCACCTTGGAGGTGAGCAGCACCGGCCAGCGGCCCTCGGCAAACGCACGCAGGACGCGCGCGCGCTCCGGTCCGGGCGTGTGGTGGGTGATGGCCGGCGCCAGCAGCCAGCGCGAGAGCCGGTGCACCGTGGCGTTGTCCTCGGTAAAGACGACGACCCGCTCGCCGCGATGGCGCCGGAGGATCTCCCACAGCGCCTCCAGCTTGCCGCGCCCGGTGATGGCGATGCGCCGCTGCTCCCGCCAGCCGCCGAAGGCGGCGCGCCCCTCCTCGCTGCGGGCCGCGCGTGCGATGAACGTCCGCCACGCGGCCGGCGTCCCCAGCTGGATCCCCTCCGCCCTCAAAAACTCGGTGTAGCGGGCCCGCGCCGCGTCGTACTGCTCCTGTTCGTCCGGCTCGAGCGCCACGTCCACATCGACGATCTCGTACGGCGCCAGATAGCGCCCCTCGAGTCCGGTGATCTCCTCCCGGTGCACCACCGGTCCGACCAGCTGCTCCACCACCCGCTCGCCGCCGTCGGGCCGCTCCAGTGTCGCCGTCAGCGCCAGTCGAAACGGGGCGATGGCCCCCTGGGCGACGAAGCTGGTCGTCGGCCCCGGCAGGTGGTGGCACTCGTCCAGCACCAGCATGCCGAACCGCCGCCCGTTGAACTCCATATGCAGCGCGGCCGAGTCGTAGGTGGTGACGGTGATCCGCTGCCGGTCGCTGACGCCGCCGCCGACGATGCCGACAGGCTCGCCCAGCCACTGCACCAGCTCCTCGTGCCATTGCTGCAGCAGCACCAGGGTCGGCACCACCACGAGGGTGGGACGGCCCGCCGCGGAGATCGCCATGATCCCGAAGATCGTCTTGCCGGCCCCCGTGGGCAGCACCACCGTGCCGCGCTTGCCGGCCGCCAGCCACGCGGCGAGCGCCGCCGACTGATACGGCCGCGGCACGAGCGGACGGGTCAGCGGCAGCTCGATGGGGGAGAAGTCGCGGGCGCGGTCCTCCCACGGCAGGCCGCTGCGGTGCAGGTGCAGGGCGATCTCGCGATACCTCCACGCGGGGGCCCGCCAGACACCTGTGCGGCTGTCGAGTACGAAGAGCGCCCGCAGCACGGCGTCCTCCGGCAGCGCTGCCGCCACCAGGGTGCCATGCTCGAAATGCAGCTCCACCGGACCGGTCATCGGCGCGCAGCGTAGTGCGGGGTCGTGCGCGATGACGGGAGAAAAGCGGATCCCCCGGTCCGGCGCCCTCATGGGAGCGTCGGAGGCGGGGGATCGCCCGAACGTCAGGTTGTACGCGCCGAACTACTCGCGCGCCACGCAGGTCGGGCCGTCGGCCGTCTCGCTGGCCAGCTTGCAGTCGAATTCGAAGTTGCAGAACCCCTTGCCCCAGGTGCACTCAGCGCCTTCGTCGAGGGTGCCGACAGCCTGGCAGCGCGGGGTCTTGAGACCCAGCCGGCAGACGGTGGCCTTGGCGAAGAACTCCTGCATCGCGGCCTCGTCGTTCGGGTCGCTGGGCGGCTCGACCGTGCTGCCACAGTCGGTGTTGCTGGAGGAGCTGCAGGAGATCGAGCAGTAGAAGCGGTTCTTGTCGCCGTCGTAGAGCTTGGCCACCTCGCCGCTCTCGCAGTCGGCGCCGGCCTCGTTGGTGGCGACGGTGCAGACGCCGTCGGGGCCGCAGGCGAGGCCGCCCGCGCAGTCGTCGACGGTGCAGTTCTCGCCGCGGTCGGCCGAGCCGGGCGCCACGCAGCTGCCGCTCAGGTCGCAGCTCCAGCCCTTGCGCTCGCAGCTGGCGGTGTCGGTGGCGTCGCAGCCCATCATGCACTTGCCGCTGGGACACTTGCCGCCGCTGCCGCAGTCGCCATCCTCGCTGCAGTCCTTGGTGCAGACGCCGCCGGCGATCGCCTTGTCGTCGATGGTGGTCTCGCAGCTCAGGCCGCTGTCGCAGTCGGACGACTTGCTGCAGGCCGAGCCGAGCGAGCCGTCACCGGCAGGCTGGCTGCTGGAGTTCTCCTCCTCCTCGGTGTCGTCCTTCGTATCGTCCTTGGTGTCGTCCGTCGTGTCGTCCTTCGTACCGTCCGTCGTGTCGGTGTCGTCGGTGTTGCCGCCGGTCGACTCGCAGGCGGTCAGGCCGCTGGTCACCAGCAGGGCCCCGAGAGCGAGAGCGAAGAGCGAGAGGAGATTCCTGCGCATCGAGAGTCCTTCCTGATGGGAGGCCATGACGCTGGACGACATGTCCGCGTCGGGAGCAGGCGCTGGTTAGATCGGCGGCGATCAGGTGTCAACGTTGTCGCGTGTCGCGGCGTGTCGCGACGAAGTTCCGTGGAGAACGGAAAACGCCGACCCCCGAAGGAGTCGGCGCTTTCACCCGTCCAGCCTCAAGTGCAGGCTGGAGAGGCCACTACGTGGCGGCCGTGTCCGTGCCGGCGTCGGTGCCCGCGTCGGTCGAGGTGGCCGCGTCGGTCGAGGTGGCCGCGTCGGTCGAGGTGGCCGCGTCGGTCGAGGTGGCCGCGTCGGTCGAGGTGGCCGCGTCGGTCGAGGTGCCCGCGTCGGTCGAGGTGGCCGCGTCGGTCGAGGTGGCCGCGTCGGTCGAGGTCGCCGTGGCGGTCTCGGTCGCCGTGGCGGTCTCGGTCGCCGTGGCGGTCTCGGTCGCCGTGGCGGTCTCGGTCGCCGTGGCGGTCTCGGTCACCGTGGTGGTCTCGGTGGTGGTGGCCTCGTCGGTGGACGTGCCGGAGTCGGTGTTGCCGCCGCCGCAGCCGTTCACGACGAGGACGGCGCCGAGCGCCAGAGCGACGAGGATCGAAAGACGGGTCTTCATTTGCAGTGCTCCTTGTTCCGAACTGTGGGTCCCCAGCCAGGTGCCGCGCCATTGCGACACTTCGGGCTCCCGAAACAGCGGCGCGCACCCTAGGCGAGCCGTTGCCAGTCTGTCAACAAAGAGTTGCCGCACCGCCCCATGCCGGCGGCGGTGTGTTGCATCTCGGATCGAAGATGAAACGAGTCTGCCACCGCCCGCCGAGCGTGGCGTGACAAAAGCGCGACAAATCGTGCAGGGGTGCACGCTACCTGCCACCGGTGCGTCATTTCTTCCCCCATCGCTGCGCCGCTCTCGCCATCGGGCTTTGCGGCCTCTGCTTGCCCTCGGCGGCCGTCGCGGACGCGTCGGTGCAGGTCACGGCTCCGGAGGACAGCCTCGGCGCGACCGCCGCGTTGTCGGCCGATGTGGCGACGCAGACGCTGGCCGACACGTCGACTGACACGTTGTCACCGGACGTCGCCCCGCCGGTCGTCGAGCCGGCGGCTTCGGACAGCACGCCCGATGGATCCGTGTCGGTGGTCGTGACCGGGACGCGGACGCCGCGCCGCACCTCGGAAGACCCGATCGGGACCGAGGTGGTGACGGCGCGCGAGTTGGCCGCCCGCAACGTGCGCGATGCGAGCCAGTCGCTGGCGGCCGAGCCGGGCGTGCAACTGGAGCGATCGTTCCGCGGGGCGGCGTTTCAGCTGCGCGGACTGGAGTCCAAGTATGTGCGGCTGCTGGCCGACGGCATGCCGATCGTCGGGCAGGTCAACGACGTCATCGACCTGCGCCGCTATCCGATGGAGGGGGTGGAGCGGATCGAGGTGGTGCGGGGCGCCGCCAGCGCGCTCTACGGCTCCGATGCGCTGGCCGGGGTGATCAACCTCGTCTCCCGGCGGCCGCGTCAGGCGGCGGAGGCGAGCGGCTTCGCCCAGTACGGACAGCTCAATCAATCCGCGGCGGGGCTCTATGCGGGCAGCCGCCAGGGGGCGCTGGGGCTGTCGCTCACCCTCAACTGGGCCGGTCAGGACAGCTACGACCTCACGCCGGGCGACGATGATCTGTCGACCCAGGGCGATGCGCGCCGGGCGGCGGTGGGCGTGGGCCGGCTGTTCTGGGCGCCGTCGGCCGCGCTCGAGGTGATGGCGTTCGTGCGGGGCGGGCTGTTCGATACGCGAGGCGTCGACCTGCAGCTGCCGCGCGCCTTGTGGAACCGCCGGGTGGGCGAGGGCGAGCTGGCCGTCGGGAGCGCGACGACGTGGCGGCCGGACGACGCGACACGGGTGACGCTGCTGGCGCAGGCCAACGGCTTCGGTCGGTCGTTCTACCGGCAGCAGCGGCAAGGTCCGGGGCTGGACGACCAGCAGACGCTGGAGCAGCTGCAGCGGGGCGAGCTGCAGCTGGATCGGACGCTGGGCGCCGGGCTGTCGCTCACCGGCGGCGTCGGTGGTCAGCGCAGCCGGCTGGACAGTCCGCGGCTGACAGGCGGCGGTGCGGAGGTGGCGACGGGCTGGCTCTTCGGGCAGCTGCTGCTGGCCTCGTCGCTGTGGGGCGAGCTGGTGGCGGGCGGCCGGGTAGACGCCGACAGCACCTTCGGGACGCAGCTGACGCCGCGCGTGGCGGGGCGGTTGTCGCTGGCGCGGTGGGTGGACGGCCTGGT
>Ga0172373_10007115_pt1 | contig 14643 bp, 14 predicted proteins | sample Lak10m_2_FD_114546 | JGI IMG/M metagenome (GOLD analysis project Ga0172373, IMG submission 114546) | Freshwater microbial communities from Kabuno Bay, South-Kivu, Congo - kab_092012_10m | ecosystem: Environmental > Aquatic > Freshwater > Lake | place: Democratic Republic of the Congo... | reverse complement strand
TATCGGCATCACGCTCTACGTCATTATGTTGGTCCCTCGCCGGGCGCAAGCCTCCGGCTTGCTTGGCCGCTCGCTCAATGCTCGCAGGAGCGTCGCGCCTCAGAATTAAGGCGCGACGCTCTAGCCCCGGCGCGACTCGTAATCGACATCCAGGGCCGTCAACGCCAGCTCCAGCGTGATGGCGGTGTTTTCCAGCCCCTCCCCCCGCGAATGGGCCAGCATGTGCCGCAACGCCGACCGGAACATCTTTTGCGATATCGGCTGATCATCAGTGGGGATGGCACGCTCCAGAGACCGTAATCGAACGACGTTGTTCATTATCGTTTTCCTCCCTGCTCATGATTTTTTCTATCCGCACGATCGCCTGAAAGATGACCTGCGAGATGTCCGGGCATCCCGAGCGCAAAGCCTCGGCTGCCAGATAGTGGAGACTGGGAAGCAAGGCGCGGGCCGGGCCCTGGTCGGGCCGGTTCATTGCGCCGCCACCCCGGCATAAAGAATGTCGTCGGCCGTGCGCAGCACCGGGCCGGAAATCCCGCTGGCGGCACGCAGCGCCTGCAGGTGGGCGTGCGACACCGGCAGCAGCCCGACATAGCATTCCTGCCCGTCGATGGCCCTGGACGGCCCCAGACGCCGGGCGGGCCAGCCCTGGCGATTGAAGGAATGTTCCCAGCACCAGGAATAGCCGATGCCGATCAGCCCGCGGACATTGTTGCGCAGCGACGCTTCCATGTAGGCCAGGATCAGTTCCGACAGGATCCGCCTGCGCAGTTCCTTCGGCAGGTCGTGGTCGATGCCCAGCCGGGTCGATTCCCAGATCTCGGGACAGGCCGGCAGCTCCTGCTCGGTCACCAGCTCGGGCCACAAATCCTTGATCATGTACGGAAGGGTGGTGGGCGCCAGCCGGGCGACGCCGCGGACCTGCCCGTCATCGTCGCGCCAGACGCAGTACGTGGCGGCCGGGGTGTCGTACTGGTCGTACTCCATGCCCCGCCAGTTGGGAACGCCCCATTGCTGCTTTTCGACAAAGACCTTGTGGCGCAGGCGGAACTGCGAGGCCAGGGCATCGCCGAACAGATGGGCGGTCTCGTAGGTGAAGCAATCGATCACGGCGCGTCTCCCCAGGCGGCATACAGGCCCACAGGGAAGCACCGTTCCAGACCATCCGCATCCCCCGGAACTCCGTGGGGTTGCGCTATCAGTCTGATTCTAAATAGTTATAAGGCCAAGATGCATGGCCTTGACCACTGCCGTGACCCGGCTGTCGACCCCCAGCTTCCTGAAAACGTTCTTCAGGTACCACTCGACCGAGTTTTCGGCGATGTGCAGGATCTCACCGATCGCCCACGAGCTTTTGCCCAGCTTGCACCATTCCAGGATTTCGCGTTCGCGCGGGGTCAGCCGGACCGCCGAGACCGGCCGCGGCAGCGCCAGGGCGCTGTAGGCGGTATGGAACTGCACCGCCATCATCTGCAGAAAAGGCAGGGCCGCCACCCCCGCGGCGCCGCCGCCGGTACTGGCGAATCCGACGCCGACACATTCCCCGGCCGGACCATGGATCGGCACGGCCGCACCGTCCCTCAGGCCGACGTCTTCCGCCTCATGGAATATCCGGGACGGTTCGCGCCGCCGGTTGTCCACGGTGTCCCACCACAGGAACGGCTGGCCGGACACCAGCATGCGGCAGCGGACGGGGTCGGTGTCGACATATCCCTTGGCGACGTAGTGGGCGATCCATTCGTCGGGATAGGACCGGGCGACGCAGGGCAGCGAGGTGTCGGGGTGGTTGCGCAACGCCCGGTACATGATCCGGTCATAGCCGAACGACGCCACCGCCGTCTGGAAGACGGAAAAGACTTCGTCGGTGGTTGTCGCCCGGTTCGACGCCTCGACATAATCCGCGATGCGCATCCGCCCATATCCCAGCGGCAAAGGATGAAGCCTGTCCGGCATCCGTTCCCGACCGGAAACGGATGCCGGCCGGTTTATTCGCCGGCCAAGGTCGTGCCCAGGGCCTTGGCCAGGTCGAGGACCCGGCGGCGGACCTGCGGATCGGTGATGCGATAATAGGCCCGCACCAGTTCCAGGGTCTCGCGCTTGGTCATCGGATCGGCGTCGAAAGTGGCCGGCTCTTCCCGCAGGCCGGACATCAGCCGGGGGGACAGCGATTCCACTTCCTCGGTCATGTCGTCGAAGAAGAAGCTGACGGGGACGTCCAGCACGCGGGACAGGTCGAACAGCCGGCTGGCGCCGACGCGGTTGGCGCCGCGTTCGTACTTCTGCACCTGCTGGAAGGTCAGGCCCAGGGCTTCGCCCAGCTTTTCCTGGCTCATGCCCAGAAGAGTGCGGCGCAGACGCACACGGGCGCCCACATGCACGTCGATGGGATTGGGCTTGCCCGATGGAGTGCGGCCGCGGCTGGATGGACGGCGGGTGGTCTTGGCGCTGGCCTTGGCTGTTACGGTCATCGAAGCTTCCTATGTGTATGTACCGTTGAGTGTTTACCCTTTTTCACATGGGATTGGCAACCTGTTGTTGTGACATCCAAAATAAATATGCCATTCGCATGATAACAATCCCGCCCGGCATCGTCAGGTCCGGACCCCACCCTTTCGACCAGTCCGATACCACTCGACAGAGGAGGGATTGTCGTCGGATTTCAGGGAACAACTCCATTTTGCGCGCAATATTGTTACGACATAAGGCTGTAATTGAATAGGAACTTGCGCAGACTGCCCCCCCTGCCTATTCTGCCGTCCCACTTGAAAGAATGTCGGGCGCTGCTTGCGGTGCCCCGCCTTAAACATTATGCCCGCCTTAAACATTATGGACGAAGCAGACATGACCCACCGCCACCTGATCACCATCGACGGCAACGAAGCCTGCGCCTCGGTCGCCTACCGGCTGTCCGAAGTCGCGGCCATCTATCCCATCACGCCCTCTTCGACGATGGGCGAACTGGCTGATCAGTGGGCGTCGGAAGGCAAGACCAACATCTGGGGCCTGATTCCCGACGTGGCGGAAATGCAGCATGAAGGCGGCGCCGCCGGTGCCGTTCACGGCGCCTTGCAGGCGGGGTCGCTGGCGACCACCTTCACGGCGTCGCAGGGCCTGCTGCTGATGATCCCCAACATGTACAAGATCGCCGGCGAGCTGACCTCGTTCACCATGCATGTCTCGGCCCGGACGGTGGCGACCCACGGCCTGTCCATTTTCGGCGACCATTCCGACGTCATGGCCTGCCGCCAGACCGGCTTCGCCATGCTGGCCGCCGCCGGCGTCCAGGAGGCCCACGACATGGCCCTGGTGGCCCACGCCGCCTCGCTGGAATCGCGGGTGCCCTTCCTGCACTTCTTCGACGGCTTCCGCACCAGCCACGAGGTCGCCAAGATCGAGGAACTGAGCGACGCCGACCTGCACCGCATGATCGACGACGATCTGGTCAAGGCGCACCGCAGCCGGGCGCTGTCGCCCGACCACCCCACCCTGCGCGGGTCGTCGCAGAACCCCGACACCTTCTTCCAGATGCAGGAAGCCCGCAATCCCTGGTACGATTCCTGCCCCGGCATCGTCCAGCAGGTGATGGACCGCTTCGCCGAACTGACCGGCCGCCGCTATGGCCTGTTCGACTATCACGGCGACGCCCAGGCCGACCGGATCATCATCATCATGGGATCGGGCGCCGACACCGTGCACGAGACGGTGGACCACCTGAACAGCCAGGGTGCCCGCCTGGGCGTGCTGAAGGTGCGGCTGTTCCGGCCATTCTCGATCGACGCCTTCGTCGCGGCCCTGCCGACCTCGGTCAAGGCCATCGCCGTGCTGGACCGCACCAAGGAAAGCGGCTCGGTGGGCGAACCGCTGTTCCAGGACGTGGTCACCGCCCTGGCCGAAGCCCGCGCCCAGGGATTGCGCGCCACCGCCGCCGAACCCGTGGTGATCGGCGGCCGCTATGGCCTGGCCAGCAAGGAATTCACCCCGGCGATGGTCAAGGCGGTGTTCGACGAGCTGGCCGCGGCCAAGCCGCGCCGCCGCTTCACCGTCGGCATCATCGACGACGTCACCGGCCTGTCGCTGCCGGTGGACGGCGGCTTCCGCCTGCCCCAGGGCGGGGTCAAGCGGGCGGTGTTCTTCGGCCTGGGGGCCGACGGCACCGTGGGCGCCAACAAGAACTCGATCAAGATCATCGCCGAAAACGCCGGGTTCCAGGGCCAGGGCTATTTCGTCTATGATTCGAAGAAATCGGGCGCCGTGACCATTTCGCACCTGCGGTTCAGCCACGACATCATCCGCTCGGCCTATCTGGTCGACGAGGCCGACTTCGTCGCCTGCCATCATTTCGTCTTCCTGGACCGCTACGACGTCCTGGCCCACGCCGCCCCCGGCGCCACCGTGCTGCTGAACGCCCCCTATTCCAAGGACGAGCTGTGGGACTACCTGCCGCGCGAGGTGCAGCAGGAGATCATCGACAGGAAGGTCGAGCTTTACACCATCGACGCCCGCAAGGTGGCCCAGGCCGCCGGCATGGGGCAGCGCATCAACACCATCATGCAGACCTGCTTCTTCGCGCTTTCCGGCGTTCTGCCCCGCGACGAAGCCATCGCCCACATCAAGAAGGCCATCCGCAAGACCTATGGCCGCAAGTCGGAAACGCTGGTCGAAAAGAATTTCGAGGCGGTCGACATGGCCCTGGCCCATCTGGAAAAGGTGACCATTCCCGCCGATGCCACCTCCAGCCGGACCCGGCCGCCGATCGTGCCGCAGGACGCCCCGGAATTCGTCCAGCGCGTCACCGCCATGATGCTGGCCAACAAGGGCGACCTGCTGCCGGTTTCCGCCTTCCCGCCGGACGGCGTGTGGCCGACCGGCACCGCCCGCTACGAACGCCGCAACATCGCCGCCGAAGTGCCGGTGTGGGAAGAAAGCCTGTGCATCCAGTGCAACAAGTGCGCGATGGTCTGCCCGCACGCCGCCATCCGCGCCAAGATCGCCGAGCCGGCGGCCCTGGGCAACGCGCCGCCGTCGCTCAAGCACATGCCGTACAAGGGCGTCGAGTTCAAGGGGGCCGAGTACCTGTTGCAGGTGGCGCCCGAGGATTGCACCGGCTGCACCCTGTGCGTCAAGGTCTGCCCCGGCAAGGACAAGGCCGATCCCACCCGCCTGGCCCTGCGCATGGCCGACAAGCTGCCGATCCTGGCCGATGAAAAAGACAATTGGAGCTTCTTCGTCGACCTGCCCGAGGCCGACCGCACCAAGCTTGCCAAGCCCAGCGTCAAGACCGCGCAGTTGCTGCAGCCGCTGTTCGAGTTCTCGGGCGCCTGCCTGGGCTGCGGCGAGACCCCCTATCTGAAGCTGCTGTCCCAGCTTTACGGCGACCGCATGCTGATGGCCAACGCCACCGGCTGCTCGTCGATCTTCGGCGGCAACCTGCCGACCACCCCCTACACCCAGAACTGCGACGGACGCGGGCCGGCCTGGGCCAACTCGCTGTTCGAGGACAATGCCGAGTTCGGTCTGGGCATCCGCCTGGCCACCGACCAGCACAAGCAATATGCCCGGCTGCTGCTGAAGGGACTGACCGCCGCCGGCAAGGTGCCCGAACTGCTGGCCAACGAACTGATCCACGCCGTCCAGGACGACGATTCCCAGGTCGCCGCCCAGCGGGCCAGGGTCGCCGAGCTGCGCGCGCTGCTGGCGGCCGTCCAATCGCCCGATGCCCGGCGTCTGGACCAGCTGGCCGACTATCTGGTGGACAAGGTGGTGTGGATCGTCGGCGGCGACGGCTGGGCCTACGACATCGGCTATGGCGGCCTCGACCACGTTCTGGCCTCGGGCAAGAACGTCAACATCCTGGTGATGGACACCGAGGTCTATTCCAACACCGGCGGCCAGCAATCCAAGGCCACCCCCCTGGCAGCCACCGCCAAGTTCGCCGTCGCCGGCAAAAGCCTGCCCAAGAAGGATCTGGGCATGATGGCGATGGCCTATGGCGACGTCTATGTCGCCCACGTCGCCTTCGGGTCGAAGGACGTCCAGACCCTGCGCGCCATTCAGGATGCGGTGGCCTGGCCGGGCGTCTCGCTGGTGATCGCCTATTCCCATTGCATCGCCCACGGCTACGACCTGGCCGCCGGCCTGGATCAGCAGCGCCTGGCGGTGCAGTCGGGCTATTGGCCGCTGTACCGCTGGGACCCGCGCAAGCTGGGGACCGGCGACAACCCGCTGACCCTGGACAGCGCGGAACCGACCGGCAACCTGTACGACTTCGCCAAGGGCGAGGCCCGCTTCACGATGGTCGAACGGGCCAATCCCGAGCGGTTCCACACCCTGATGGGCGAGGCGGAAACCGCCATCCGCCGCCGCTTCCGGATGCTGCGCCGGTTTGCCGGACTGCCGGATGTTCCGGCCGGAACCGGCAAGGATGCCGCCGAGTGATCGATCGGCAGGCCCCCCGGACGTCGAACCTGACGCCCGGGGGGCTGCTTCGGGCAGCGCATGACGGAAAAAGAACCGCCCGGGCCTTTCGGCCCGGGCGGTTCTTTTTCCGTCTGCGTTATCGGATGATGAAGGGCCGGGCGCCGGTCCGCTCGGCGATATGGCGGACGATCAGCTTGGCCAGGCTGAACGAGAAGCTGGTGAAGCGCAGCCGGCAGCCGCCGTCTTCCACCCCGATGACCTGGGCCACGGCGGGAACCGCCTCGTTCAGGGCCAGCCTGGTCCCCTGGCGCGGATACAGCTTGAAGCGGACGCTGTGCCCATACGGCAATTCGATGCCGCCGACCCGCAACCCGGCGACCGAGATGTCGTCGACGTCGACCAGACGCTTTTCGATTTCGGCCATCAGGCCGGTCCCCTCGACCCGCTGGAAGCGGCGGCGGTCGTCATCAGCCTGGGACAGGGCCAGTCTGGAAACCCAACGGCGATGACGAGAAGGCATGTAAGTCATATCCAGATTCCGTAGCGAACGTCTGGATCTATCATTACCATGCGCACATAACCAGCATATATGGTTCAGTTAAACCGCCGATGAACAGATCTTGATTTGACGGACATTTCCCTTCCACAATGCGGCAAGTGGAAATCATCTTTGCAGCGAGCGGGAAACGGCCTGTGACCAAACTGCCGATCATCCTGGTGGTGGACGACGAACGGCAATCGCAGGAAGCGTTGCGCCGCGTCCTGGCCGACGAGTTCCAGGTCCTGACCGCCTCGAACGCCGACGAAGCCGCCCTGGTCCTGGACAGCGAGCTGGTTCACGCCATCCTGTGCGACCAGCGGATGCCGGGCATGCAGGGGGTCGATTTCCTGAAGGCGGTGCGCGACCGCTGGCCCGACCCGGTGCGGATGATCATTTCGGGCTACACGTCGTCCGAAGACGTCATCGCCGGCATCAACGAAGCCGGCATCTACCAGTACATCACCAAGCCGTGGGACCCGGACGAACTGATCGCGTCGCTGCGCGAGGCCCTGCGGCTGCGCCGGCTGCAGGCGGCCAATGCCCAGGCCTCGCTGGATCTCAAGGTGGCCCCGGCCATGCTGGAAGGCGTGGTGGCGAAAAAGACCGGCCGCCTGAAGCGCGCCCACCATTTCGACCGCATCGCCCATGCCCCGGGCTCGCCGCTGGCGGACATCCTGGATCTGGCCGCCCGCGTCGCGCTTTACGACATCTCGGTGCTGATCACCGGCGAATCGGGAACCGGCAAGGAATTGCTGGCCCGGGCCATCCACTATCACTCCCCCCGCGGCGACAAGCCCTTCGTGGTGGAAAATTGCGGAGCCCTGCCCGACCAGTTGCTGGAATCGGAACTGTTCGGCTGCAAGAAGGGCGCCTTCACCGGCGCCTACGAGGACCGTATCGGCCTGTTCGAACAGGCCGACGGCGGCACCATCTTCCTGGATGAGATCGGCGAGACCTCGCCGGCCTTCCAGGTCAAGCTGCTGCGCGTCCTGCAGGAGGGCGAAATCCGCCCGCTGGGGGCGCGGCTGACCCGCAAGATCGACGTCAGGGTCATCGCCGCCACCAACCGCAATCTTGAAGACGATGTCCGCGACAAGACCTTCCGCCGCGACCTGTTCTATCGCCTGGCCGCCTTTCCCCTGCACATCCCCCCGCTGCGCGAGCGGCCGATGGACATCCCCATCCTGGCCGACCGCCTGCTGGGCGAGACCGCCAAGGGCTTCGGCAAGGGCATCGCCGGAATCAGCCCCCAGGCGCGGGCCGCCCTGTGCGCCCATGACTGGCCGGGCAACGTCCGCGAGCTGATGAACGAGATCCAGCGCATGGTGGCCCTGGCCGAGACCCCGCTGCTGGATAGCGGCCTGATCAGCCAGCGCATCCGCGACCGCGCCGCCGCCGGCACCCAGCCCCGCCCCGCCGCCGGGGAAGGCGGCAGCCTGAAGGATCAGGTCGAAGCCCTGGAAGCCCGCATCCTGGCCGACTCGCTGTCGCGCCACCGCGGCAACATCAGCCGCGTCGCCGACGAACTGGGACTGTCGCGGGTCGGTCTGCGGGCCAAGATGACCCGCTACGGGCTGGAGCGGGGTACCTGATGGCCCAGGCCGGCCCCCGCCCTCCCGCCGGTTCCGACATCGCCGGCCTGCCCGCGGCCGATATCGCCCAGGCCCAGGAAACCGCCTGGATCGAGGTCATCCGCAAGATGGAAGAGGTCTATTCCGACCTCATCTCCTATGAAATCGAGCTGGAGGAAAAAAACACCGCTCTGGAAGAGGCGCAACGCTTCATCACCTCGGTGCTGTCCTCGGTTTCGGATATCCTGGTGGTGTGCGATTCCAAGGGCCACGTCCAGCAGGTCAACCTGGCCTTTCTGAAACTGACCGACATCGCCGAAATCGACATCGTCGGGCGCCCGTTGGCCCGCTTCCTGGCCCAGGATGTCGGTCAGCTCTGCCACTGGCTGGAAGCCGGCCACGGCGGCGACCACGAAGTCCCGTTCCGCCATCGCGACGGCAGCGCCACCGAACCCGTCGCCCTGACCTGCGCCACCTTGCTGGATCATCGCGGGCTGCCGGCCGGTACCGTGCTGACCGGCCGCCCGGTGGGCGAATTGCGCCGCGCCTACGAAGCCCTGAAGCGCGCCCAGGCGCAATTGGTGCAGCAGGAGAAAATGGCGTCGCTGGGCCGTCTGATCGCCGGGGTCGCCCACGAACTGAACAACCCCATCAGCTTCATCGTCGGCAACATCCATGCCCTGACCCGATACCGCGAGCGCCTGGAAACCTATCTGGCCGCCATCCACGCCGGTTCCGCCCCGGCGGCCCGCGAAGCCTTGCGCTCGCGGCTGCGCATCGATTCCCTGATGGCCGATCTGCCGGCACTGATTGCCGGCACCCAGGAAGGGGCCCAGCGCGTCGCCGACATCGTCAAGTCGCTGAAGCGGCTGTCCTTCAGTCCCGGCGGCGAACCCGAGCCGGTGGCCCTGGCCGAACTGGTGGAAAACGCGGTCCAATGGGTGGCCAAGGGCCGCAAACAGACCCCGGCCCTGCATCTGGACCTGCCGCAGGGATTGACGGCCCGGGGCCATGCCGGCCAGTTGCATCAGGTGCTGGTCAATCTGGTCGAGAACGCCCTGGATGCCGTCGCCGCCCGTCCCGCCCCCGAAGTCTCGATCCTGGCCCGCGCCGAGGGCGACGCCGTGGTGGTGACGGTGGCCGACAACGGACCGGGCATTCCGCCCGCCGACCTGGACAAGGTGTTCGACCCGTTCTTCACCACCAAGCCGGTGGGACAGGGCACCGGCCTGGGGCTGTGGATCAGCTACGGCATCGTCCGCGACCATGCCGGCAGCCTGGAGGCCGGCAACCGCCCCGGGGGCGGCGCGCTGTTCCGCCTGTCGCTGCCGTCGGCGCGGTGACGTCCCGGACGCTTCCCCGTTATCCCCGCTATCCACATCCGCCTTTGGACTCGCATGACGGGCGGCGGGTTGCTACCCTGCCCCCATGTCGTCCATCGTCCCCTTCGGCACAGGCGCCGCCCCCGGCGAAGGCGCCCCGTTCCGCACGCCGCCCCACAATTACGAGGCCGAGCAGGCGTTGCTGGGCGCCATCTTGCTGAACAACCGCGCCTACGAGAAGGTGTCCGAGTTCCTGCGTCCCGAGCATTTCGCCGAACCGGCGCACGGGCGCATCTTCGCCGCCTGCGGCAAGCTGGTCGAACGCGGCCAGATCGCCAACCCGGTGACGCTGAAGACCTTCCTGGAAGGCGACGGCGTGCTGGCCGAGATCGGCGGCACCCCCTATCTGGCCCAGCTGGCCAATGCCGTGGTGTCGATCATCAACGCCGAGGATTACGGCAAGCTGATCCACGATCTTCATCTGCGGCGCGAGCTGATCGCCCTGGGCGAGGACATGGTCAACCGCGCCTTCGAACCCCGCATCGACGATCCGGCAATGGACCAGATCGGCCGGGCCGAGGGCCAGTTGTACGAGCTGGCCACCACCGGCCAGACCGAAGGCGGGTTCGAGGCCTTCGGCCATGTGCTGGTGGAAGCGGTACGCCAGGCCGAAGCGGCCCACAAGCGCCAGGGCAAGCTGTCGGGCGTGCCGACCGGGCTGGTCGACCTGGACAAGAAGCTGGGCGGTCTGCACCCGTCGGACCTGCTGATCCTGGCCGGACGCCCGTCGATGGGCAAGACCTCGCTGGCCACCAACATCGCCTTCAACGCCGCCAAGGCCTATCGCGAGGAAGTCGACGCCCTGGGCAACCGCAAATGCGCCGACGGCGCCGTGGTGGCCTTCTTCTCGCTGGAAATGTCGTCGGAGCAGCTGGCCACCCGCATCCTGGCCGAACAGGCGGAAATCGCCAGCCACAAGATCCGCCAGGGCGAGATGTCCAATGACGAGTTCGAACGCCTGGTCATCGCCGCCCAGGACCTGCAGCGCCTGCCGCTGCATATCGACGACACGCCGGCCCTGTCCATTTCGGCGGTGCGCACCCGGGCCAGGCGCCTGAAGCGCCAGCATGGCCTGAACCTGATCGTCGTCGATTACCTGCAATTGCTGCGCGGATCGGGCGGCAGCTCGGATCAGAACCGCGTGCAGGAAGTCTCGGAAATCACCCGCGGCCTGAAGGCGCTGGCCAAGGAACTGGACGTGCCGGTCATCGCCCTGTCGCAGCTGTCGCGCGCCGTCGAACAGCGCGAGGACAAGCGACCGCAATTGTCGGACCTGCGCGAGTCGGGCTCGATCGAGCAGGACGCCGACGTGGTGATGTTCGTCTTCCGCGAACAGTACTACCTGGAACGTGCCGAACCGGCCCGCCGCCCGGAAGAGGCCGAGGACAAGTACAACGAACGCTATGCCAAGTGGCAGCAACGCTGCGAAGAGGTGTGGAACACCGCCGAAGTCATCGTCGCCAAGCAGCGTCACGGCCCGGTCGGCATGGTCCGCCTGTCGTTCCACGGCGAGTTCACCAAGTTCGGCAACCTGATCTCGGACGACCATTACCAGGAGCCGGCGTTCTGATGATTGCCCACCACCGCGCTCCGGCCGTGCTGACCGTCGACCTGGCGGCCATCGTCGCCAACTGGCGGGCCGTCGCCGCCGCCGCCCCCGGGGCCGAGACCGCGGCCGTGGTCAAGGCCGACGCCTACGGCCTGGGGGCCGCCCCGGTGGCCCGCGCCCTGGCCGCGGCCGGCTGCCGGACCTTCTTCGTCGCCACCATCGACGAAGGCATCGCGTTGCGGGCCACCCTGCCCGAGGCCCGCATCCTGGTCCTGGGCGGCCCGCTGCCGGGAACCGCAGCCGACCTGGCCGAACACCGGCTGATCCCGGTTCTCAACAGTCTGGAACAGATCGGCCAATGGGTCGGGTTCGCCCGCGCCCGCGAGATCCGGCCGGAAGCGGTGCTGCATGTCGACACCGGGATGAACCGCCTGGGGCTGGACAGCGCCGCCATCGGCGAACTGGCCGGCCAGCCGGCCATGCTGGCGGGCATCCGCCCGACCCTGATCATGAGCCACATGGCCTGCGCCGACGAACCGGACCACCCCAAGAACCGCGAGCAATTGCAGCAATTCCAGTCCCTCGGCGACCGCCTGGGGCTTGCGGCCCGGCGCTCCCTGGCCGCCTCGTCGACGGTGTTCCTGGGAGCGGACTACCATTTCGATCTGGTGCGCCCCGGCGCCGCCCTGTACGGGCTGAACCCGGTGCCCGGCCGGCCCAATCCCCTGGCCGGCGTGGTGCGGCTGGAAGGGCGGATCATCCAGGTCCGTGACGTTGACTCGCCCCAGACCGTTGGTTATGGTGCCTCGCATCGATTCGCCGGAAAGGCCCGTGTCGCCACGGTGGCGGCGGGTTATGCCGATGGCCTGTTCCGGTCGCTCGGCAATCGTGGTTTCGCAGTGATCGGGGGACAGCGCGTGCCGGTCGTGGGGCGGATTTCCATGGACTTGACCACCTTCGACGTCAGCGGCGTGGCGCCCGGAATCGCCCATCCCGGCGCCCTGGTGCAACTGATCGGCCCCGACCATCCGGTCGACGATCTGGCCGCCGAGGCCGGCACCATCGGCTATGAGATCCTGACCGCCCTGGGCCGGCGCTATTTCCGCAGCTACCTGGGCGGGGTCGCCTGATGGACTTCCTGGCAACCGTCGGCCGCGCCTTCCTGGCCTTCCTGTCCCATGTCGGCCGCCTGTCGGCCTTTGCCGGCACCGCCGTGTCGCACGTGGTGCGGCCACCCTTCTATCCGCGCCTGCTGCTGCGCTCGATGATCGAGATCGGCTACTACTCGCTGCCGGTGGTCGGCCTGACCGCCGTGTTCACCGGCATGGTGCTGGCCCTGCAATCCTATTCAGGCTTCTCGCGCTTCGCCGCCGAGGGTGCGGTGGCCACCGTGGTGGTGCTGTCGGTGACCCGCGAACTGGCGCCGGTGCTGGCCGGCCTGATGGTGGCCGGGCGCATCGGCGCCTCGATGGCCGCCGAGATCGGCACCATGCGGGTGACCGAACAGATCGACGCCCTGACCACCCTGTCGACCAACCCCTTCAAGTATCTGGTGGCGCCCCGCCTGCTGGCCGGCCTGGTGATGGTCCCGTTCCTGGTGCTGGTCGCCGACATCATCGGCGTGTTCGGCGGCTATATCGTCGGCATCTACAAGCTGGGCTTCAACCCGGCCAGCTATCTGGCCCGCACCTGGGAATACCTGGAGCCCCTGGACGTCATCTCGGGCCTGACCAAGGCCGCCGTGTTCGGCTTCCTGATTTCGCTGATGGGCTGCTACCACGGCTACTATTCCCGCGGCGGCGCCCAGGGCGTCGGCACCGCCACCACCAATTCTGTGGTGTCGGCGGCGATCATGATCCTGGTGTTCAACTACATCATCACCGCGCTGTATTTCGGAAAATGACCATGAGCGGGACCCCGAAAATCAAGTTGACCGATGTCCACAAATCCTTCGGGCAGAAGGTGGTCCTGGACGGCGTCGACCTGTCCATCGCCCGGGGCGAATCGGTGGTGGTGATCGGCGGGTCGGGTACCGGCAAGTCGGTGATGCTGAAATCCATCCTGGGCATCCTGCGCCCGGAACGGGGATCGATCACCGTCGACGGCGAAGAGGTCATCGGCATGCGGTCCAAGGATCGCGACCGCATGATGCTGAAGTTCGGCATGCTGTTCCAGGGCGCCGCCCTGTTCGATTCGTTGCGGGTGTGGGAAAACGTCGCCTTCGGCCTGATCCAGGGGCGCGGCATGGAGCGGGCCAAGGCCCGCGACATCGCCATCGAAAAGCTGTCGCAGGTGGGACTGGCCGAATCGGCGGGCGACCTGTTTCCGGCGGAACTGTCGGGCGGCATGCAAAAGCGCGTCGCCCTGGCCCGCGCCATCGCCGCCAGCCCGGAAATCATCTTCTTCGACGAACCGACCACCGGCCTTGACCCGATCATGGCCGACGTCATCAACGGCCTGATCGTCAAATGCACCAGGGAACTGGGGGCGACGGCACTGTCGATCACCCACGACATGGCCTCGGCCCGCAAGATCGCCGACCGCATCGCCATGCTGTACAAGGGGCGGCTGATCTGGGTCGGCCCCGCCGCTACCGTCGATCATTCCGGCAACGAATTCGTCGACCAATTCATCCACGGCCGGGCTCAGGGACCGATCACGATGGAACTGCGCGCCTAGCCATTCCCATGCCTCGGTGCTAAAGTGCACAAGGTCGGAGGGGGGCTCCGGGGACGGGCGCATGGGCCGCTGTATTCTTGTTCTGATGCTGCTGCTTTCTGCGGTCCCGGCCTGGGCCGGCAAGGGATTGGTGCTGTCCACCGGCATGCGCGAGCCCTGGACCAACGCCCAGAAGACCGGCTTCACCGAACAATTGCTGGCCGAGCTTTTCCGCAGCCTGGAACTGGACGGGCACGTGGTGTTCAACCCGGCGGCGGCCCGGGCTCTGGCCCTGGCCAATGACGGCATCGAGGACGGTCTGGCCGCCCGCATCGCCGGACTGGAAAAGGACTACCCCAACCTGATCCGCGTCCCCGAGCCGGTTTTTTCCAACGATTTCGCCGCCGCATGAGCCCGCGACGCCCGCGTCGATATCCGTGGATGGCGCGATCAAGGAACCTTTTCCGGTGGGTCTATCGCGGGCTGGGAGAGTGTCGAAGGCAACCTAGTTCGAGGGCGCCAACT
>Ga0172373_10007114_pt1 | contig 14644 bp, 15 predicted proteins | sample Lak10m_2_FD_114546 | JGI IMG/M metagenome (GOLD analysis project Ga0172373, IMG submission 114546) | Freshwater microbial communities from Kabuno Bay, South-Kivu, Congo - kab_092012_10m | ecosystem: Environmental > Aquatic > Freshwater > Lake | place: Democratic Republic of the Congo... | reverse complement strand
ATGTGCACCCCGTGTTTGTCCAGCTCGATGACGTGCCCGTTTTCCACCACCATGATATTCTCGCCCCGTATGCCGCTTTCACGCGCCAATTGAGCGTGCGCGTGCAAATGGCGTAGCTCCCCGTGGATGGGCAAGAAGTATTCCGGACGGGTGAGGTTAATCATCATGCGCATGTCCTCGCGGTTGCCGTGCCCCGAAACATGCACCGCTTCGAGGGGATCGTAAATCACGTTTGCCCCACGTCGGAACAGGTCATTGATGCGGCGGGAGACCATCTCCTCGTTGCCGGGGATGGTATGCGCGGAGATGATGATGGTGTCCCCTTTGGTCACTTCGACGCGATACCGCCCCGCTGCCATGCGAGTTAGCACGGAGGACGGTTCCCCTTGTGCCCCCGTTGCCATGACAATGACCTCATGCGGGGGCAACAGATCAATCTGGTTGAGGTCAACCAACATGCGATCGGGAATGTTCAACATCCCCAAGTCGCGCGCAATGTCCACGTTGCGGTTCATGCTGTGCCCGGCGATAGCCATCCTGCGCCCATAGCGTTGGGCAACATCGGCAACCTGTTGAATGCGCGAGATGAGCGAAGCGAAGGTCGCCACGATGATGCGCCCTTTCGCCTTGCGGAACACGCGGTCAAACGCCTCGCTGATGACCGACTCAGAGGGTGTCCACCCTTCGGTGGTGGCGTTGGTGCTGTCCGCCATGAGCAACTTCACCCCACGCCGACTGTATTCCGCAAGGCGGGCATAGTCCGGGGGCTTGTTGTCGATGGGGGTATTGTCAAACTTGTAATCCCCGGTGTGAACAATTAGCCCAAACGGGGTATTGATGGCAAAGCCCACACAGTCGGGGATGCTGTGGCACACATGGAAACTTTCCACCGTGAACGGACCCACCTCCAACAGATCGCCCGCCTCAAAAATGCGGATGGGGGCGGCGCTGACCATGTCCTTCTCGCGCAGTTTGACATCAATCAAGCCGGCGGTGAGGCGCGTGGCAAAGATCGGCACGTTCGGGAACGCCTCTAAAACGTGGCAGATCGCCCCGATGTGGTCTTCGTGCCCGTGCGTGTACAAGATGCCCTCAATGCGCAAGTCATCGCGGCTTTGTAGATATGTAAAATCAGGGATGATGTAATCCACCCCAAACATGTCATTAGCAGGGAACATGATGCCGGTATCGACGATAATCGCACGATTATCCATTTCAAACACGGTCATGTTCTTGCCAATTTCACCCAAGCCACCAAGTGGCAACACGCGAACTTTTTTCACCATAACAAATTTAACCCAACCCACCAACGGGTCAGGCTATTCCTCCCATCTTGTTACTTGCGTATACAATCCAGCAATAAACCGTCAAAGCGTTTAAGTATTTTTTTTCACAGCGGGGGCGGGCAACCGTGCGCACCCACCCCGTGAAGCATGGTGGCGGTTAGGATGCCACCAAATAGCGTTCTCGCAAAGCGTTGTGCACGCGGTTGACCACGCGCAACACTTCGTTCGGTTGGAACTTGCCCATCACCCCACCCTCTTCGAGGAAGGCGTCGCGCAGGATTTGCCCCCAGTTGCCGGTGCTGCGCAGCTTGGGGTCCACCATGTATTGCTCAATCGTGTGTGCAACTCGTCCGCTTGCTGGCTCTAACATGCGGATGAAGCTCATGTAGACATCATCAATGTTGCGCGGGGAAATGCCCGGCACATCGAAGAGGGCTTTGTGCATGTAAACGCGCTTGCGATCATAGAACTCTGCGAGCGACATCTCTTCGCCGGTGGCGGTCTTGAGCGTCATGTCGGTGCAAAACCGGTCAGACTGTTCGTGCATATCCAAGTACATGGTATGCGGTAACGGACCCAACAGCGACCACATGGTCTTATCCTCGTACATCGGTTCAAGGTTCGTCCCGTGTTTACGGAAGTACAACTCCATGGCGGTATGGCTAAATTCAAAATCGGTCAACACGGCAGCAGTGCGCGCACTGCTGATATTGGCGGGCATGCCCGTGCTTTCCACCGTGCAAATGCGCTTGCTGTTGCGCAAGTCCGGGCGAACGCGCCCGATCGGGTTGTGCATGGCAGAAATGGGCGGGTTCATGTCGTAGTCAATCAACATCGCCCGCGCGGGAGCGTTCACAAAGCCAGAGTTCAACAATGCGGCGTAATGGTCCATTCCGTTCGGGCTAAGGTGGGGACTGGTGGGAATGTGAATGTAGTTGCCGGTGATGGTGGTATGGCGCAAGTATTCACGCAAGCATAACCGATCTGTATCGCAAACGCCATTGGCAAAGGGTCCGCCTTTCAAAACTGCGGCGTTGGCACTGGCAGACGCGCTGCGCAACATGGTGTAAAAAGCGAATAAGCCCAAGGCTTCGCTTCGTCCGGCAATGTCCAAGTGGATGTGACACCCCTGCAGGCGGAACATCTCGACATGGTGATAAGGGACGGGGCAATGATAGCGCGTGTGCGCCTCTGCCAGGCGTTTGGGATATTCGGGATACAGCGAGTTGACGTGCAACATGAGATCAACCGCAGTTTGCACTTTGGGGTCGTTGCTCATGGCAAAATCGGACTCAGTGGGGTAGGTGGGCAACAGCGCGGTAATCACCCCGCTGGATTCACTGCTGGCAACCAATGCCTGCAAAATGCCGTCCAACGACTGGCGCGTTTCAAGATAGCCAACGGAAGGGGCAACGTGGGTTTCCACTTGGTAGCGGCAGGCTTCGTGGTCAACATGGGGGGTAATCCCCAAGCGACGGGCGTTGGTTTGGTAGTGTTGTTCAAACGCGCGCATATCCTCATCGGTGGGACTGCTGCCGTCCGCGTGTAAAAGCCCTAGCTCAATCTCTGCGCCCAATGCGCGAAGGCGCGTGGTGGGGGTATCGGTCTCAGTCAGGTTGGTGTGGTTGATGGCAGGGTTCAGGTTGTAGGGGGTCATGGATTTCATGATTGCCTCCCCTTTGCGATACCGCGCACTGACGTAACTGCCCAGCACATAGGCATAGCCCTGCGCTTCTATGTACAAAATATTGGGGGACGCAAGCTCCGCCTGTGGAAAGTAGCTCTTCACAGATGCCCCAACAAACTCGCTAATCTGATCTAGCGGAAGGGTATCCGCCAAAGAAGCATCACCAGCGAGCTGGTTGACTATCTGATTGAATCGTAAACGATGGTCTTCTATAACACGCCAATTGATCGCTTCACCGAGTTGGACAAGTTCGTCATTACTCGGCAGTGGACTTTCTAACTCCATGACCTTAACCCTCGACACCAGTTAACAGGCAAACACCTCAATTGTTGACGATCTGGCAAGATTGGGCAAGTGTTCGCTGGCAATTCCGTGTAATTCAGTCTACTATTTGAGGGATGAACATCGATGATCCTATATAGCCCTCGCACTGAGGAGGCTTGTTTCATGACCCTTATTTGGCCCCTTCCTAAAATAGAAGTTAGTTCTTTGCGTCACGTAGAAGAAAAACGCCCCATCGCGCTCGTGACGGGCAAGCAATCGTGGGAATCCTGCAAGAATGATCTGCGGCTTCCGATTGTGGTTCAAGCAGAACCTCACACCGCCAGTTTGGCGTATCTGGACAGTCTCGCCAATTCTATCCCGCCCACGGTTGGGGCGATTTATGGTGTGGGTGGCGGCTTGGTGTGCGATGTTGCCAAGTACATCGGTTGGAAGAACCACCTCCCCGTCACCGTCATTCCAACCGCGCTCAGTGTGGACGGCTTTTTCACCGCGTTGGTGGCGGCGCGTCAAGGGGGCGTGGTGGAATACATCACGACTGGACCCGTTGAGCGGTTGATCTTCGATTGGGGCGTAATTGCACGGGCACCCAAGCGCGTGCGCGGCGCGGCAATCCTTGAGCTGTTGACGATGGTGACGGGCTTGCTGGATTGGCGATATGCTGCCGACCACAACAAGAACACCTCCGACACGCGCTATCAAGCATGGGCGGCAAGCGTGGCGGCGGGCATCGCCAAGCAGGCTTTCCAGATTGCTGCGGGCGTGGGAGAAGGCAAAGAGGACGCGCTGCGCAACCTGATGGACTTGGTGGCACTCGAAGTTCAACTCACCAACCAGCTCGGTCACAACCGCCCCCAAGAAGGGAGCGAGCAATACTTCGCCTATGCCATCGAGTCCAAGATTACCGACGGGCAAGCCGTGCCCTATGCGGACATGGTGGGACCGGGCATCTTGATTGCCGGCGCGTTACACAAGCAAGACATCCAAAATATTCGACGCACGCTTGAATATGTGGGCGTTCGGCTCGATCAATTGCCCATTGATCTGATGGAAGAGACGCTCATTGAACTGCCCAGATATGTGCGCGAGCATAACCTTCCCTACAGCATCGTCCATGACCTTGACCTCAACCGTAGCCAAGCGCGCGACATCCTGCGGGAAACGGGTTTCATCAGCTAGACCAGCGGTGCCACATGGGGGCAACTTGCCCCCTATTTCTTGGCAGGTTTTTTGGGCGGGGCGGGCTTTGCCTCAAGCGTGCGTTCAAGTTCGTACAACAGCAGATCATGATTCTTGTAATCGCCTTGCAAAGGAATGGTGATCCCAAACGTGATGAAGCCCAGCACGATCGCCGCCACCACCTGTTGCTGACTGAGCAGGTAGACGGCGAAGATGACGAAACCCGCCACAACCAGGCGGATGCCGTTGGGAGAAAGCCCGCTAGGGACCACCCCCTGCACGACGGAAAGCCCTGCTTGGCGTTCGATGTGGGCGCGCATGCGCGTGCGCCAGTTGAAACGCTTATACACCCTACCCTGCATGGAGATGCTAAACCTACCGCTTTTGTCCACCCAACCATCGATGGCGGGGCGCGACTTGGTTTCTTTCAGCAGGAGGCGTTCGTTGATCAGTCGGACACACTGTGCTATGGTTTTGTCAGTATATAGCTCAAATCGCATGGGCTTGTTCATCATTATTCGCGGTCAAGTTGTAAATTATGACGCGCTTGAGCGATGTTGTGAAGTACACAAGGAGCACAATCCTGAAACCCGTTTCCCCTCTCACGCGCGCTAACTTGTGGTTTCTGGTGGGGGTGCTGTTGGTGGTGGCGTGGGGGAGCATCCCCATGTTGAACGCCGACGCGCTCTGGTTTGATGAGTGGTGGTCGTTGTTCAACGCGGGGGGGGTGAGCTATGAAGGCGTGCCCCTTGCCCAACCGCTCTCGCTGTTGGAAATCTGGCGACAGATCAAAGCGGTGGATCCCATCCACCCCCCGGGCTATTCCTTCCTGTTGGCAACTTGGAACGCGCTAACCGGTTGGAGTCCGTTCAGCGGGCGGACGCTTTCCTTCCTGTTGGGTGTCCTCTCGGTGGCAATGATTTATCGGGCAGGGCGCACGCTGTTTGGTCATTCGGTCGGATTGTGGGCGGCGGTCATTCTGGCGACGAGCGCGTTCTATCGGCATTACTGGCATGAGATGCGCATGTATACGCTGTTGGTGGGGCTTCACGCGGTGGTGCTGTGGGCCTACTGGCAAGTGATGGTCCGTCGCCCCCACATCTGGGCGTTGCTTGCCCTCGTGGTGGGGATGGCGGGCTTGGTCTACACCCAATATTTAACCGTCTTGGCGTTAGTTCCGCTGGGATTGTTTCATCTGGTGTGGGGGAAAAAAGGGCGCGCCTGGTGGGTGGTGAACGGCATAGGCTTGGTGGCGGTTGCGCTGTACCTGCCTTGGGTGGAGGTTGCGTTGGGGATGTTCACCGCGGTGAACGGGGGTAGCACGCGCGATGGGGTTTTTACCACCGCGCACATCCTTGAGCAAGCCTTGGCGATTGCCTCGCAAGGGAAGGGGTGGGCGATTTTAGCCCCGCTCGTGCTGGCTTCGTTGTGGGCACGCGGGCGTGCCGCTGCATGGATCATCGGATCATGGCTTGTCACCTTGCTCTTGTTGCTCCTCATCAACGCCCGCACGGGGATGTTCATTCACATACGCTATGTGCTGGTGGACTGGGTGCCGCTGTGTCTGGTGCTTGGGCTAGGAGCGGAGCAACTTAAGCGGTGGCGTATTCCAGCTTGGTTGGTGGTGCTGGTGTGGGTGGGCGCGGGCTTGTGGGGCTATCCCCAATTTGAGGCAAGCTACAACCGTGATGCCCGCTGGACGCTCCCCTGGTCTGGCATTGTCGCCACGCTCGCCCCGCGCGTCGTTGCCGATGATGTCGCGCTGGTACATGTGCCCGCCCCGTTGCTCCATTGGACGCAGGAACGCATCGCCCCCTACTATACCCATTCATTGGGCATTCCCGTTTTGCCCACTCCGCTACGCTTGCCCCTCGCTCGCACGGACTGGATTGGGCAAATTGGACCAGCAGAGCGCGTTTGGCAACTTTACGCCACCGACACCACCCCACACGGCTACAGCGAATTACAGGCGGTGCTGGGTGAACGGTATGAATATTGTGGAGAAGTGCAGGGCGTGGCAGGCATTCACGTTGACCTTTACGCCAAAACAATGGGACAATGTGAACCATCGTTTTATACCATAACACCCTGAGGACAAGATGCTCTACGATATTTCACGCACAATTGACACCCAAACCAGCGTTTGGCCCCAAACCCCCTCGTTCAGTTGGTCATACTTGATGCAGTTGTCGCAAGGCAACAGCGTGAACCTGACCCAAATGACCCTGACGCCACACACCGCCACCCATTCCGATGCGTTTTACCACTATGAACCGACGGGGGAGCATCCCGCCCACATGCCTTTGGATGCCTTCATCGGTCCCGCGCGCGTGATCGAGATCGGGCATGACAACGCGCCGATCATGCCTGCCGACGTCGCCGAGCGAGCGCAAGGCGCACAACGCCTGCTCTTCCGTAGCCACTTCAGCAAACTGGCGGATAACCAATGGTCTAACGAATTTCCCTATCTAAGCGTGGAACTCATTGCGTGGTGTGCAGAACAAGGCATCCGCTTAATCGGGCTAGATTCGCCCTCTGTGGATGCGTTCGACAGCACCACCCTTCCTTGCCATCACGCGCTCTACCAACATCGCATCGTCAATCTTGAGCTGTTACAACTGCGCGATGTGCCTGAAGGGGATTATGAATTGATCGCGCTCCCTCTCAAACTTGACCACTTGTGTGGCTCTCCTGTGCGTGCCGTCTTGCGGACCTTGGGGGCATAAAGGAGCGGGTTCATCTGGTTTTACGCACTATAAATTGGGATCGCGCTGGGGGAGGGCACGGCAGGCGCAAGCGTGACGCGGACAGGCGGGGTGACGGTGGGCAAGGGAAGGGGCGTGACGCTGGGAATGAAATTGGGATCACGGGTGGGGGCAGGTGTGATGATGACCGGCGTGACCGAGGGGAGCGGGGTTTTGGTATCAGTTGGGGTGGGCGTTGGGTAGCGCGGCTCAATGACATCTTGGTGCATGTACGCCTCATCAATACGCCTGGTGAGCGGTTTCCAATCTATCTGATACCACTCCGTCCCGATGATCTGTTGAATGACGCAGACCTCTGTCCCTTCGTTCCATACTTCCAACTGAGATGAATTCCTGGTGGGGTACTGGCGCACCACCGCGCTGTTGACGTTCACGGTGAACGTCTGACAAGTGGGCGTGTCGGTGAAGGTGGGGATGGGCGTAAAGGTTGGGCGTGCGTTCAGTTGCGCTTGCTCGGCGGTCGAAGTGGCGATCAGTTGAGCGCGTTGGGTGGCTTCTTCCACGCCCAAGCCCCCGGTGCTCAAGTATGAAAGCCCACCCTGCCACAGGTAATACATCCCCATCACCAATGCCAGTCCTGTCAAAAAGACAAACCAGCTCGGTGGGTTCGCGTTTGAGTAACTCTGACGGCGACGGTTCATGTGCTTAGTTCTATCAAACCTGCCCTGCATGCGCAAGCATGGGCGCAGAACAGTGGCGAGGCGTGGGTTGGCGCAACCCTGGCCCAACCCCCACCCTGTTCAACGAACACCCCACAATCTGCCACAGCTTGTAGGTATTCTCTGTCTAAAAATTGGTATATAATTCCCATGATGGGGTCGCACCATGCCCTTCCGCCGTTGGCAAAGTCCACACGCCAACCGGGTCAGCACGTGTGAAACCAACAAATATAGTTTCACTTTCAAAGCACGTTCGTTCTGCATGGGCGCGTCCCCCCCACTCAAAAAATCAGTGGGTCAAAAGCCAAACGGTTTCAGGGGGATCATCATGGAGCACGAGAACCGATGGGGTGGGCATGCTCGATGACCGGCCAAGTTGATTGATTTGTTGTAAAATGCACGTTAGATCAACCGTTTTGGTTTTGGCAAAGGCACGCACGTGATGCTTTGAACGCTAAACAGTTATTATACACAAAGGATAAAAGAAACGCTCATGGAATTATTGGGAATTGATATTGGTGGCAGTGGCATTAAAGGAGCAATCGTCAATACCGAGACGGGGGAGTTCATCACGGAGCGGCATCGCATTCCAACGCCAGACCCCAGCACCCCCTATGCTGTTGCAGAAGTTATTGCAGAGATGACACACTATTTCAATTATTCCGGCATGATCGGATGCACCTTTCCCGCCATCGTCAAGAACGGGATCACGCTTTCTGCTGCAAATGTGGATAAAGGTTGGATAGGCATTGACGCGAAAGCCTTGCTAGAAGATGTCACAGGGTGTCAAATTTGTCTGTTGAATGATGCAGATGCTGCCGGCATTGCCGAGTTTCGGTTTGGTGCAGGCAAAAGCGTTCCGCACGGCGTGGTCATTGTGTTGACGTTCGGAACGGGCATCGGCAGTGCCATCTTCGTCAACGGGACGCTCGTGCCCAATACCGAATTTGGACACATGGAACTCAAAGGGGTTGATGCCGAATTGTATGCGGCGGACAGCGCACGCAAAGCGGAAGCACTCTCGTGGAAAAAATGGGCAAAGCGCGTCACCCGTTATCTTGAAAGGTTAGAAGCCCTCTTCTCTCCAGATTTGTTCATCATCGGCGGGGGGGTGAGCAAGAAGCATGACAAGTTCATCCCGTTCATCGAGGTGAAAACCCCTACCGTCCCGACGACGCTCCTCAACGACTCTGGGATCATCGGAGCAACGTTGGCAGCAGAGCAAGAACTGCTCTTGGATGAGCAACGTCGCCTCATTCAGTTTCGAGAAACGAACGCTTCCACACCCTCTACCCATCAATAGAGTGTGTGTGTTTGCCAGCGTTCAAGTAGCCAATGCGTGGTCAAAAAAGCAGTGGGGGGCAACGCATCCGCCGTGAACCAATCCGCCTCCAGCGCGTCATCGCCTGCCAAAAGTTCCCCACCCACCCATTCCAACTGGTAGGCGATGATGATGTCGGCAGAGCCGTCGCCAGGATGATAGAACACGTCCAACAAGCGTGGATGTTCGGCGACTAGATTGGTTTCCTCCAACACTTCGCGCATGGCAGCTTCTTGGGGATTTTCGCCGGCGTTCACAAATCCTGCTGGAAGGGCCCACTTGCCCTTCTGAGGGTCGACAGCGCGTTTGATGAGCAAGACGCGCTCATCTTGCACCAGCAACATGACCACCGCCACCTTAGGATCATAGTAGACTGTGTAGTCACAAGCGGGGCAAATCGGGCGCAACGCCCCTGTGCGCTCCTGTTCGATGAGAGCTGTACCGCACATCGGGCAAAATTGATACTCACGTCGTTTACTCATTGCTGTAACCTCATCCATGCTGTGCCAACAGACACGATTCCTGAAAAAATCCCGACTACCACGCTCCCCCATGCAAGCCACCACCCCGCCCAGCGTGCAACCTGTTCCGTCGCTGCCAGAGCTGCTTGGGGTTGATCGTCCGTGATGGTCGTGGTTGCCCTTGACATGTGCCTAGGGTTGGGTGATGGGAAAGGTGAGGCGGTCAAAACAGGGGATGCCCCCGCCTCCGGTTGAACCATCAAGGTGGGTTCCCCCACCCGCGCCATGTCCGCTTCTGGCGGGCGTGTCACCATTTCAGCGGGAGCAGCGACTTGGGCAAGCATGCCCTCTGGCTCGCTGGCAACATCTGCAAGAGCATCTGCCACCAGCGGGGCGGTCAACGCGCTCGCAGGTGGGGTTGACAAACGGGCGACGCTTTCATCCGATTGCAAGACCGCTTCAGAATAGGTGAGGCTTGAGGCGGGCGAAAGTGCCGCTTGGGTAGCCCCGTCCAAGATGAAGCGCAAGCCCAACGCAACCAGCAGCACCGCCGCCACCGCGCTCGAAAGGCTATACGGGACAGTGGCGGGGAACACCAGAAAACGGGGGATGCTCACCATCGTGGGCGTAAGGGTGAAATCACGCGGGACGCGACGGCGGGGCAACTCGTGCAGAAGTTCACTCATCGCCTGTAGCGACGCAAATTCCGCTTGCCAAACCGCATCGACGGCAAGGCGTTGCGCCACTTCGTGCTGTTCTTGCTGTGACAACTGACCATCGAGATAGGCGGAAAGTTGCTCCAGCGTTTCGGGTGGGAGGGGGGAAGGTTGTTTCATCAGTCTATCTAGTGTGCTTCATAATTGTTGACGATACGAAAGGGGTAAAAGTTCCTTAACGCCCCGCAAACATTCCCGAACAGACGCACGCGCACGGCTAATTCGGGATTTAACCGTGCCCAACGATACTCGCTCTAGGTTGGCAATCTCTTGATAACTGTAGGATTCCACATCGCACAGGACCAGTGCCACGCGCTGATCGGGCTTAAGTGCGTTTATGCACGCCTGGATCGCGCGTTGCAATTCGCGCTGTAACGTGACTTCCTCTGGAAGGGGGTCTTGAGTTGCGAGTGGAAAGCCGTCATCGTTGTCCTCGGGGGCAAGGTCTTCGATTGAATCCGCAGGGCGACGTTTTTGATAGCGAAGCATATCGTAACAAATGTGGGTGACGATGCGCCCCAACCACGCCTTGAAGTTCCCCCCACGAAAGGTGTGCAATTTGCGAAAGGCGGTCAAGAACGTCTCTTGCGTGGCATCTGCCGCTGCCATTTCCTCCCCCAAAACACGCCAGGCGAGGTTAAAAATGCCCTCCTGATGGAGGAGTACGAGCGCGTTAAAGGCGTTTAAGTCGCCCGTGCTGGCTTGTCGGATCAGTTGAGTCTCTGTTGTTTGCATTTCTCTATTGACATTCCTTGCGAGCGCGCATACCATTCTGACACATTCTTCGGCGAAGTGGCGGAATTGGCAGACGCGTGCGACTCAAAATCGCATTCCCCCCGGAGTGTGGGTTCGAGTCCCACCTTCGCTACTACAAAAAGCTAGACGTTGTGTTCGTCTGGCTTTTTTTAACCGTTCTACCTCCAGTATTATCAACTTGGAGCGACAGTAAATCAACATGCTACGATTTCTGATCTCCCTCCTCATCGGTCTGATGATTGGCTTGGCACTTGGATTATATCTCGGTTGGGTGCCGTTTCCGGTTGAGTATGTCAATAGCCCTGCTGCTGCTTTAGATCAGTCCTACAAAGATGATTATACCGTCATGATTGCCAATGCGTGGCTACAAGACAGGGATACCGAGTTGGCACGCTCCCGCTTGCGCCTGTTAGAGGTGGAAAATATCCCCCAACATGTGCAAGACGTGACCGAACGTTACATTACAGGCTCGGTATTCATTGATGAGATACCCGCCTTGGTTGCCCTAAGCGACGCCTTGGGACGCTTAACCCCGATCATGCTTCCGTACCGACAAGCGGAGGGCACCCCATGACCCACACCAACCATCACAACAAGCGGGCTTTGCATTCGCGCCAGCGCAACCGACCGTTGTGGCGTAGACTCTCATGGAGCGCGCTCGGGGTGGGCATGATGATTGGCATCGCCACTGGGTTATATGGGGCGTGGGTGGTCAATCCGGTGGTGGAGGTGAATACCGAGCCGTGGCAACTTGCTGAGCCAATCCGACAGGAATACATGGCAGCGATCGCGTTGAGTTTTGGGCACAACAGTGACCTAACCAAGGCGCTTGACCGCCTGCTGGTGACGTCCCCCCATCGGGTTGATCCCTTTCAAGACTTGGCAGACACCGCGTGTGAACTCACCCAGACTGGATATATTGCCACCAACGGGGGGCTAAAAGCCGTCCGTAGCATGAAAACGCTCTATCAGTTGCAAGGGCGGGCGGGATGTGCAGACACGTTCATTCAGTTAGCGTTGCAACCCACCGCCCTCGTGCAAATCGAGCTGCCCACCCCCACTGCTTTGCCCCTCGCCACCAAAACCCCCACGCCTCCCCCGCTCGTTTTGCCCACCAGCACGCCCTTCACCTTTGTTGTTCCCACCGCCGAATCAATGAGTCAATTTGTTTTGGTCAATGTGTCAACCTACTGTAACTCCGCCCAAAGCGGTTGGATCGAGGTTTACGTACAAGGGGTGAATGGGGAAGGCATTCCGGGGCAACGGGTGCGCGTGCGCTGGGCAACTGGGGAAGACACCTTCTACAGCGGGTTAAAGCCCGAAAAGGGTTGGGCATACGCGGACTTCACCATGACCTTAGGGGTGGCTTACACCCTAGAGATGCCAGAACGCTCCGAGCCTTCCACCCAGCAACTGGTGGCAACCCCATGCACCACCGAGCAAGGAACACGGGCGATCACGTCGTACCGCGCAATCTACCGCCTCGACGGATGAGCCACCCACAGCGGTTGTCAGGGGGATGGGGACGCGGCGTGTTGCCTGCGCGGGCAAGTCAGATGCTGCTCGAAAACCGTGACCGAGCGAAACGCGCCAAGCCCGATCATCAGCGCGCTGCGGATTACCCAATATTTCCCAAATATATCCCAAATGGCGCGGTCATTCCGCCGCCGGTTGATCGGTTACTGTGCATCCGCTAGTTGCTTGACCGCGACAGCACTTCAACCACAATCGAGGCTTCTACGCCAGGGATGCCGTCCTTGCCAAATGCCTGCGCGGTGATGATGTGCTTGCCCACCCCTGTCGCCAACCAATTCATCTGGGTGGCAAAGACGGGAACGTTCGTCTCGGTGGGTTGGGCTTGGTTGTGGGGTTGGGTGTCAATCACCAATTCTACTCGTTCAATGCCCGCCTTTTGATAGGTTGCCACCAGATCGAACAGGATTTCTGTGCCCTCAATCACGGTGGCGTTGTTCAAGGGTGCCCTGAATTGCACACTAGGAAAGTCAGGCGTGGGGGTGGGAGGGGGAACATTATTGCTGAGGGTACATCCCAATAGAACCGCGCATAGTATCCCGATCAGATAGGTCATTCGTTGTAATTGAGTGTTCATCTGTTGCCCCGAACATGTCAAAATAGGTCATCCCTACGATTATGCGGTTTGAATTTAGCACTTGCAAGCGAAAAGAAAACGGATGCACATTGACATTTTCACCCTATTTCCAGAGATGTTCGCCCCGCTCTATCACAGCATGCTCCACAAGGCGCAAGAGATGGGGGCGCTGCAACTGGCGATCCATGATATTCGCGACTTTGCCAACAACAAACATCTCAAGGTCGATGATACCCCGTATGGAGGGGGCGGGGGCATGATCCTACAAGCCGCCCCTGTGGTGGATGCGGTAGAAGCAACCTTAGGGGAGGCACTCCCCACCACGCGCGTGATCTTGATGACCCCACAAGGGAAGGTGTTTAGCCACGCTTTGGCGGTTGAACTGGCGCAAGAGGCGCGCTTGGCAGTGGTGTGTTCCCATTACGAAGGCGAAGACGAGCGCATCCGCGAGACGATCATCACCGATGAGGTGAGCATTGGGGATTATGTGCTGACGGGGGGAGAGTTGGCGGCGATGGTGATGATTGACGCACTCACGCGGTTTTTGCCCGGCGTGTTGGGGGCAGAAGGCGCACAACATCGAGATAGCCACGCCGACGGATTGCTAGAGGGTCCGCACTATACGCGCCCAAGCGTGTATCGGGGGAAAGCAGTCCCGCTGGTTCTACAAGAGGGCAACCATGCCAAGATCACCCAATGGCGCAGGGAGCAGTCGCTGTGGCGAACGTGGTGCAAACGCCCCGATCTCTTGTTGACGGCATCCCTCAGCGAAGATGACAAGGCGATCTTGGCTAAGTTTGCCAGGCAGGACGCGCTCCGCTTACGCAACCAACCTGGCGCGCCAACATGACAACAATCTTGCATACGGGCGTGCTTTTTGCAGTCCAACCAGCAGGCAATGAACCTGAACGATGCCGAAAATTACTTGCTGTTACTAAGATGATTTCGGCGGGGCACTTTCGGTGCCGAAACAATCCTGCACCTTGCCTTAGAGGGGTTGTCCGTCCATCCTAATTCGGTTTCATCCAGGTACGAAAGGCATGGTACTCGTTTTGGTCTTGATTAGGGGGGCAATAAGGTGACCTTTTTCCGCCAACGTTGGAAGAACCACTATCACCGTTTGATGATGATTTTAACCCAAGCCCCGCCTTTCAACCGCGCGGTAATTGCCACAGTTGGGTTGCTCTTCTGGTTGACCGTGTCTGGCATGGATGCTGATAGCCTGTGGTTTGATGAGGGGTGGTCTGCCTACGCAGCGCTTGAGCCAACCCTGTGGGATGCGGTGCAGTTTGACCAAACCAACCCCCCTTTCTACTATGCCCTAAGCTGGATCAACCAGCAGTTACACGGGGACTCGGTATTCAGTTTGCGCTATTTGTCCGTGCTGTGTGGGTTACTGGCGTTTGCCCTCGCGGTGCATCT
>Ga0172373_10007112_pt1 | contig 14646 bp, 9 predicted proteins | sample Lak10m_2_FD_114546 | JGI IMG/M metagenome (GOLD analysis project Ga0172373, IMG submission 114546) | Freshwater microbial communities from Kabuno Bay, South-Kivu, Congo - kab_092012_10m | ecosystem: Environmental > Aquatic > Freshwater > Lake | place: Democratic Republic of the Congo: South-Kivu... | reverse complement strand
CGCCGACACGGCACGAACCGGTTCACACGCCGGACGACTGCTCTCTTCTCTCCTGTCGCGGCGGCCGGAAGGCCGCCGATCCTTGGAATCGTCTCATTGCCTCGGTGACGCCGACACGGCACGAACCGGTTCACACGCCGGACGACTGCTCTCTTCTCTCCTGTCGCGGCGGCCGGAAGGCCTCCGATCCTTGGAATAGTCTCATTGCCTCGGTGACGCCGACACGGCACGAACCGGTTCACACGCCGGACGACTGCTCTCTTCTCTCCTGTCGCGGCGGCCGGAAGGCCGCCGATCCTTGGAATCGTCTCATTGCCTCGGTGACGCCGACACGGGCGGCTGGGTGGACAGCGCATGATTTGTCGGCTCATCGACGACTTTGCGGGAGCCCGCCGCATCGATCACGACCCGCTGGAAAAGTGACGGCCCGTGGTCTACGGTCGCGCGCCTTTTTGCCGCCCGCGACCTGCGCGCGGCCTGCCGGGAGCCGCCATGTTCGAGAACCTCCGCAAGGTCGTGATCCCCGCCGCTGGGCTGGGGACGCGGTTTCTCCCGGCCACGAAGGCGATCCCCAAGGAGATGCTCCCGATCGTCGACACGCCGACGCTGCAGGTGGTGGTGGATGAGGCGGTGCGCGCCGGCCTGCGCGAGGTGGTGCTGGTCAACGGCCGCGGCAAGGGCGCGATCGAGGACCATTTCGACGTCTCCTACGAGCTGGAGGATGTCCTGACCCGGCGCGGCAAGCAGGACGAGACGGCGCGGATGCGTGCCATCGCCCGCATGGCCAACATCGTGAGCATCCGTCAGAAGGAGCCGATGGGGCTGGGCCACGCCGTGCTGGCCGCGCGGCCCGCGGTCGGCGACGAGCCGTTCGGCGTGATGCTGGGCGACGACCTGATCGACAGCGAGGAGCCGGGCATCGGCCAGCTGGCCCGCCTGGCGCGCGAGACGGGCAAGGCGGTGGTGGCGCTGGTGGAGGTGCCGGACTCGGAGACCCACCGCTACGGCATCGCCGCAGGGCGCCGCATCGACGGGCAGCTGTTCGAGCTGAGCCACCTGGTGGAGAAGCCGGCCCCCGGCACCGCCCCGTCGAACCTCGCCGTCTTCGGTCGATACGTGCTGCCGCCGGATGTCTTCGACCTGCTGGAGAAGACGCCCCCGGGCGCAGGCGGAGAGATCCAGCTCACCGACGCGCTGTCGCAGCTGGCGGCGCAGGGGCGGCTGGTCGGCTGCACGATGGTGGGCACCCGCTACGATGCCGGTGACCGTCTGGGCTACATCAAGGCCAACCTGGGCTACGCGCTCAAACGGCCGGAGCTTCGCGACGCGCTGCTGGCCCACATGCGGATGCTGGTGGAGCAGGGCTGAGAGCGCCAGCGTCGCCGCCAGCGGCCGCGCTCCTCTGTATCTCCCCATCTTGCGCGCCGTGACGACGCCCCTCGCGACATCGACGCCACGCCTCCTCGCCGAGGTGGTGGTGCTGGGCGGCGTGCCCGGCACCTACACCTATGCGCTGGACGAGCGGCTGCGCGACGGCGCGGTGGCGGGGAGGCGCGTCGAGGTGCCGCTGGGCAATACCCCTCGTGTGGGCGTGCTGCTGCAACTCCACGAGCGCGCGCTGACCGAGGTGGACGAGCGCCGGCTCAAGCCGGTGACGCGCCTGCTGGACGACGGCCCGCTGGTGCCGCCGCCGGTGCTGACGCTCTGCCGCTGGGCGGCGAGCTACTACGCGGCGCCGTTGTCGCTGGCGCTGCGGGCTGCCCTGCCGCCGGGCGCCTCGGGCGAGGACGACACCGGCTGGGAGCTGACAGAGGCGGGGCGCCACAAGCTCGCCGACGAGCCGCCCGCGGCGCAGCTGGCGCTCTACGGCGCGGGCGAGCCGTCGAAGGATGAGGACACGGAGACCGCGTCGCGCCCCCTGCCCGAGCCGCTGGCGCTGCAACGGGTGGCGGAGGGGCGCTGGGCCTCGGTGGCGCGACCGCAGCTGGCGCGGCTGGCCAAGGCGGGGCTGCTGGCGCGCACGCATCGACTCGATCCCGGCGCCGCGGAGCCGATGGTGGCGGTGGCGGTCCGCACGGGGCCGGAGCAGAACCCGGTACCGCTGCACCATCGGGTGCGTCACGCCGTGTACGAGGCGCTGATGGAGCGGTCGCCCGTGGCTGTCGACGTGCTGGCGGCCATCGCCCCCTCGGCCCGGCAGGCGGTGGCCCAGCTGGAGCGACGCGGCTGGGTGCGACAGGAGCAGCGGCCGCGGGCGGCGATCACCGCGCAGGCGCCCCGCGATGGCAGCGCGCCGCAGCTCACGGCGGATCAGCAGGTGGTGGTGCACGAGCTGGAGCAGGCGCTCGATCGGGCGCAGTCGGGCGCGGAGCCGCAGGGGCGGACCTTTCTGCTGGAGGGGGTGACCGGCAGCGGCAAGACGGAGGTATATCTGCAGCTGGTGTCACGCGCGCTGGAGCAGGGGGCGCAGGCGCTGGTGATGGTGCCGGAGATCGCGCTGACACCGCAGCTGGCGGGCCGGTTTGCAGGGCGCTTCGGCGAGCGGGTGGCGGTGCTCCACAGCGGGCTGAGCGATCGCGACCGGGCCACCGAGTGGCATCGGATCCGCCGCGGCGAGGCGCCGGTGGTGGTGGGCGCGCGCTCGGCGATCTTCGCGCCGCTGGAGCAGCCGGCCGTCATCGTCGTGGACGAGGAGCACGACGGGTCGTTCAAGCAGGAGTCGGGGCTGCGTTACCACGGCCGCGATCTGGCGGTGGTGCGCGGGAGGCAGGCTGGCGCGGTGGTGGTGCTGGGCAGCGCGACGCCGTCGCTGGAGAGCCTGCACAACGTCGAGCGCGGCCGGTATGGACACGTGCGTCTCCCCAGGCGCGTCATCGAGCGGCCGATGCCGGCGGTGGAGATGATCGACCTGCGCGGGCGTCGACGTGGCGCGCCGGAGCTGGGCGTCGCACCCAGCGGGCTGCTGTCGGAGCAGGCCATCGCCGCGCTGCAGGAGGTGGTGGCCCGCGGCGAGCAGGCGATCGTCTTCCTCAACCGGCGCGGCCACTCGACGGCGCTGCTGTGTCGCGACTGCGGCGAGGTGGCGCGGTGCGACTCGTGCGCGGTGTCGCTCACCTACCACGACCGACGTCGGACGCTCGCCTGCCACTACTGCGGCCTGCGCGCGCCGCTGCCGGACGTCTGTCGCCACTGCGGCTCGGCCCGGCTGCTGCTCACCGGCGCCGGTACGGAGAAGCTGGAGGCGGAGCTGAGCGCTGCGCTGCCGACGGCCCGGTTGCTGCGGCTGGACCGCGACAGCGCCCCCCGCGCGCGACCGCTGGAGGCGATCCTCGGACGCTTCGCCCGGCGCGAGGCCGACGTGCTGGTCGGCACGCAGATGGTGACCAAGGGGCACGACTTTCCGGGCGTGACGCTGGTGGTGGTGCTGCTGGCCGACGCCGCCCTGCACCAGCCCGACTTTCGGGCCGCCGAGCGCACCGCTCAGCTGCTGACCCAGGTGGCGGGGCGGGCCGGACGCGCCGAGCAGCCCGGTCGCGTCCTGGTGCAGACCTTCTGCCCGGAGGCGCCGGCCGTCGCCGCCGTCCAGGGACACGACTACGCCGCGTTTGCGCGTCAGGAGCTGCTGGAGCGCGCCGAGGTCGGCTACCCGCCCTACTGCCGGCTGGCGCTCCTCCGCGCGGAGGGCGCCGACGACACAGCGGTGCAGCAGGCGGTGGAGCGGGCCGCGCAGCAGCTGCGGACGATCGACGGGCTGCGGCTGCTGGGCCCCTCGCCCGCGCCTCTCGCACGGCTGCGCGACCTGTACCGCCACCAGCTGCTGCTGCGGGCCGAGAGCCACGGGCCGCTCGACGCCGCGGCGCGCCTGCTGGAGCCGCTGCGTCGAGCGCTGGGCACGGCCGTTCAGCTCGGGATCGACATCGACCCGGTGGAGATGATGTAACCGGTCGATATGTTTCTCGTCGCTCAATACATATCCGACCGACGACTCAAGGCGCGGCGCTCTCCTCCGCCGGCTCGGCGCCCGAGGTGTCCCAGACCTCGCCCATCGTCTGCGCCAGCTCCTCGCGCAGCTTGGCCTTGGCGCGGATCTCCAGCTGCCGCGCCCGCTCGCGCGAGATGCGATAATGCGCGCCCAGCTCGCTCAACGTCATCGGTCGCTCCGTCATCAGCCGCTGCTCGATGATGAACCGCTCACGCGCGTCCAGCCGCGACAGCGCCTCGCTCACGCGGCGCCGCGCCAGCGTCCGCAGCTCGTGCGCCTCCAGCGCATGGTCCGCGACCACGCCGCCGCCCTCCAGCAGGTCCAGGTGGCTGCTGCCGCCGTCATCGCCCATCGGCGCGTCGAGCGACAGATCGCGGCCGTCCAGCCGCTGGCTCATCTCCGCCACCTCCGACTGCTTGACCCGCAGCCGCCGCGCGATCGCCGTCTCCGCCACCACCGAGCCGGCCTCGCCCTGCCGCTCCAGCTCGCGCCGCGTGCGCGCCAGGCTGAAGAACAGCTTGCGCTGCGCCTGCGTGGTCCCCAGCTTCACGAGGCTCCAGTTGCGCAGGATGTAGTTCTGGATGTACGCGCGGATCCACCAGACACCGTACGAGATGAGCCGGATCTTCCGGTCCGGGTCGAACTTCTGCACCGCCTTCATCAGGCCGATGTTCCCCTCCTGCACGAGGTCGGCCATCCGGAAGCCGTAGCTGCGGTACTCGAACGACACCTTGACGACGAACCGCAGGTTGCTCGTCACCAGCCGGTGGCCCGCGTCCAGGTCGCCCGTATCGCGGAACTTGCGCGCCAGCACCTGCTCCTCGTCGACGCTCAGCAGCGGCACCTTGTTGATCTGCGCCAGATAGGCCGCCAGCCCGCCGTTGTCGGCACCGTTGCCCGCCAGCATCGCCTTGCCCGCCTTGCTGCGGCGGCGCGCGGCCTCGCCGCCCGTGCGTGCTGTCGTCCCCTCTCGCTGCGTCATCCCCTGCCCCCGGTTCGTCGACCGCCCACCGGCGCGCATCGCCGGGAGCGCGGCGGCTGTCGCAAGTCGGAGGCCGCGGCATCACACGGCCGCGGGCCGTCGCGCGCGAGGGCGTGGGCAGCGCACGCCACACCGACGGAACCGCGAGCGCCCGCTGCGACTCTCGGAGCGCCTCACCGAGCGCCTGTTGCGGCTGCGCACGCGAGGGATGAATTTGAGGCTCGTCCGCGGTATGGTGTTCAACGTCGGACGCGGTTTTGCGCCCACGCGTCCCGGCCGCCGCCCCCTCCGTTTTGCGGGCGAGAGCGCCGCGTCAGTACCGGGTGCGAACAACAGTTCATGCGCCGCGCGGACGAGCCCCAGAGGCGTCGTCGACGGCCGGCAGAGGCTCGTGCGCCGCGGCGTGCGGGCCCGGATGGAACGGACCGACCTCATGGCGACAGCGCACGCAGCAGAAGAGCTCCTGGGCACGATGCCCGACGAGGAGAGCGGCACCGTCGTGGTGCGCGCGCGGCTCAGCTGCGGTTGCATCATGGAGAAGATGGTGCCCGGCGACCGGATCGTGGCCGCCGCCGACGGCAAGCGGATGCTGGTGGGCAAGTACACCTGCGGTGTCCACCGCGGGGGCCGCCGCTGAGCGGGCGTCCCCTCACCGATCCGTCGCCGCTGGTCACCGTGACGGACACGGCTCTGTCGGAGTCGCTGCTGTTGCCGTTGATCGACGCGGTGCGGTCGATCGGCGCCCGGGCCGACTACTGGCGGAGCTTCTGGCTGCCGACAGGTACGTCGACACGGCCACGCGGCTGGGCCGAGCGTGCGGCGCTGGAGCTGCTGCGACGGGTGCCGCCGCCCCGCCCCGTCATCGGCCTCGAGTGGTGGCTGGGCTGGATGCGCACGCACGACGTCCCGCTCGACTTCCACCACGACCGTGACAACGCGCTCTACGAGCGGACAGGGTGCATCCGGCATCCGCGCTGGTCGAGCGTGCTGTACCTGAGTCGCTGCCGCGGCGGCGCCCTGCTGGTGACAGACCAGCGGCTGGTGCACCGCGAGAAAGCGTATCTGCTCTCACCGGCAGAGGCGGGCCGTGTAGAGAGCGTTCAGCCGCAGGAGAACCGTCTGGCGCGCTTTGACGGACGGCTGCTGCACGGCGTGCTCGACGCGCACAATCAGGTGCCCTCGACGCCGCTCGACGAGGCGGCCGGAGAGCCCCGGCTGACCCTGGTGATGAACGGCTGGGGGCGGCGTCCGGAGGGACTCACGCGCTGGACGCCGAAGATCTATCCGGAGCTGCTGGAGAGCGGGCTGCCCTGAGTCGTTCTCGCGATCGCCTCCGTGGCGGGCGTTGAGGCCGACAGCCGCAGGGGCTCCGCAAACGCGCCCCGGCCGTGCGCGACTCACACGGCCGACACTCACGAACCGGCTCATTCTTCAGGCGACTGCTCTGCTCTGCCCTGTCGCGGCGGCCGGAAGGCCGCCGATCCTCGGAGTCTTGGCGTGGCCTCCGTGAGATCGACGAGATCGGATGAGCAGAGCGCATGGCCTGTCCGTGCGTCGCCGACCGTGAGGGAGCCCTGCCGACAGCCGGCGCTCGCCTTGCGTGATCGCCGCCGCTAATGTGCGCTCAACTTTCACGGGAGCCCGCTCCATGCGCCGTCCTCGTCCCACCTACCGCCTCGCACTCGCAGCCCTCGCGCTGCCGCTCACCGCGCAGACAGCGCAGGCCCGCACCGTCGCGGTGGTGAGCGATGGCCGCGCACCCGAGGCGGCGGCGCTCGAGCTGGAGTTGAGCCGTCAGGCCGACACGGTGCTGGTGCTGGAGCCCTCGCAGCAGGATGCGCTGCGCCTCATGGGACGCACCGACGCCTCCGGACTGGACGAGGCGGCGACGCTGCGGCTCGGACGGCTGAGCGGCGCCGAGACGGTGGTCGTGCTGGGCAGCAGCGGACGGAGCTGCGCCACCGCCACCGCGCGCTGCACCAGCTTTGATGGGACCATGGCCGCAGCCAGAGCCGCCGTGTCCGTCAGCGCCCCCACCCTCCCCGCTGCGCCGACAGACGCCGTGCTGCGCGATTACGCCGAGTGCCGCGGCGCGGTGCTGCGCGAGCTGGACGCCGTGGCCATCCAAGGGACGCGCACGGCGAGCGGACAGGTGCCGGCCGCCTGCGAGCGCGTCGGCAACGTCGCCAACTTCGTCCCCGGCAAGGCAGCGCTGGCTACGGCACGCACGCTCGCGGGCGGCTCGTGGGAGGCGCTGCCGCGGTTGGGCCGTGAGGTGCCCGACGACGCGCTGGTCGGCCCTGTGTTGGCGTGGGCGGTGCTGTCGGACGAGTCGCTCTCCTCGGGCGCGCGGGCGGCGCTGCTGGTCGATGCGCTGGCGGTGGCGCCGCGCTCGGTGGAGCTGGCGCGGGTGGTGGGCGAGTTCCACTACCGGATGGACGACCTCGACATGGCGCAGGTGGAGCTCTCCCGCGCGGCGGCGCTGGCGCCGCGGGCACCGGCGCTGCTGTCGCGTCAGTCGTATGTGCTGCACGCCAAGGGGCGTCACGCGGAGAGCTGCACGCTGGCCGAGCGGGCTGCGCGGCTGGGCGACAACGTGCCGCACTACCAGCTGGAGTACGGCTCGCGGCTCATCGACCTGGGCCGTTTTGCCGAGGCGGTGGCGGTGCTGACGCCGCTGCATCAGGCCGACGCCGGCTGGGGGCGTGCAGCGCTGCGTCTGGGCTACGCGCAGCTGCGGCTGGGCCAGGTGGAGGCGTCGATCGCGCTGCTCAAGACGGTCGAGACCAGCACGCCGCGGACGCCGTACGAGCAGAACGATCGGCGACTGGCGCGGCTCGACCTCGCACAGGCGCTCGCGCGGGCCGGCCGCGCCGACGAGGCGATCGGCACACTGGAGTCGATCAAGCGCGACTTCGGCCTCGCGGAGATCGAGCTGCAGGACAAGGACTTTGACCCGCTGCGGGCGCAGCCGCGGTTCGAGGCGCTGCGCACGCGGCGGTGATCGCTCACAACACGCCCGTCATCGCCGCCGCCCCGCCAGCGTGTCGAGCGACGCGCCCGTCTCGTCCTCCAGCAGCAGCGTCGCCTTCTTGCCCAGCCAGCCACGCCGCCAGAAGTACGCCACCTGCACCAGCGCGCAGAGACCCATGAGGCCGAGCGCGAACGGGTATCCGGCCGCCCAGTGCAGCTCCGGCATGTTGAGCGGCTGCGTCGTGTCGAAGTTCATCCCGTAGACGCCGGCGATGAACGACAGCGGCAGAAAGATGGTGGAGATGATCGCCAGCACCTTCATCACCTCGTTGGTGCGGGCGCCGACGGATGAGAGGTACAGCTCCACCAGACCGGCCGAAATTTCGCGGTAGTTCTCCAGCAGATCGAGCATCTGCACCACCTGATCGAGACAGTGGCGCAGCCGCTGCTGGACGTCGGGTGGCAGCCGTGGACGCGGCTCCCGGGTCGCAGACGCCAGCGCATCACGCAGCGGCCACGCCGCGCGCCTCAGCACCAGCAGCGAGTGACGCACATCGTGGATCCGCTGCATCACCCGCTTGTCGAGCGGCCCCATCACGGCCTGCTCCAGCGCCTCCAGCCGGTCGCCCAGCTTCTCCAGCAGCGGGAAGCCGCCGTCCATCAGCAGCCCGACGATATCGGCCGCCACATGGCCCGGACCGCCGCTCCACGCCCCCTCGGCACCGGCGCGCAGCCGCGCCCGCACCGGCTCCAGCTCCGGCGTCTCGCCCGCGGTGATGGTGACGATCCACCGGTCGCCGACGAACAGCCGCAGCGGCACCGAGTCGTATCGGCCGCGCGCCGTCCGACGGATGCGTCGCACCACCAGCAGGTCGCACCGGCCGGTGTTCACGAGCCGCGGCCGCTCCTGCGACTGCCCGCGGGCGTCGCGCTCACCCACCAGCTCGTCGACCGCCTTCCAGCCCGGCCCCGCCACCGAGCCATCCAGCTCCAGCCATCCCACGGTGCCCGGCCGCTGCAGCAGCGCCACGCCATCGGCCGGGTCGTCCAGCCAGCTCTCGCGGCAGCCGTCGGCCGACCACTGCAGCACCCGCACCGGCTCCGATGCGACGGCCTGCTGCAGCCCCGCCGGCCCTGCGGAGACCTGCCCTGCGGAAACACGGCGCGAAGCCCGCTCGCCCTGCCCTGTCTGCTCACGCGCCATCGTCCGCTCCTCGCCGCCGCGCGCCCTTTACGCGCGCCGCAGCGTCACCACCGTCAGCTCGGCCGGCACGCCCACCCGCATCGGCATCCAGTGGCCGCTCCCGCCCGAGACGTAGAGATGCCGGTCACCCCGCCGATACCGCCCCAGCATGTGGTCGAACGCCTTCGCGAAGACCGGCACGCCCAGCACCGCGATCTGCCCGCCATGCGTATGGCCCGACAGCGTCAGCGCGGCGCCGTACTCCGCCGCGATGGGAAAAAAGTCCGGATGATGCGACAGGCACACCACCGTCTCGCCGTCCTGCACCCCGCCGAACGCCTGCACGGCCGAGCGCCGCATCGCCCGCTCCCGCGCGCCGCGCCCGCCGATCACCATCGGGTAGTCCACCCCCACCAGTCGCAGCGCCGCGCCGTCCCGCTCCAATCGCAGCGACTCGTCCACCATCAGCCGGTGGCGCCCGCGCGACGCCAGCTGCGACCAGGCACGACGCACCGGCCCCAGCCCGCGGAAGTGCTCGTGATTGCCCAGCACGCCCACCATGCCCAGCGGCGCCCGGCACCGCCCCAGCGCCTCGAACGTCGCCTCCAGCTGCGTCAGGTCGTCGATCAGGTCGCCCGTCATCACCTGCAGGTCGACCCCCTCGGCATCGAGGCGGTCCACCCACGCGGAGACATCGAGCGGCGAGACGAACGGCCCCACGTGCAGATCGGTGGTCTGGCCGATCCGCAGCCCCTCCAGCGCCGCCGGAAGGCCCGGAACCTGCACCTCCTCGTACCGCACCACCGGCGGTCGCAGCCCCGCCACCACGCCGCCCGCCGAGCTGGCCGCCAGCGCCGCCGGCACCCCCGCCCCGAGCCGCACCAGCCAGGCGCGACGGGATGGATCGGCCGGAGAGTCCTCTCGAGACAGAACATCTTTCGACGTAATATCTTTCGAGGGATGCTCTATCGGCGCAGCTTGAGCCTGAGAGGCTTTATCTTCAGAACATTCACCGGTCGACCGCCGCCACCCCAGCCATCGCCGCCAGACCGACCGCGCAAGCAGCACGGGCCCCGCGCCGGCCAGCAGGCCAAACGCCGTCATCGCCCCGACAGCGGCCACGATGCGCCACACGCGGCCGGCGGCCCCCAGGAGCGCCAGCGCTCCGCTCCCCAGGAAGATGAGCGCCCACGCCCCCAGCGTCAGGCCTCCGAGGGCAACCGCGAGCACGCGCCGACGACCGCGGCGCCACTCGGGCCACAGCGCACACAGCACGCGCCACGCGCCCCAGTGGATCAGCAGCAGCGGCAGCAGTCGCAGCACGCGCGCTCCTCGTCGCGACGCGCCCGGAGGACGCGCACCTCAGCCGATGACGCCGATCAGCCCCAGCGCACCGGCACCACTTCGAACGGCGAGGCGAGGTCGGTGTGGCGCGGCATCACCCGCACGCCGATGCCGAAGTGGCCGCTCCGGTGGCACTCGATCTCGCTCTCGTAGCGCCACGCGTCGCCGTCGCGCGCCACGAACGTCATCGGGCGGCTGCCCGTCTCCTTGGGCTGTCCGTGACGGTCCAGCACCGCGTGGAACAGCTCGACCGAGACGTCGTCCGGGTTGAGCTCGGCCAGCGACACCAGCGCCCGCACCGTGTGGGTCTCGCCCACCGCCACGTCGCCCTGCATGCCGTCCAGCGCCCGCACGCCGACAGCGTCCCACTGACGACGCAGCCGCGTCTTGTACGAGGCCAGCGCCCGCGCCCGCTGCTCCTGGTGCGCTGCCAGCCGGTGATACCGATCGGCGGCCGGGCGGTACGCCGTCTCGCAGTACTCGCGCACCATCCGATCGGTGTTGAAGAACGGCACCAGCTTCTGCATGGAGGCCTTCATCATCCGGATCCACCGGTGCGGCAGGCCGTCCGGGCCACGCTCGTAGAACGCCGGCACGATCTCGCGCTCCAGCAGCCGGTAGAGCAGCTCCGACTCGGCCTTCTCGGCGGCGTCGTTGTCCGGGTACTCCTCGGCCTCACCGATCGCCCAGCCCACCGACGGGTCGTACGCCTCCGCCCACCAGCCATCCAGCACGCTGGCGTGGATGCAGCCGTTGAGCACCGCCTTCATGCCGCTGGTGCCCGACGCCTCCAGCGGCCGCAGCGGCGTGTTGAGCCACACGTCCACGCCCTGCACCAGGTGGCGCGCGGTGTTGATCTCGTAGTCCTCGAGGAACACCACCCGATGGCGGAACTCCCCGCGCGAAGAGAGCTGCACCACCTTGCGGATCAGCTCCTTGCCCGGCTCGTCCTTCTGGTGCGCCTTGCCGGCAAAGAGGATCTGCACCGGCCGCTTGGCGTCGTTGAGGATGCGCGCCAGCCGCTCGGCGTCGCGGGTGATGAGCGTCGCCCGCTTGTAGGTGGCGAACCGCCGCGCGAAGCCGATCGTGAGCGCCTTGGGGTCCAGCACCTCGGCGGCCTGCTGCATCGCCTTGGCGCCCGCACCGTGGCGCGCCAGCTGCTGCATCAGCCGGCGCCGTGCAAAACGGACCACCCGCTCGCGACCCTCTTCGTGCGCCCGCCACAGCTCGGCCGCGGGGATATCCTCCACCTGCCGCCACAGCTCCGGCGCGTCCGGCTCCATCGTCCAGCGCGGCCCGATGTAGCGGTCGAACAGCCGGCGCATCTCCGGGGAGACGAACGACAGGTGGTGAATGCCGTTGGTGACGGAGCCGATCGGCACCTCGTCCGGCTCGGCCCCCGGATAGACCTTCTGCCACATGGCGCGCGACACCGTGCCGTGCAGCTGCGCCACGCCGTTGGAGCGGGCCGCCAGCTTGAGCGCCAGCACCGTCATGCAGAAGTGCTCCTGCGCGTCGGCCGGGTTCTCTCGACCCAGCGCCAGGAACTCCTCCCGCGAGATACCCAGCGTCGCCAGCCACTCGGCGGTGTAGCGGTCCATCATCTCCGGCGGGAACCGGTCGTTGCCGGCCGGCACCGGCGTATGGGTGGTGAAGACCGCCCCCGCCGCCGCCAGCTCGCGCGCCTCGGCGAACGACATCCCCAGCTCGGTCATGATCTGACGCAAACGCTCCAGCGCGCTGAACGCCGCGTGGCCTTCGTTCATGTGGACGACCGCCGGCCGCAGCCCCACCACCTCCAGCGCCCGCACGCCGCCCAGCCCCAGCAGGAGCTCCTGTCGGATGCGCATGTCGAGATCGCCGCCGTAGAGCCGGTCGGTCAGCACGCGGTCCTCGGGGCGGTTCTCCGGCAAATCGGTATCCAGCAGCAGCAGCGGCACGCGCCCCACGTCGGCGCGCCACACCTGCGCCACCAGCGTCCGGCCCGGCAGCTCCACCCGCACCTTGGCCAGCGCGCCGTGGGCGTCGCGCTGCAGCGCCACCGGCATCATCGACAGGTCGGCCCGCGGGTGCAGCTCCACCTGCCGCCCCTCGGCGTCGATCTGCTGGTGAAACGGCTCGTGGTACAGCAGCCCCACGCCCACCAGCGGCAGCCCCAGGTCGGAGGCACTCTTGAGGTGGTCGCCCGCGAGGATCCCGAGGCCGCCGGAGTAGATCTGCAGCGACTCGGTGATGCCGAACTCGGCCGAGAAGTAGGCGATGCGCGCGGAGGGGAACTGCTCCGCCGAGCTGCGGCCCGCCTCACGCGCCACGCCTTGCGCCGTACGAGCGTACCAGGTGTCCCGCTCGCCCAGGTAGCCCTCCAGCTGCGCCCGCACCTCCGACAGACGCGCGACGAAGCCGCGATCGGCCGCCAGCGACTCCAGCCGCGGCGCCGGTACGCGCGACAGCAGCATCAGCGGGTTGTGGCCGCACGCCCGCCATAGCTCCGGCTCCACCGTCTCGAACAGGTCGACCGCGGAGCTGTTCCAGCTCCACCACAGGTTGCGGGCCAGCGCCTCCAGCGGCTGCAGCGCCGCGGGCAGGGAGGGTCGGACGTAGTAACTGCGGAGATTGGGCACGTGTGAGTCCTGTTCGCTGCGGGTCCTGTAGATCTTGTACGGCGCGGCATTCTGCCGTCCGGCCGCCATTTTTCAAGCCCGGTCGTCGCCTGATCGGGCGATGTCGCATCCTGTCGCGCCACGTCGTAAATTCGACCTGTCGCCACCTTGCGCCCGGGTCGGTACGGGGATATCCCAGCAGGTGCGCGCGGTGCACGTGCTCCTCCCGCCCTCGCCGGGCCTCCGCCCCTGCCGCGCCGACGGTCGTCCCGGCCTGCTCCGGAGGCTGCTGCCCATGTCCCAGACCCTGCGCAACCGTTACCGCGCCGACCTGCGCGAGATGGAATTTCAGCTTTTCGAGCAGGGCCGGGTCGACAGGCTTTTTGGCCAGGGGCGCCACGCCAACTGGGACGCCGACACCGCCAAGACCGTGCTGGAGGGGGCGCTGCGCTTCGCCACCACCGTCACCGGCCCGCTCAACGGCTACGGCGACGAGGTGGGCTGCACGCTCATCGACACCCCCGAGGGCAAGCGGGTCGTGACGCCCAAGGGGTTTCAGGAGGCGTGGAAGCAGCTGTTCGAGGTGGGGCTCACCACCGTCGGCATCCCCGAGCGGCTGGGCGGGCAGGACGGGCCGCGAGCGCTGGAAGCGCTGGTCGAGGAGATGCTCACCGGCTCCAACACCTCGTTCAACATGTACGCCGGGCTCACCTACGGGGCCGCGGAGATGCTCTCGGAGTTCGGCACCGACGACCAGAAGGCACGGTTCCTGGGCCGCATGGTCACCGGAGAGTGGGCCGGCACCATGTGCCTCACCGAGCCGCAGGCCGGCTCCGACGTCGGCTCGGCCACCACCCGCGCCCAGAAGCAGCCGGACGGCCGCTACAAGATCACCGGCACCAAGATCTACATCTCCGGCGGCGACAACGACCTCACCGAGAACATCGTCCACATGGTGCTGGCCCGCATCGAGGGGGCGCCCGCCGGCACCAAGGGGCTGTCGCTCTTCATCGTGCCGCGCCGCCGGCTCGACGCAGGCGGCAACGCGGACGCGTTCAACGATGTCACGCTGGGCGGCATCGAGCACAAGATGGGCATCAAGGCCTCGGCGACCTGCGTGCTCAACTTCGGCGAGAGCGGCGACTGTTACGGCGAGCTGATGGGCGGCGTGGCCAACGAGGGCATCAAGCAGATGTTCCACATGATGAACACCGCGCGGCTGGCGGTGGGCATCCAGGGGCTCGCGATCGCCGGCAACGCCTACCTCTCGGCGCTGGCCTACGCCAAGGAGCGCAAGCAGGGGCCCGATATCGCGCATTTCAAGGACCCCTCCGCCCCGCGTGTGGCGATCATCAACCACCCGGACATCCGCCGCTCGCTCCTCGAGATGAAGGCGCGCGTGGAGGGCGTGCGGGCGCTCATCGTGCGCATCGCCACCCATCACGACCTAGCCGACCTTTACGCCGAGAGCGACCCGGAGCAGGCCGCGCATCATCACGGGCAGGTGGAGCTGCTGGTCCCCATCTGCAAGGCGTACGGCTCGGATCAGTCGTTCCGCGTCAGCGAGATCGCCGTCCAGGTG
>Ga0172373_10007111_pt1 | contig 14648 bp, 10 predicted proteins | sample Lak10m_2_FD_114546 | JGI IMG/M metagenome (GOLD analysis project Ga0172373, IMG submission 114546) | Freshwater microbial communities from Kabuno Bay, South-Kivu, Congo - kab_092012_10m | ecosystem: Environmental > Aquatic > Freshwater > Lake | place: Democratic Republic of the Congo... | reverse complement strand
GCCTGTTCCATGCCCAGTTCCAGGTGCCGCCGCCACAGTCCCTGGCTGAGGAGGGGACTGTGGAAGTAGGACTTTTCCACCCGCGCGCTGCGCACCAGGACGAGGCGATGCAGATCCAGTTGCGGAGCCAACTCCAGCACGCGCTTGAGCACGGGCGGGCGCGGCAGGGCCAGGATGAGCACGCGGGTGGCGTCGCTGGGGGGGGCGGGGGCATCCATGGCGTCCAGCAACAGGTGAAGCGGGCCGTCAACGGCGGGATCCTCCGCCAGCGTGGCCCAGCCGCTGGGCCCGTGCAGGCGCCCCACGCGCACGCGGTCGCCGGCCTTGAGGCCAAGGATCAGGCGCAGGTGTTCCCGACGACGGTCCAGGGCGGGCAGGGCCAATTGGCCCTCCACCACTTCCCGTCCGTGGAAGAGCAAAAGGTTCATGCCGGGACGGGGCCTCCGCCCAGGGCCATGTGGCGGCGCAACAGGCAATCGTTCATCACCACCTGCAGGCCAGCGGCCCGGGCACGGGCGGCGGCGGGGGCGTGCACCACGCCGTCCTGCATCCACACCCCTTTGGCCCCAAGGGCGATGGCCTCCTCCACAATGGGCGGCACTTCCTCGCTGCGGCGGAAGATGCACACCACATCCACCGCCTCCGGCAGATCGGCCACCGTGGGCCAGCACCGTTCCCCCAGCACTTCCGTCAGGGCGGGATTGACGGGCAGGATGCGGTAGCCCGCCTGCTGCAGATAGGCCGCCACCCGGTGGCTGGGCCGCTCGGCCTTGTCGCTAAGGCCCACCACCGCGATGCTGCGCGCGCTGTGCAGAATGGCCCGGATGGCCTCCAGCGGCGGGTTGGTGAAGCTCTCCATCAGTCCTCCGCGTCGTCCGGCCCCACCAGGGTGAGGGCGGCGGTTTCCAGATCAAGAAAGAGCGGCAGGGACACGGTGAAACAGGAGCCCTGGCCCTCTTCGCTGCGCAGGCGGATTTGCCCACCCAGGAGCTGGGCCAGCCCCTGGCTGATGGCCAGCCCCAGCCCCGTGCCCGAGACGCTGCGCGAGGCGTCGGCACTGCGGCTGCGCCGGAAGCGCTCAAAGACGCGGACCTGTTCATCCTGGGGAATGCCGATGCCCGTGTCCTCCACATCCAGGTGGACGCTGCCGCCCTCGCTGCGCAGGCGCAGCACGATGTGTCCACGGCTGGTGAACTTGATGGCGTTGCCCGCCAGGTTCACCAGCACCTGCTCCAGCTTGGCGCGGTCGGACACCGTGGACAGGTGCTCCACGGGCGGGAAGAACTCCAGCGCCATGTGCAGGCCCCGCTCCTGGGCAAGGGGCTCCACCTGGGTGAGCACATCGTTCAGCACCTGCACCAGATCCACGACTTCCAGTTCCAGGCGCATGCGCCCCGCCTCAAGGCGGCTGTAGTCCAGCACATTGTTGATGAGGCGCAGCTGGTTCTGGGAACTGCTCATCACCCGTTCAAGGCTCAGGCGCTGGCGTTCCGTGAGCTGGGCCTCGCGCAGCACAATGCGCGTGTAACCCTGGATGGCATTGAGTGGCGTGCGCAGCTCGTGGCTGACACTGGCCAGGAATTCGTTCTTGGCACTCTCGGCCTCCTCCACCCGGCGGCGGGCCACCTCGCCCTCGCGCTCCGCCTGCAGGCGCACGCGGGACAGCTCCACGCCCAGGCTGCCACCGTGCTCGCGGGCGGCCAGTGCGCGAGCCTCGGCTTGTTGATGGGAGTGGCGTGCGCGCTCCAGCCACAGAAGAAAGGCCAGGTCCCGGGTGGCCTGCTCCAATCCCGGCCAGGGCTGCTCCGCCGGCCGGCCATCCCAACCCAACAGGAGCCAGGCGGGCGCCGGCGCCCACTCCGGCAGGGGCAACCACTGCAGGTGGGTGATGCTGCGTCGCTGACAATGGGCGGCCAGGTCAAAGGGGCTGCCCGCATCCTCCGGGGCCATGAGCCAGGCTTGGTCGTGGTGGTCCTGCGCGGCCAGGGCGGCCAAGCCCTCCTCAAGGGCCTCGGGCAGGGGATCATCGTCCTCGAAGTGATCCCGATGGGACCAGGCCTCCTGGGAGCCGCAAATCAACCAGGCGGCACGGCTGCCCCCTCGGGCACGACACCAGGCCAACAGGTCACGCAGGCTGCGGGTGCCGCCATCTGGCTCGGTCAGATGGGGCATGGCGGGTAGGACCTCCCAGCCGCTCATGCGTGGGGGTCCACGCCAGGCATCTGCCGGGACTGCAGACGGCGGATGACCGCGTTGAGGCCCTCAAGGCGACGGGAATAGGCGTTCAGGCGCTCGGGCAGGTCTTCGCTGGGCGTGCCCAGGGAAGGAAGATCCGCCAGACAGGCGTCCACCTGGCTCGCGAAACCTTCCAAGGCGTGGTGGCGCATGTCCCGGGCGGCATCCAGCGCCTGCAGCCGCAAGTCCTCCATGCGCAGGCGCTGCAAGCGCACGCGGCTGCGCAGACGCAGTTGAAGTTCTTCCTGACGGAATGGACGGCAGAGGATGTCGTCCACACCCAGGCGCAGCAGGTCCACGCCGATGCCCGTGGCGCCTTGCTGACCAGGCAGGAGGGCCAGCACGGGCGGGCTCAAGAGGTGTGGAAGGTCCCAGGCCTTGAGCAGATCCTTCAACACAGGTGCCACCAGCTCGGGCCGATCCACGCTGCTTAGCACGATGAGTTCCACCTCCGCTTCCCGGCCGGGAATGTCCTCCAGCCGCAATATGATGGAACCCTGCCGCGCCAGTTCCCGCTCCAGCCCAGCGTCCCGGGACACGCCGGCCTCCAGCACCAGCAAGGTGTGGATGGGATCCTCCGGGTGCCGCACCTCCTCGGGCTGTTGGGACTCCTGCAGATTGATGATCTGCGTGCCGCAGGGATAGTCCTCCAGGGCCACGCGTTCCAGGTGCTCCAGTCGGTCCGCCACATCACGGGTCTTGAGCAGGCAGTGTTCGATGCGCTCCAGCCGCTCGGCGTGGGCGGAAGGATCCAGTTGCCCCCTTTCGAGGGCGGCCTGCAGGAGTTGCAGATACCCGTTGGCGCCAGCCAGGGGCTGGGCCAACTCGTGGGCGGCGGCTCCCACCAGAGCCAGGCGGCTGTGGCTCTCCGCGATCTGGCGCCGTCGCCGCAGATAGCCGGCGATGCGCAACTGCACCTGGATGCGGGCCAGCACTTCGTCGATGTGGAAGGGCTTCAGCACATAGTCGTCTGCCCGGGCGGCGAAGCCCTCCGCCTTGTCCTCAAGTTCGGCCCGCGCGGTGAGCAGGATGATGGGCAGGTGGGCAAGGTCGGGCCGCGCGCGGATCTCCCGCGTCAGACCAAAGCCGTCCAGCCGGGGCATGGTGACATCCAGCAGCAGCAGGTCCGGCCTCAGGCCGGCTTCCAGCTTCTCCAGCGCAGCCACGCCATCCAGGGCGGTGTGGATGGTGAATCCACGATCTTCGAGCTCAAAGACGAGGATGTCCACATTGTAGGGCTCGTCGTCCACCACGAGAATGCTGCGGTCGTGGAAGAAGGCCTCCTCCTGACGGCGGGCCTCCTGAAGTGGACTGTTCTCAGTTGCCGCCACCGGACCTCCCTTCGATGCTCACCGAGCCTGGCAGGAGACGCAGTTCCCGGGGGCCGGTGAGAGTGTCCAAGTCGTGGGGCTGGCCGTCCCGCCACAGGCGCAGGCGCTCCAGGTGGTCCACTTCCACGATCACCTCGCTGGTGCTGGCGAAGTCCAGGCTGGAATCCGCCGGACAGAGGCCTCGGTAGAGCTGTCCTTCGGAGGACAGCACACTCAGGCGGTCTGCCTGGCTGAGCTCCAGGCGCACGCGGAAACTGGGCAGATCTCCTTCGCCCTCAATTGCCGCCACCGGTGCCTCGGGCAGGGTGTCGGCGGGGGGTGTCCCGTCATCGCCGCCCGCCACCAGGCCCATCACCAGGGAGACCAGACCCCATATCAGGGCCAAAGCCACGATGACCACCGTGGACATGATCATGGCCTTGACGGAGGCGGGCAGGGCCTTGATGAGCGAGGGCACGGGATCTTCCCGCCGGGGCGGTGGCGCGTGCAGGGGGGCGTTCTCCTCGCTTCGCCGGGTCCCCAGCACAAAAGGCAGGCGCGGGGTGGGAGCGCTCTCCGGCTCGGCGGGGGTTTCGGGTGTGAGGAAACCCAATTCGTCGAAGCGGCGCAGCACCTTTTCCAGGTTCATGCCCAGGCACTCGCTGTAGGCGGAGAGATAACCGCGCAGGTAGGGCGCGGGCATGCGCTCCCACTCGCCGGACTCCAGGGCCTGGAGATAAGGCAGGGAGATGCGCGTTTCCTGCGCCACCTGTTCCAGCTCGATGCTGCGGTAGGCACGGGCCTCGCGCAGGTTCTGCGCAAAGGCCTCGCGCTTTTGGCGTGTCTCATCCATGGCCGAAAGTACCAATCGCATGGCCTGAACAGGAAGGATCAGGCCTCATTTGCCAGGCTCCGGGCGAAGTCCACCAGGTGACGGCACACGGTGGCCAGCGGCAGGCCCATCACGGAGAAGTAGTCCCCGTCCAGCGCCGCCACCAGCAGACTGCCGCCGTCCTGGATGCCATAAGCGCCGGCCTTGTCCATGGGTTCTCCCGAAGCCACATAGGCAGCGATCTGCGGCGCGTCCAGCTCGTGAAAGAGCACGCGTGTGCGCACATGGCCCACCTGCCAACGCTCTCCACCCCGGCCGCTCAGCGCCCAGCCTGTGTAGACCTCGTGCCAGCGACCGGAGAGCTGACGCAGCATGTCCCGGGCATCCGCCTCGTGGCGGGGTTTGCCCAGCATGATGTCGTCCAGCACCACCACGGTGTCGGCGCTGATGACAAGGCTGTTGGGCGCACGGCGGGCCACCACCTGCCCCTTTGCGCGCGCCAGCCGTTCCACATGGGAGGCGGGCTCTTCCCCAGGCAAGGCGCTCTCGTCGATGTCGGGGGCGTCCACCTGAATCTCCAGGCCCGCTCGTCGCAGCAATTCCCTGCGCCTGGGTGAGGCCGACGCCAGCACCAGGGGCGGCAACTCTTCAGGGGGACACAACCAGAACATGCGCGGGTCCTTTCGTGGATTCAGGCCGCCCACAGGGCCGCCAGCACATAGAGCAGCAGGCCGCCCGCGAGCAGGGTCTTGATGTGACCGGACAAGCGGCGCGAGGCCTCGGCCTGGGACAAATCGGTGGCCAGCACCCGCCGCAGCAACAAAGGTGCCACGAAGAGCGCCGCCAGGTGGGCGCCGCGCAAGGGAGCCGCCTCATTGGCCAGGAGCAGGGCCAACAGGGGTGGCACCACGGCCAGCACCGCAAGCTGACAAAGCAAACGGCGCGTGGCGTGCAAGCCGTGGCGGATCACCAGGCTGCGACGACCCGCGGCGGCGTCGCCTTCGCGATCCTCCGCATCCTTGGCCAACTCCCGGGCCAGGTGCAGAATGCCGGCCATGACAGCGGGCACCAGTGCCCGGGCGGGGTGTGCGCCAAGAGGCGCAGCCAGGTGCGCCGCAAGTGTTCCCAACCCCACCGCCGCCATGCCAAGCGCGGCCACCGCCACATTTCCTGCGAGCCCGAGCTGCTTGCCCCGCCACGCATACCACGCCAGCATGGCCAGACACAGCGCCACCCAGGCAATGGCCCACGGTCCCAGTGGAATGGCCAGCGCCAGTGCCACACCCGCGAGAGCATTGGCACCCAGCCTGGCATTGCGGGCCGTCAAGCGGCCCGATGGAATGGGACGCCGAGGGCGATTGATGGCGTCCTCCCGGGCATCGGCCACATCGTTCCACACATTGCCCGCGGCCAGGGCGGTGACAGTGGACAGGGCGGCCAGCCAGGGCCAGGGACCCGCCAGGGCAGGGGCTCCCCCCCCCAGCACGGCGCCCACCAGGGTGGCCAGCAGGGCCATCAGCATGTTGAGCGGCCGACACGCTTCCCACATGGCGCGCATGGATCCTCTCCCCTTCAAAAGCGTGTGACCAGACGCACATGCAGCAGGCCTTCCCGCCAACGGGAGCCATCCGCCACCGCGTACTGCAGTTCCAATTGACCCTGCCGGAGGGGCAAAACCACCGCCGCGCCCTGTCCCTGGCTGCGGTGGCCCTTGCCCGCCGCATCCTGCCACTGGAGCTGATCCCGAAAGAGCGCCAGCCGCGAGGCGGGGCCAAGGAGCAGACGCCACTCGGCCTGCGCAAGAATCCACTCTCTGGTGCGCAGGCTCTCCTCCCTTGTGCCCCGTGGTCCGGCAAGGCCACCCATGGGCATCAAATCTTCCGTGCCGGGTTGCCCATGGCCCTTCAGCCTGCCGGCACCCAGCACGGCGTGCACGACCTGCATGCGCCCCAGCGGCCACCATCCCGCCACGCGCAGGCTCTGGCGCCGCCAGCTGCGGTCTGCCGTGCGGGCTGGCAGGTGTCCCAGGGCCCGAGCCTCGCGCTTCATGCGCGCTTCAAGCAGGCTTGCCTGCCATCCCAGGCGCGGGTTGCGCGGATCATCCCGGCGGTCCAGCTCCACGCCCAGGCGCCCTTCCATCAGCCGTGAGGCGTCCAGACCGGCGCGCAGATAGCCGTTCAGGCTGTCCGGCGCCAAGGCTGCTCCCTCCAGCGCCGCCACAAGACGCAGGCCGCCACCCGCTTCCCATTGCCACTCCGTCCACAAGCGCTGTTCCACCCAGGTGCTGTCCTGCACCCGCTGTTTCAGGCCCAGGGATGCGCTGAGCGGCAGGCCAAGCACGAAGGGCTCCCGATAGCGCACGAGCACATCCTGGCTCCAGCCCTCCGGCCGACTGGCCAGCACGGCCACTTCCCGACCCGTGCCGAGCAGGTTGGCCAGCTCCACATTCACATGGTAGGCCCAGCGGCCACCTCCCCGGCTGTCGGGCAGCCAGGCCGCCAGTCCGTCCAGACGGTAGGCGGGGGCCTCTTCCACCTTCACATGCCAGCGCAGACCCTCCGGGCTGCGGCACAGGCCAGGCCCTTCCACCGTGTGGAACCATCCCGTGGCCAGCATGCGCCGCCGGGCTTCTTCCACCCGTCGGGGATTCCAGCGCTGGCCGGCCTTGAGACCGCTCAGCTTTTCCAGCGTGCCTGTGCGGGTCAACCGCGCGCCCTGCACCACCAGGGCCAACGGGCGCAGCGTGTCGGCTTCACCAAGCACAAAGGAGAGATCCAGGGCCACGCGCTCCTCGTCCTGCGGCACCAGGGTGAAACTCTGCAAACGCACGAAGGCCAGGCCCAGGCCCGCCTCGTCCAGCCGCTCCAGCCAGACCGACAGCCTCTCCTCCAGCACACCAGCCTCCAGACGCAGGGCTTCCGGCAGGTCGCGGGCGGGGTTGGGCCACCCGGGCGCCAGCCCTTCCACCTGCAGGCGTCCCATCACCAGGCGTGGACCTTCGTCCAGTTCAATGCGCCGCAGGCGATGGGGCGATGCCGTGCTGTCCACCGTCCAGCGCAGCTCCAGGAAGGGCCGGGCCTCGCAAGCGTAGCGCAGGGCAAGGCTGTCCATGGCCTGCTGCCACTGGTCCGACGAAGGGCTCTTCCCCGCCAGGAGCATGGGGCGCAGCAGGGCGGTTGAGAAAAGCCGCTGGCCGGTGATTTCCACATCCGGCGGCACGAGGAAGAGGGCTGCGTCCGCTTCTGGCGCGGCGCAGGCCAAGGTGTGCCAGCCGGCAAACAGGGTGGTGACAAGCACGAGCAAGGTGGTGGTGACACGGCGCATCAGAAGAAGCTCTGCACTTGCAGGCGGCCGCTCTGCATGGCTTCCCGCTCGGGCAGCGCGTCCAGCTGCCAGGACAAGGTGAGGCGGCTCTGCTTTCCCACCTGCAGGCGGCAATCCACTCCCGCCCGCCAGGTGCGACCCACGCGTGCGCCGCCCAGGAGCTCATAGGGCACGGGGTTCGCATCCGACCACGCCTGCTGCCAGGAGAGTCGCGCCGCAACGCTGCCGCCCTTGCCCAGACGGCCGTCCAGGGCGGGTTCCACGCGCAGGCGGCGACCCTGCAGGCCGGTGATCACCTCCCGAGCCTCTTCGCCTTCCACGGCGGCGCGCAGCACCCATCCCGGCCGCAGCTCCCGGCTCACTTCCCCTTGCGATCGCCACGCGTCAATGGAGCGTCGCTGCTGGCTCTGCCCCGGCATGAGAACCTCCTGATGGCGCTTCTCCACTTCCAATGTGCCGCGCACGGAAGCCAGGCGATCCTGCACCCTCACACCCACGCGCCGCAGGTGGTTGCGCCGGGTGGAGCTCTGCACCAGCTGTTCCAGGCTGCGCTCCTCCTGCCAGCGCAGACGCCAGCGCTGGCGGCCGGCTTCCCGGCGGCTCCACTCCAGGTCCTGACGGGAAACGATGCGGCCGCTCTGGGTGCTGTCTCCCTGCAGGGCGGCGGTCTGCAGCAGGTAAAGACGGTGGCTGTCCGCCAGGCGGCTCAATTCCTCAACGCTCAATTGATGGTCGCCGCTGAAGGCGCCGCGATCCCAGCGGGCGGAGGCTTCCAGCCCCAAACGGGCGGCCCGGCGCCGGCGGCCGGTTTCCCAGGGAAGGGCCACATAGTCGCCGTCGGGATCCGGCACGAAGAGATCGGGATTGATGGGGTCCCGGCTGTGGGTGCCCTGCAGGCTGTCCACCTGCACATACTGCACCAGCCGCTCCGCCGAAAGGCTCTGCTCGGCCTGATAGCGCAGGGACCAGCCGTGGTGGGCGCCCTGACCTGCGAGGTCCATCAGCGCCAGGTCCCGCACGCCGTCGGTGCTGTCGGCGGACTGGTAATCCACCCGGCGCCGCGTCCAGTCCACTTCGCCACGCATTGCGCCGCTCCACCGCAGCCGACTGCGCCACTGCTCCACCTGGCTGTGGTCGCGCCACTCGTCCTGCCCCGCCGCCAGGCTGCGCCGCTGGCGGCGGCGGCCCTCCACCGATGCCTCCAAGCGTCCCAATTGCCGGTCCACGCGCAGGCGGGTCTCCTCGTGTCCGGTGCCAATGGCCGCGAAGCCCAGGCTGTCCGCGCCACGGGTGGCGCTCTGGCGGCGCTCCGCCTCAAGCCCGCCCATCACGCGCCACAGCGTCCAGGCGTAGCCCTGCTCCAGCCGCAGCTCGTCCAGGCGGCTGCGGTTAAGCGGCCCCTGCAGGCGGCGCCCCCGCGCCTCGCCGGAGGCCTGCCATCCCAGGCGCGGCTGCCAGCGCCACACAAGGCTGGCGGCACGGCTGTACTGGCTCTCGCGCTGAAGCCAGCTGACTCCCGGCTTCACCACCAGGGAATCCCCACTGCGCAGGGCGAGCCCGGCGTCCATCCGCCGCAGCGCGCCCACGCGCTCCAGGCCGGTGCGGCGCTGAAACTCCACCTCGTCCACGGCCTGCAAGGGGCGGAAACGGCCACTCTCCTCCTGGCCTGTCAGCTCCAGGCCCAAACGGGTAGGCAAATGGAGGCCCAATGGCCTGCTGTTCCACATCAACCGGGCGCGCAAGGCCAAGCCCACATTGTCCCCGTCGTCGCGTGGCGAGTAGAGGTTGCGGTCCGTGCGCGACAAGGCCCCCTCCGTCTCCAGCCTCCAGGCGCCGCGCCGCAGGTCCACGGCCACATCCACCAGTTCCGCCGCCGTGGGGGCGCTGAGGGGGAGGATGGGCGCCCAGGCGCCTAGGCCAGCGCCCTCGAAGCGATACCACACGCGACCGCTGGAGCTGATCTGGCGGCTGTAATCTCCCAACAGGTGGCCCGAGGCGTCCCTGCCCAGCTCACTGAAGCGCAGGTCATAGCGGTAGAGGGCGCGTGCGCTGTCCGGTGGCTGCTCCATCCAGGCGTAGTGCCCCCACTGGCCGGCCAGGGCGTCCACCAGGCGCCACAGGCCCTCGCCCTCGCCCACCTCGCGCACGCCACTTCCCCAGATTTGCCCGTCGGCGCCATCCCCCACAAGGGCAAGGGAATCCCGCTGGGCATCGTCCAGGAAGAGGTCCAGCGGGCGCGCGCCATCATCCCGCTCCCCGGCAGCGCCCAGACGCACGCGGAGTCCCTCGGCCACAGGCAGGCACACATCCAGGCCATAGAGGTTGCGGGCGTAGAGGCGCTCGGAGTATTGGTACTCCACCTGAATGCGGCTGTCCGCCGTGATGGGGCGGCGGGGCGTGAAGCTCAACTGCCCCAGGGCGTAATCCATCACATAGTCCCGATCCTCGCCACGGGCCATGGGCACGCCGTCCACCCACACCTGCTCGCTGCCCGCCACCACCAGAATGCTGCTGCCGCCCTGATCGGAGCGCAGCTGCCAGGGACCCTGCACACCTTCCTGGCCTGTGAATTCCAGGCGGTGAAAGCGCCCGCGCGCGCCCGCCACATGGGCCAGGACGCGCAGGCTGTCCCCTTGCAGGGAGCGTGCCTGATCCACATAGCCCGCCTGCAAGCCGTCCACCGTGCGGCGGTAATCCAGATAGTGTCCACTGCGCAGGGCAAGGTCCACATCGCCCAGGCGCGCCTGCCAGTGCGGGCTGCGCACGCTGACATGGATGCGGTCCACCTCCTCCAGGCTGGCGCTGCGGCCCTCCGGCTGGATGGGCGTGTTACGGTCGCTGAGGAAAGCCTCCACTTCCACATCGGGACCGATGCGCCCCTCCACCTGCAGGCGCAAACCGGACTCCATGTCCACCTGCCCCCCGGAACCCACGCGCACCCCGCGCAGGAAAGAGCCGGAACTGCGCAATTGTGCGCCCGCCTCCGTCTGGCGGCCAGGCAGAACCTTCAACCGCAGGCTGTCTGCGGACAGGGTGTCCGCCACACCGGCGGGAGCCACCCAGGGCAGGTCCTCCCGGCTGCGCACGGCCAGACGGTCCGGCAGTTCCACGCGCAACACGCGGTAGTGGATGCGTGCCGCGCGTCCCAGCCAGGTGGTGTGCAACAGCCGCACGCGGCCGTGCAGGGCGTCCACGGTGAAATCCAGCTCCTCGCGCAGGGGCTGGCCCTCCACCGTCAGAAGAGTGCGTCCTGGTTCGATGGGGGCGTCGGGCAGGCGCATCTCCAGTTCACAAGGACCCTGCCACAGGCGATCGCGGGAAAGGCCCACCTGGGCATTGGCCCCGCGGAGCAATCCCGCCACGAGCACAAGAAGACAGAAGATGCTGGTCCAGATCTGGGTGCGGCCTCGCCTCATGGAAGCGGATCCGGCATGGGTTGCACCACGCGGGCGGCCTGGCCTTCCCACGCCACCAGGAGTTTTCCTTGTCCGGGAAGCAGCAGGAAGTCCCGCACGGAGGCGCTTGTATTGCCGCCCTCGTAGCGAGCCAGGAGGGGCAGGTGGGCGAGATGCAAGTCCTCCAGCGGGCGCACATGGGCCTCCGGCCAGGCCCTCAGCTCCAGCCAGGGCGCACCGGCCTCCTTCACCTGGAAGAGGAGCAACAGGCTTCCCTCTTCTCCGCGGTGCAGGGACACCAGGCCGGGAAGCTCCACCCGCTGGTAAGCGCCCCCCTCTGTGCCGCACACCACCAGCGCGGGGGTGCTTCCCGCATCCAGCAGGAAGACGCGCTCGCCCAGCACTTCCAGCGCCCGGGGGCGCAAGGCTCCGGCCAGGGCGTAATCCAGCAGCACGCGCCACCCCTCGCCGGGCCGTCGCACGACCACCGTGCCCGTGCGCCCATCAGCGGCCACCAGGGTTCGGCTGAGGGACATGGCCAGAAAGTCGGGGCCTTTCAGGTCCAAGGTGCCTGGAAGGGGCTCCCATGCCAGGGGCAGGAAATCACGGTTGCACTGCACAAGACAATGCCGCCCGGCGTCCAGCACCAGCACCTCAAGGCCGCCGCGGCTGTCCACCTCGCCGGGCCGCTCCAAGGCGCGGGCGCCGCCATCGGCCACCACCCGCCACGACCAGCCCTCCACACTCGTGCTGTCGGGCTTCAGCACCACCACGCGACCCATGCGGGGGGCCGTGGCCAGCACGCGGCCGCCTCCGCCCTCCAGCGCCTCAAGGGAGAAGAGCTCCGGCAGCAGGGCACGGGTATCCGGGCTTGCGAGCAGGAGGATCACCAGATGAAGGAGGAGGCGCACCATGATCCAATGTACCACGCCCAGGGCCTGAAGGAAGGCGGCGGCTTGCACTTTGAGGCTGCATGGGCTAAGTTGAGCGCCGTTGGAAGCATGGCATGCGGGCGCCCCACGGGGCGCTTGCTGTTCCGGGGCAGTAGCTCAGTTGGTAGAGCACCACGTTCGCAATGTGGGGGTCGTGGGTTCGAATCCCATCTGCTCCATGACGGCTCGGGTTGAACCCGGGCCGTTTCCGTGAGATGCGGTGAAATGGAAGGGCAGGGCAACATGGACGCCTACGAACGACTGGTGCGCGGCCAGCATCACGATCCCTTCGACCTGCTGGGCCTGCATCCCCACGCGGGAGCGTGGATGCTGCGCACCTGGGCTCCCGGCAGTGCCCGGGTGGACCTCGTGTGGCACGATCAGCACCTGCCGCTCACGGAGGAGCGCCCCGGCCTCTTCACCCTGCCCATGGCCACGCGCCCGGAAGCTTCCCAGTGCCAACTGGAGCACGAGGACGGCGAGGGGCGCCGCTGGCAGGAGGGCTGCCCCTGGCTCTTTGGCCCGGTGCTGGGGGATCTGGACCTGCACCTCCTGCACGAAGGCCGGCACTTCGACCTGTGGAAGGTGGTGGGCGCCAACCTGCGCGAGGTGGAGGGCGTCCACGGCGCCCACTTCGCCATTTGGGCCCCGGGTGCGCAGCGCGTGTCTGTGGTGGGGGACTTCAACCGGTGGGACGGCCGGCGCCACCCCTGCCGCAACCGTGGCGCCAGCGGCGTGTGGGAGCTCTTCATCCCCGGCCTGACAGCGGGGGAGCGCTACAAGTTCGAGATCCTGGGTGCTGACGGCGCCCTGCATGTGAAGGCCGATCCCCTGGGGCGCCAGGCGGAACTGCGGCCGGGCACGGCTTCCGTGCTGTCGGCGGCCTCCCACCACACCTGGCGGGACGGGGAATGGATCGCACGGCGGGAGGATCAGACCGCCCTGGATCGTCCCTTGTCCATTTATGAAATGCACGCCGGCAGCTGGCGCCGTCCCTGGGATGGGCGCCCCTTCCACAGCTGGGGCGAGCTTGCGGATCAGCTCATTCCCTACCTGCAGGAGCAGGGCTTCACCCATGTGGAGCTGATGCCTGTCATGGAGCATCCCCTGGACGCCTCCTGGGGGTATCAAGTGCTGGGCTACTTCGCGCCCACCGCCCGCCATGGCGAGCCCGACGAGTTCCGCGCTTTTGTGGATCGCCTGCACCAGTCCGGACTGGGAGTGATCCTGGACTGGGTGCCGGCGCACTTCCCCAAGGACGCCCACGGCCTGGCCCGCCTGGACGGCTCCGCCCTCTACGAGCACGAGGACCCCCGCCAGGGCGAGCATCCGGACTGGGGCACACTGGTCTTCAATTTCGGCCGCCGGGAGGTGCGCAATTTTCTTCTGGCCAACGCCCTCTACTGGGTGGAGGAATTCCATGTGGACGGCCTGCGCATCGACGCCGTGGCCAGCATGCTCTACCTGGACTACAGCCGTAAAACCGGCGAGTGGGTGCCCAATGTCCACGGCGGCCGGGAGAACCTGGAGGCCATCCACTTCCTGCAGGAGCTCAACACCCTGCTCTTCCAGCGCCATCCGGGTCTGCTCTCCATTGCCGAGGAGAGCACCAGCTGGCCCATGGTGAGCCGTCCCGTGCACCTGGGCGGCCTGGGCTTCAACCTGAAGTGGAACATGGGCTGGATGAACGACACCCTGCGCTACTTCGCGCTGGATCCCGTGCACCGCCGTTGGCACCACGAACTGATGAGCTTTTCCCTGATGTACGCCTGGCACGAGAACTTCGTGCTGGTGCTCAGCCACGACGAGGTGGTGCACGGCAAGCGCAGCCTGCTCTCCCGCATGCCCGGCGACGCCTGGCAGCAGCGTGCCAATCTGCGCCTGCTCCTGGGCTGGATGTGGTGCCACCCCGGGCGCAAGCTGCTCTTCATGGGCGGCGAGTGGGGGCAGGCGGTGGAGTGGAACGAGGCCACGCAACTGGACTGGGCGGCCCTGGGCGACGGCGGCCATGCCGGGCTGCAGGGCCTGTGCGCCCGCCTGAACCAGCTGCTGCGCGAGGAGCCCGCCCTGCACGAGCTGGACTTCAGCCCTGACGGGTTCCAATGGGTGAATGTGCACGACGCCGAGCACAGCGTCTTCTCTTTCCTGCGGCGGGGGCGCCGTCCCGAGGACGATGTGCTGGTGGTGGCCAACGCCACGCCCGTGCCCCGTCCCCACTACCGGGTAGGCGTGCCGGCCCCGGGTTTCTGGCGGGAACTGCTCAACACGGACGCGGCCTGCCACGGCGGCTCCAACATGGGCAACGGCGGAGGCGTGGCCAGCGAGGACCAGGGATGGGATGGTCAGGGCCACAGCGTGCTGCTCACCCTGCCTCCGCTGGCCCTGCTCCTCTTCAAGCGCGAGGTCTGAAAGCGGGTTTTCCACAAAAAGTGCGCGGGACGAGTGAAGTCGCCCCGTGGCCCTGCCGATCTCCTGTGGCGTACAAGGAGCGAGGCCGACCATGAGAATCCCCGTTGAATTCGTGCAGTACCGTGAGCGCATCCGCAATTCCACCCTTTGGAACCTGCGCCTGGAGGACATGGACCGGGAGGAGCTCCTGGCCGTCATCGGCTACCTGTGC
>Ga0172373_10007109_pt1 | contig 14652 bp, 12 predicted proteins | sample Lak10m_2_FD_114546 | JGI IMG/M metagenome (GOLD analysis project Ga0172373, IMG submission 114546) | Freshwater microbial communities from Kabuno Bay, South-Kivu, Congo - kab_092012_10m | ecosystem: Environmental > Aquatic > Freshwater > Lake | place: Democratic Republic of the Congo... | reverse complement strand
TGGATCAGGATGCGGTGGTGCGCGACGCGCTGTTGAATGTTGAAGCCAATGGCATCGTCTTCCTGGACGAGATTGACAAGGTTTGCGCCCGCACAAGCGAAAGCGGCTTTCGTGGCGGCGATGTCTCCCGCGAAGGGGTACAGCGCGATTTGCTGCCGTTGATTGAAGGCACCACGGTGACGACCAAGCATGGGCCGGTGAAGACGGATCATGTGCTGTTTATCGCCTCTGGCGCCTTTCATCTGGCGAAGCCTTCTGATCTTTTGCCGGAATTGCAGGGCCGCTTGCCGATCCGCGTGGAATTGAAGGCGCTGTCGCGCGATGATTTCCGGCGGATTTTGACGGAGCCCGAACATTCCTTGCTGAAACAGTATACGGCGCTGCTCGGCACCGAAGCGGTTGCGCTGGATTTCGCGCCTGATGCGGTTGAAGCGATTGCCGATCTGGCCGCCGAGATCAATGCGAGTGTGGAGAATATCGGCGCGCGGCGCTTAGCCACAGTGCTGGAGCGGTTGCTTGAGGAGGTTTCCTTTACCGCGACTGACCGCGCCGGCGAAACCATTGCCGTGGATGCTGCCATGGTGCGTGATCGCGTGGCACCCCTTGCGGCCAGCGCCGATCTTTCGCGCTATATCCTATAGTGGTGCGCTGAATGCTCACCTTTCCCAAGGCAAACCCGCGACCGTGCACCACTAGCCTTCTATTTGGTGGGCCGATTCACGCTGCCGTCGGGAACCGACGGCAGCGACCGGACCACGAGCGATGAGCCTTACGGTAAGCCCTGCGCCGCCGCCGCTCGGCCCGCGGGCCGAGGCTGAATTGCGTGCGGCGTTTGAGGCATTGGAGAACCCCTCCCTCGCCGCGCGGCTTTCGGCGACGGTGGGCACGCCGATCGAGGCATTGACCGCGCGTCTGCCAGCCCCTTTGCAGGGCGGGCTGAATGGCGCGGTGCGCACGGCGCTGACAACTGCGATGGCAGCCGCACTGCGGTCATCGCCGGCGGCGTCTCCCGCGCTTTTGCCGTCATCCTGGCTGCATCGTGGGTTGGCGGCGGCGACCGGTGCGGCGGGTGGGGCCTTTGGCCTGGCCGGCACACTGGTTGAATTGCCGGTTTCTACCACCATTCTGCTGCGTCAGATCGCGGCCATTGCGGCCGAGGAAGGCGAGGATTTGGCGCGGCCTGAGATCACCGCCGAATGCCTGAAGATTTTCGCACTTGGTGGCCGCGGACGCGGTGATGATGCGGCTGAATCCGGCTATTTCGCGCTGCGTATTGCCTTGGCCGAGGCGCTGAAGGGCAGCATTGGCGCAACGATCCTGCCCGGCTTTATCGCCGCCATTGCGTCACGTTTCGTGGGGCCGGTCGGCTTGAAGCTTTCCGCCCAGGCCGCGCCCCTGATTGGCGCCGCGGCGGGCGCGGCCATCAATCTCGCGTTTCTTGAGCATTTCCGCAGCGTGGCGCGCGGGCATTTCACGCTGAGGCGGCTGGAGCGGATACATGGCGCTGAGGCCGTGCGCGGGGCCTATGACAAGCTCGCGGCAACGCGCGATGTGGCGTTTGCGAAGGTGTAGCGATTGACAGCTTGACTAAGCACCTGCCGCCCATCACCCTTCCGAAACATCATTTTCATGAACCAAGGGCAGTCTCATGCGCGGTACGGTCGTGATGACATGCGGTTACAACTACCGCGCAGAACAGATGATCCCCTTTTTTCATTCACTTCGTCTGCATTTTAGCGACGAAGTTGTGGTCTTTTCGGATATCGCGCCTGAGATTTTAGACCCGCTTGTATCGCGCTATGGCGTAAGGGTCGTGCGCAATCTGCCGCAACGGTTTGGGCCAGCCATTGATCGTTTCCATTGGGCGGCAGACTTCCTGGAAAAGGAACAGGAGGTGACTTCGGTCTTTTTCACCGATCTCCGTGATGTGATGTTCCAGCAATCGCCGTTTTCCCTGCCCCCCCGATCAGCGCTTGAATTATTCTTGGAACCGCGACGAATCATGGATTGTTCCATGAATCGGAAGTGGCTTGCGGAGATTTATGGCGATGAGGCAATAGCGCCATTCATCAAAAACGGAATCTGCTGTGTTGGAACAACCCGGGGCACGGCTACCGCCATGCAGAGCTACTTCGCGCTCATGGCCGCTGAATTTGATCGCCTTAATCAAATGGGGCTTCGGCCGTTTTGGGGTTGGGATCAGGCGGCGCATAATTTTCTTGCCTATACTGATCATTTTGCCGATTACACCCTTAATCCTTCCGGCGAGGGTCTGGTGCAGACTTTATTTTACGAAAGTCGCTTCTGCTTTGATCGTATCGGAAGATTGTTGAACAAGGATGGTGGCGTCTGTCCCGTGGTTCATCAATATGATCGGACCATGGACCTTTTTGGCGGTGCCTATCGGCGAACCATCCTGGGGCCTCAGCCGCCGGCCAAGAAGCAGACGGGCTGATAAGGGCTGTCATCACCTTATCGGAGGGGCTTGGCCCGGAGGCGTCTTGGGCACGCCAGCGCGATCATGGCCGATCAAGGAAACGATGATAGAACTGAATGACTTCATCCTTGGCTGGCCCCATATAATCGCCATTGAGGATCGAGAATCGAATGGCCCCACGCCAATGCATCTGGATTTCCAAGCGCTTCGGGTCTGCCGCCCATTCGGCTTCCCGGGAGAGTTTGAGGTTATTGAAAACGGCAAGCTTGGGGGCCAGCATCAACTCCCCATCCAAGTGATCCAATATCCAGCGATGATGAATGAAGCCCCGATAAGGTCCTTCGACCCTTCTTGCCTCAAGGAAGCGGGCTGGGGCGGCGATATAGCCTGCATTCGCAATGCGGGGTAGCATTTCCAGGGTCAGGGCAGGATAGGCCAAATCCTCCAAGGTATGGGAGCAGATGCAGTAGGCAAAGCGCCCATGCCGCGCGACATGACGAAGCAAGGGGTCCCAACTGCGGTAATCATTCAGATTTCCCGTGAAATGCAGCGGCGCCACGGGTTCCGCATTAAGATCAAATGATGCGTCCAGTATGGGCTTCGACCATGGGCGTGCCGAGGCGCCGATATCTATGACCGAAAAATCCTCGCACCGCTCCTTCTGGGTGCGCAGATAGTCGAGTACCGGCTCATGATGAAAGAGGGGAGCATAGCGAAAATTTTGGCTCGGCCTCGCAGCAATACGCTCGAACAGGAAATCCATCTGCAGCAGCTGCCCGTCACGCACCTTGCGCAGCCGGTGGAATTCAACCGCATCTACGCAACGAAACCCCATCCGATGAAGCTCCGCAAAAACGGCTTCTGCCTGCGCGCCCCCTTTATTGAACTCGACGAGGGAAATCTCAATCAGGATATGATCGGCTTGGCGCAACACCGTCTCGCCACCGCGCAACACATCAAGTTCAGAACCCTGTGTGTCGATCTTGACAAAATCGAACCGTCGCCCCGCAAGAAGATCATCAATACGCGCCGTCTCCACCCTCCGCGTCGTGACCACTTCGTCACGAAAATAATCGGAGTCTTCCCGATATAGGGATGCGCCGGTGGACTGCGCCCATGCCTTTGTGAGGAAAAGCTCTGCCGTCCCGGCTTTAAGGGATGCCGCGACCGCGTGGCGTTCATAGGGAAGCTTCGCCAGGGCATCCTGACAAAAAGGGTTTGGCTCGATGAGCGTGGGGACGCACTCGGGAAAAATTTCAAGAAACTTGCTTGTGAACCCCCCGATATGGGCGCCAATGTCAAGCAGTGTTAGCGGGCCGTAGCCGGCGAAGCGGAGATCGCTGAGTTTCTTTTCAATCATATGCCCAACCCTTACGCATTCCCACGGACCTCGTATAGCGATTTGACAACCATTCCATAGCACTTTCAAGCCAAGAGGAGTCACTGGGCTCCCCGGAAATGCGGCCATCAGGAGTATAGAGCAGATCACGTTCAGATGGAAAATCTCAACGTGTGAAGATGCTCAAAAACGGAGATTTAGAGCGAGTTGCGTGAACCCATGTGAATGCAACACGCTCTGGAATGGGGTCCCGCAAACCAACATGGACAGGAAACGTCCAACGCCGCGTCAGGCATAGTTTTTTGCATTTTTAGATCGCATTGGTTAACTTTAGGCGCCTAGCCAAATCAGCAACGCCATCAGCCCGAGCAGCACCGCAAACCCAAGCCCGAGACATTGCCTGAGCGAGAAATCGCGCAAGCGTTCCGCAAGCGCTGCCAACCTATCTCGTACGCGCGGCAATGGCCCGGAAATCAGCGCCAGCACGGGATCATGAAACCCAGCCTGCAAACGCGCTGGCGCGGTATCACCCGGCGGCGGCATTTCCACTCTCTCTCGTGCCGCCAATAGCGTTTTGCCCAACATGCGGCGCAGCGGTTGCGCCATGCCAGCAGCCGAGACTTGCGTCGCCGGATCACCAAACGGCAGATGGTGCGGTGGGGCAATAAAACCGCAATCCCAGGCCGGGCCGCGCGCAATGCCCGGCGCCTGTCGCCGCGCAAACCACACAACGCCGCCGCCCAAGACCAGCAACAGGATAAAGACAATCAGCGGCGCATAACCCGCGCCACCTTCGGAAACCGTCACCGTCACGCCACCCAAAGCGGAAAGCCCCGCGCCTGCCCCGGTCAATAGCCGCAGCGCCGGCGCGGCGAGTTCCAGCAAAAAGCCAGGCGTCAGGCCAAAGATCACGGTCAGCGCGGCGGGCAACATCAGCGCGCCACGCGCGATGCCGGAGATTTCAGTGGCACCCGCAGCACGCGGGCTGCGCGGCCTGCCCAGAAACACCAGGCCGTAAAAGCGCAGCATCGCCGCGGCAGATAGCGCGACGGCCAAAGCCGCCAAGGCGGTGGCCGCCGCCGCGCCAATCTGAAACGCCAAATCACCAACACGCCAAGCAGCGATCAACGCCTGCAACAGCAACCATTCGGATGCAAAGCCCGAAAGCGGCGGCAACGCCGCGGCAGCGGCAGCGCCCAACAATACCAAGCCGGCGGTCCAGGGCATGGCGCTGATCAAACCACCCAGCCGATCCATCCGCCGCGATGCCGCGCCATAGAGCACCTCACCCGCGCCCAGAAACAGCAGCGTCTTGAACATGGCGTGGTTCAGCGCATGCAGCAGCGCCGCCCCCGCCGCCACCGCAGCCAGGGCGCTCAAATCCGCCGCGCGAAACGCGAGCGCGAGGCCAAACCCCAAGGTGATCAGCCCGATATTTTCAATGGTGGAACAGGCAAGAAGCGTTTTGGTGTCTTCTTCCAACGCCGCACGCAACGCCCCCATAATGGCGGAGGCCAAGCCAAGCGCCATCAGCACCGCGCCCCAGAACAAGGGCTGCGCCGGGCCAGCCAGATCGAAGATCACGCGCGCCAGCACATAAAGCGCCACCTTGGTCATGGCGGCTGACATCAGCGCGCTGACATGGCTCGGTGCTGCCGGATGCGCCAAGGGCAGCCAGACATGCAAGGGCACCAGCCCCGCCTTTGATCCAGCACCAATCAGCACCAGCAGCAATATCGCGAACGCGCGCAAGCCATCCGGTGGCGCGGCGCGCAAGGCAGCAAAACCCGCGCCCGCCGAAGCGCCCGCCGCGAGCAAGCCAAAGCACAGGATCAGCGCCGCACCACCCAAAGCCGCGAAGCCCAGATAAAGCCGCGCTGCTCGGCGATTTTCCGCGTTCTGATGCTCATGCGCCACCAAGACCCATGACGCGAAGGACATGAGTTCAAAGCCGAGCACCAGCGTAAAACCATCGGCGGCGAGCAAGGTCAGCGCCATGCCGGCGAGAAACAACGGATAGGGCACCAAACGGCGCGGCGCTTCTGGCCCCTTCACATGACCGAAGGCAAAGGCGGAAGCGGCCACACCACAAAGCCCAAGGATCAGCAGGAACCAGGCGGAAAGCGGATCTAGCGCGAGGCGCAGCGCCCCCCAGGGCGGGCCGAAGGGCAAGGCAAGCACCATGGGCGATGTGAGCAGCCCGGAAATGCCGCCCACAGTAAAGAACAGGCACGCCAAACCCGCACCCGCATAAACCACACGGACACCATGCGCCGCCCGCGCCAGCAGGGGTGCCGCCAGCGAGAGCATCGCCAGCACCACCAAAGCGACGGCAAGGATCACCAGCACGATTCGCAGCCTCTGCCTGCCATGTGGGGCAGGCTAGGCCCGCAGGCGGCATTGGGACAGTCCCCGGGCGCGATTTTCCGCTCTGGCGGCCCCGCCTTCAGCGCCCCTGCCCGTCAATCATAGGTCACTAGCCGCTCTGCTGCTTCCCGGTCATAGCCTTTGGAAGCCAGCAAAAGCTGGCGCGTGTAAGCCTGCTTCGGGTCTTCGCGGCGAAGAGTCGCAATATCCATCTCCTCCACGATCAGGCCTCGATTCATCACTGCCAGCCGGTCGCACATATGCGCCACCACGGCCAGATTATGGCTGACCAGAATGATGGTCAGGCGCTGCGCTGCGCTGAGCCCGCGCAGCAGATTCAGGATTTCCGCCTGCACGCTGACATCAAGCGCGCTGGTCGGTTCATCCAACAGTAGCACCTTCGGTTCCAGCATCAGCGCGCGCGCAATGGCCACCCGCTGGCGTTGCCCGCCTGAAAGCTGATTGGGATAGCGGAAGCGAAAATTCGCCCCAAGCCCAACATCGCCCAAGGCCTTTTCAACCCGCGCGGCGACATCGCCAATACCATGGATTTCCAGCGGCTCGGACAGGGTGCGATCAACCGTATGGCGCGGATGGAGCGATGCGTAAGGGTCCTGAAACACCATTTGCACCAAGCGCGGCAGGCGCGCGTCACGCGTGGCCACATCAAGGCCATTGATGCTCGCCTCACCGGTCCAGTTGCGATTAAGCCCGGCCAAGGCGCGGAGCACGGTGGATTTGCCGCTGCCACTTTCGCCCACCAGGCCGAAGCTTTCCCCTTCTGCGACGGCAAAGGAAATGCCGCGCACCGCATGTACCGCTTCACGCCCCTGCCCGAAGCTCACCACCAGATCGCGGATGGTGATCATCGCTTAGGCGTCCAGCCAAGCCGGATCGCGCGACAGGGTCGGCAATTCCGCGCGGTTATCGGCGATGCGCGGCAGGCTGCGCAGCAGGCCCTGCGTATAGGGATGCGTCGCAGCAGCAAGATCACGTGCGGCGCGTTCTTCCAAGACGCGGCCGGCATACATGACCAGGACGCGATCACAAAAACTGCCGACCAGATCGAGATCATGGCTGATGAAAATCAGCCCCATGCCGCGCTTGGCCACAAGATCATCCAAAATGGCCAGAACCTGCATTTGCACCGTGACATCAAGCGCGCTGGTCGGTTCATCGGCAATCAGCAAATCGGGTTCCGGCACCAGCATCATCGCAATCATGATGCGCTGGCCCATGCCGCCTGAAACCTCATGCGGGTAAAGCCGCATCACGCGTTCCGGATCGCGGATGCGCACCGCTTCCAGCATCTCCAGCGCCTTGCGCCGCGCCTGACGCGCAGAAACCCTGCCATGGATGCGTGCCGCTTCCGCAATCTGCTCACCCACTGTCATGACCGGATTGAGCGAGTATTTGGGATCCTGCAGCACAAGCGAAATGCGCGCGCCGCGAATACCGCGCAATTGGCGGGCGGAGGCACCAAGCAGATCAATCCCATCAAAATTCAGCTTGCTGGCTTCCATCCGTGCCGCGGCCGGCAGCAGGCGCATGATGGCGCGCCCGGTAAGTGACTTGCCGGAACCGGATTCGCCCACAATGCCAAGCCTTTCGCGCCCAAGGCTGAAGGATACGCCGCGCACGGCTTCAAAGCGCCCGGTTGGTGTGGCGAAGCTGACCCGTAAATCCTCCACTTCCAGCAGCGGCTTCATTTCTTCTGCCTTGGGTCAAGCACATCGCGCAGCCCATCACCCAAAAGATTGAAGGCAAGGCTCACAATGAAAATCGCAAGCCCCGGAATGGTCGCGACCCACCATTGATCCAGAATATAGCGCCGCCCGGATGAAACCATGGCCCCCCATTCCGCCATGGGCGGCTGTGCGCCCAGCCCCAGAAAGCCAAGCCCGGCTGCGGTCAGGATGATGCCGGCCATATCAAGTGTAACGCGCACCGTGAGCGAGGATACGCAAAGCGGCATCACATGGCGGAACAGGATGCGCCCGGTGCCCGCACCCTGAATACGCGCCACTGCGATGAAATCACTATTGCGGATGGTCATTGTCTCGGCCCGCGCGATGCGCGCATAGGGCGGCCAGGACGTGAGCGCGATGGCAATGACCGCGTTTTCAATCCCCGGCCCCAAAGCCGCGACAAAGGCCAGCGCCAGAATAAGGCTTGGGAAAGAAAGGAACACATCGGTAATGCGCATCAGCGCGGCATCCAGCCAGCCACCCAGATAGCCCGCTGCGGTGCCGACAATTAGCCCAATCGGCGCGGCAATCAGGGCGACCAGCACTACAATGTAAAGGGTCACGCGCGCACCATAGATGATGCGCGAAAGGATATCGCGCCCGAATTCATCCGTGCCCAGCAGATGCGCGCCCGTGCCGGGCGGCAGTAATCGTTGCGCCAGATTCTGTTCATGCGGGTGATGCGGCGCAATCCAGGGCGCCAGTACTGCCACCAGAATAAGCGCAACCACAATCGCAAGCCCCAGCAGCGCAAGGCGATTTTGGCGAAATTGCAGCCAGCCGCGATAGGCCTGACCAAGCTTCGCTTCGCGGCGAGAGCGTGGCGTTTCAGAAAGCAGCCGGGCGCGCCAGCCTTGTTCGGCGTGATCGCTCATTTCGCGCGCGGGTCCAACAAACGATAGAGCAGATCGGACAAAAGATTGATGCCGACGAAGATCAGCCCGACAACAATCGTCGCCCCCAGCACCGCATTCATATCGGCAGCCAGCAGCGCCGTTGTCAGATAGCGGCCAAGCCCGGGCCAGGCGAAGACCGTTTCGGTCAGCACTGCCCCTTCCAGCAGCCGCGCATAGGAAAGCGCAATCACGGTTACCAGCGGGACCGAGACATTCCGCAAGGCATGCACCCAGATGATGCGTGCTTCCGAGACACCTTTCGCGCGCGCGGTGATGATGTATTCCTGATTGAGCTGTTCCAGCATGAAGCTGCGTGTCATGCGCGCGATATAGGCCACCGAAAAATAGCCAAGCACGGCTGATGGCAGCACAACATGGCCGAAGGCATTCCAGAATACCTCCCACTCCTGCGCAATAGCCGCATCAATCAGGATCACGCCGGTGACCACAGGCACCATGTCTTCAAAGAAAACGCCGAGCCTGCCAGGTCCCTGCACCCAGCCGAGAATGCCGTAGAAAACCAGCAAGCCGATAATGCCAAGCCAGAAGATCGGCACGGAATAGCCAACAAGCCCGACGACGCGCACCAGCTGATCCGGCCAGCGATCCTGCCAAACGGCGCCTGCAATGCCCATGGGCACGCCAAGGGCGACACCGATGATGGTGGCGAAGGTGGCCAGTTCCAATGTCGCTGGAAAAACGCGCTTGATATCTTCGATCACCGGGCGATTGGTCACCAGCGACTGACCGAAATCGCCCGCGGCCATTTTCTGCACATAGACCCAGAATTGCCACCAAAGCGGTTGGTCGAGCCCAAGCTCTCGTTTCACCGCTTCATAGACATCGCGCGGCGCCTGGTCGCCAACCACGGCAAGCACAGGATCAATCGGCACCACCCGCCCGATGAAAAAAGTGACCGCCAGCAATCCAAGCAGCGTCAGCGCAACCTGAAACAGGAAGCCTGAGCTTTGGCGTAGCGCAATATTGGCCTTCACCTTATCCCTTGGTCGCACGCCAAAGAATTGCTGAAAGCCCGGGTGAGCTTGCGGCATAGCCGGTCAGGTTGCTGCGCACGGCGACTTGCACCTGCTGCTGCGCAAATACCGCAAAGGGGGAGGTGCCCATGAATTCCGCCTGGATCTGACGATAAATCGCCGCGCGCGCATTCTGATCGCGCTCTCGCATCGCGGCTTCAGTGCGCGTGGTGAGTTCCGGGATATTCCAATTGTTGCGCCAGGTAAGCTTGCCCGGATTATTCGCCCCGGGCGGGTTATGCGCGAAGCTATCGGCGTTGTAGTGCGGATCAGGATAACCGAGCCCCCAAATGCCAATGAATAATTGATGGTTGCGCGCACGGAATTTCGCCAATACCTGTGCGCCGGTTGCCGGCAACACTTCAAGCGTAACGCCGCCGCGGGCGAAGCTTGCCTGCAAGGCCTGCGCAACATCAAGGGATGGAAAGGTATTCGCCGTATCCATGGTCAGGCGAATGCCATTGGGATGCCCCGCTTCCGCGAGCAAGGCGCGCGCACGCGTCGGGTCAAAGCGCCAGGGGCGTTCATTCACCTCACCCAGGATGGCGCGCGGGATGAAGGATTGATGCGGAAACACCTGACCCGGCAACAGGTTATTTGCAATCGCATCATAATCCACAAGATGCTTCAGCGCTTCAATGACGCGCGGATTGGACAGGATCGGGTCTCCCAGATTCGCGCTGAAATACTGAATGGTGCCGCGCGGAAATTCCTGGATGGTGATGCCGGGTCGGCCGCGCAGCGCGGCAATATCCGTGGGCGTCAGGTTGCGGGCCACATCCACATCACCGCGTTCCAGCAGCAGGCGCTGGGTTGCGGCTTCCGGCACATGGCGCACAATCACGCGCTGCATATTGGCCCGGCCACGCCACCAGGCATCATTGCGGTCCAGCGTATAGCTTTCATTGGGCTGATAGCGTGTCAGGCGAAAGGCGCCAGAGCCCGCTGAATTGCGATTGAGCCAGGTATTGCCGCGATCCTCTCCGGCGTTTTGCAGTACAAGCTTGCTGTCCAACACCGAAGCAATGGTTGCAGTGAACAGGTTTTGGATAAGCGTTGGCGCATAGGCTTCATTGAAGGTGACCTGCACTTCAAAATCGCCGGTCTGCCGCACGGTCTGCTCAACATTATCCGCGGTCAGCCCGACCGAACGATACATGAAGGCCGGCGTACGATTGATCTGCAGCGGCCGGCGCAGTGAAAACGCCACATCTTCGGCTGTCAGCGGATTGCCGGAATGAAAGCGCACGCCTTGGCGAATGCGCAAGGTGAAGGTCTTGCCATCGGCGGAAATCGTGAAGCTTTCCGCAAGCCCCGGCAGCAATTCTGCGCTGGGCTTCGAATCATCAATGATGAAAAGCTGATCATAAACATTCTTCAGCAGATCGCTGCCGGTGACTTCAAAGGAATGATGCGGATCGAGTGCGACAAGATCATCAATCTGCGCGGCGATTACCAGGGCATTGCGCGGCGTTTGCTGCGCGGCCGCCTGACGCGCAACGGGTAGGGCTGCGGCGGCAAGGCCAGCGGCGCCGGCGGTGAAAAGGGCGCGCTTCGATATTTGGGGAATCATGGCGAACACTCCGGCAGATGTCGAAAAGAAAGTCGCATTCAGCCAAGGCTTTTGTCAATCCAAGCAAGGATTTGCCATGGGTCGTGATGCGCACTGGCCCGCAACGTCGGGGATTGCATCAACCGCAAAAATGGCAAACAGGCCGCATCACTCGCCGTTCCGCCCACGCGCATACGCCAGCGCCGCGAGGCGAAGCGCGCTGGCCAAAGGCAGGCCTTGCTCGGCACGCGCAGCATCCACCTCTGCCACCAGCGCGGCTAGGCTTCGGCCTTGCTCTTGCGCAAGCGCCTCCAACTCAGCCCAGAAGGCACCCTCCAGCGCGACCGAAGTCGCATGACCGGCGAGTCGAAAGGAACGCTTCGTCAAATGGCGTAACATCCGTCACCGAAAGCTATTGAACTGATTGAAGAGTTATCTTCACACGGAAAAGGCTTGCAAGCATCGAAAATCTCCATAGCATCACATTGTTTTTGTGAATCAAGGAAGGACAAACCATGAACTACAAGATCGAAACCATTGAAGGCATCGGCAAGGTCATGGGCGACAAGCTGCGCGCCAACGGGGTCGCTGATACAGCCAGCTTATTGACAAAAACCGCGTCACCCAAGGACCGGGGGGCCCTGGCCGCCAAGACCGGCATTTCCGGGAAGCTTATTCTCAAATTCGCCAATCGTGCCGATCTGATGCGCGTGAATGGTGTTGGGGAAGAATATGCGGACCTGCTGGAAGCCGCCGGCGTGGATACCGTGCCGGAATTGGCGCAGCGCAAGGCGGAAAACCTGTTTGATGCCCTGACCAAAACCAATGCTGAGAAAAAGCTTGTGCGTCAGACACCGTCACTTGCCGCGGTGAAAAGCTGGATTACTGCGGCGAAGGGTATGCCGCGCGTGTTGACCTACTGAAAGCGCACGATTCAGCCCTGGCGTGACGCGCCGGCCCTGGCGGCAGGCGCCTTCAATTCCTGCGCCAATACCCAAACCCGCCCGGCATCCATGCGGGTTTCCGGATCATTCAGCAGCCGATCAAGCTCGGCCAGTTTCCGGGCGATTTCGGTATCGGACATGCGCCAACTCCACCAAGCCTGAACAGGATCATCAGGCAGGGTGGTTATGAGGAGCAAAAGCGTCCGAAAAATGGAAGGATTCGGGCCGCGCCGTGAAATGACGCGGCCAAGCCCTCACGCAGCCAGGCGCGCCGCGCGCACACCGCGCATCCGCCCGCCGGGAATGGCGCCCTTGATCGCCGCTGCCATATCTGCCGCCGCCAGAAGGCTGTTCCAGGAGACACCGGTCTCCACCCCCATGCGGCGGAACATCCAAACCACGTCTTCCGTCGCCACATTGCCGGTGGCACCGGGCGCGAAGGGGCAACCGCCAATGCCGCCCGCGGCACTGTCAATCACGCGGCAGCCGGCAGCATAGGCCGCCGCCACATTGGCAACCCCCATGCCGTAAGTGTCATGGCCATGAAAGGCGAAGCGATGACCCCAGGCGCCCTGCGCTTTCTCAAAAATCCGTCGCACCTGATCGGGGCTGGCATTGCCGGTGGTATCCGCCAGTGCGATTTCCATGCTGGGGTCCAGCGCCACGATGCGCTCCACCCAATCCAAAGCTTCGGCATCTTCCACCACGCCATCAAAGGGGCAATGGAAGACGCAGGACAGGTTGAAGCGGATCAGCGTGCCCTTCGGCGTATCGCGCACCAGGGATGCCAATTCGGCAAAGCTTTCTTCCCGCGTGCGGTTCAGATTGGCCTTATTGTGCCCTGCCGTCGCCGACATGAAAAAGCCCAAGCGTTCCGCGCCCCCGGCAATCGCCGCATCGAAGCCGCGCCGATTGGGGACCAGGACAGTGCTCTCCAAGCCCGGCAGGGTCTTGGCGAAGGCCAGCACCGCGGCCGTATCCGCCATTTGCGGAATGGCCTTGGGCGAGACAAAGGAACCGATTTCCATGCGCCTGAGGCCGGCATCATACAGCGCCTGAATAAGCGCGATTTTCACCTCGGTCGGCACGAAGTCGCCGGTGATGGATTGAATCCCGTCACGCGGGGCGACTTCGCTGATGGTCACCTTGCCGGTCATGCCTGCTTCTCCTTCGCTTCGGCCAGAAGTTCCTCGAACACATGCTCATTATGCGCCCCGGCCGCAGGGCCTGGCCAGCGCACCACATCGGCCGGCGCCACGCCATCAAAGCGGAAGGGTGCCGCCGGGTGCAGCACCTGGCCCAACAAGGGGTCCGCCACTTCCATGACCCAGCCGCGTTCGCGGAAATGCGGGTCATTGGCGCAATCGGCCATGTCATAAAGCCGCGAACAAGGCACTTCCGCCGCTTCCAGTATGGCCTCGGCCTCCGCAGCCGGTTTGGTGCGGGTCCAGGCGGCGATGGCGGCGTCCAGTTCCGCGACATTCTCACAACGCAGCCCATTGGTGGCGAAGCGCGGCGCATCGGCCAATTCGGGGCGCCCGATTGCCGCCATCAAACGGCGGAAAATCAAATCCGAATTGCCGGCAACGCAGAGCCATTTGCCATCGGCGCAGGGATAGGTGTTGGTGGGTGCGGCAGTCTTGATGGCCGCACCCTGCGGCTGCCTGACCCAGCCGAATAGCCCATATTCCGGCAGCATGCCTTCCATCAGTGAAAACACGCTGCTCACCAAATCCACATCCACCACGCGGCCCTTGGCATTGGGGTCGCCCTTCACTGCCCAGCAGGCGGAAACCACGGCAAGCGCGCAGTAAATCCCGGCCAGATCATCGCTGATGGAAACCCCGCAGCGCGGCGGCGGCAGCCCCTGTTCGCCGGGATGGCCCGTCAGGTGCCTCAAGCCCCCCATGGCTTCGCCAATCGCGCCAAAGGCCGGCTTGTCCTTATAGGGACCATCCTGCCCATAGCCCGAAATCCGACCGATCACGAGGCGCGGGTTTTCCCTGTGCAGCGCTTCCGGCCCAAGCCCGATGCGTTCCAGATAGCCCGCGCGGAAATTCTCGATCAGCCCATCGGCGCGGCGGAGCAGCGCGACCAGCTTCGCGCGATCCTCTGGCTTTTTCAGGTCAAGCGTGACGCTGAGCTTATTTCGCCCATGCACGCTGAACCAAACGGCATTGCCATTGATATTGCTGCCCCAACCCCGCACCGGATCGCCGCCTGGGGGTTCCACCTTGATCACCTCGGCGCCCAGATCAGCCAGCAGGCGGGTCGCGAAAGGGGCCGCGATGTAATGGCCAAGCTCCACGAGCTTGAGGCCGGCAAGGGGGAGGTT
>Ga0172373_10007107_pt1 | contig 14658 bp, 8 predicted proteins | sample Lak10m_2_FD_114546 | JGI IMG/M metagenome (GOLD analysis project Ga0172373, IMG submission 114546) | Freshwater microbial communities from Kabuno Bay, South-Kivu, Congo - kab_092012_10m | ecosystem: Environmental > Aquatic > Freshwater > Lake | place: Democratic Republic of the Congo: South-Kivu... | reverse complement strand
CGTGATCACGATTTCCTGCAAGGTCTGTGCAGCGGCTTCGGCGACCAGGCTGCATAGCCCGAGGCCCGCGACACAGACGCGCAGGAGCCGAATCGATCGGTTAGGCGCGGTAGGGGGCGGGTCAGGGTACATGAGCGGATTATCGTTCAGGCCGGTCGGCCTCGGTATGTCTCGCTGCGGTATCTTCCGCTGCTATCCTTGCAGGCGTGCGAATCGCCGTTTGCTTCAGCGTCATCCTCGGCCTGCTCGCTGCCGATGTGGTCGGTGCGATGGATGCTGCGCGGCCGCGGGTGGGGCTCGTGCTGTCGGGCGGCGGGGCCCGAGGTGGTGCGCACGTCGGCGTTCTCAAAGTTCTCGAGGCCGAGCGCATACCGATCGATGCGATCGCCGGCACCAGCATGGGCGCGGTGGTCGGTGGGCTGTATGCCAGCGGTTTGTCGGCCAGTGAAATCGAGACGCTCGTCGAATCGCGCGAGTGGCGCGAGGCGTTTCGCGAGCCGGCGCCGCGTGATCGCTTGAGCTTCCGTCGCAAGGCTGAGGATCAGAACTTTCTCGTCAAGTTTCCAGTCGGTTTGAACGCGGGCAGTTTTCGGCTGCCAAAGAGCCTGATTTCCGGCCAGCGCATCAATCAGGTGTTGCGCAAGGTGACCCTGCCGGTGGCTACGGTGAGTGAGTTCGATGCCTTGCCGACCCCATTTCGAGCGGTAGCCACCGATCTCGAGAGCGGCGAGGCGGTGGAGCTCAGGCAGGGGGATCTCGTCACGGCGCTGCGGGCGAGTTTGGCGGCGCCCGGTGTGTTCGAGCCTGTTGAGCTCGAGGGTAAGTTGCTGGTCGATGGCGGACTCGCCAACAACTTGCCGGTGGATGTGGCCCGCGCCATGGGTGTCGACATCCTGATTGTGGTGGATGTGGGATTTCCTCTGCGCAAGCGAGAGTCACTCGACTCGGTGGCGACCATCTCCAACCAGATGCTGTCGATCCTCATTCGACGCGGCAGCGATGCGCAGCGCCGCACGCTCTCCTCCCGCGACATCCTGCTTGCGCCGGAGCTCGGCGAGGCCTCGAGTTTTGATTTCGATGTGTTTGCGCGGGCGGCCGTCGCTGGCGAAACCGCGGCGAGCGCGGCGCTCGAGCGTTTGCGGCCGCTAGCGCTCGACTCCGGCGACTATGCGGCCTATGTCGCGAGTCGCAAGGCGCGTCCGTCGACGCCTGCGGTGATCGAAGAGGTGAAGGTCGCGGCGGATTCGCAGCGATATTCGCGTCTGATCAAGGCCGCATTCGAGTTGGACCCCGGGGCTTTAGGTGGCACCTCGGTGCGCGATCAGGCGGCGGCATTCGATGCCGCGCTGACCACCCTGTACGGTCGCGGTAACTTCGAACGAGTCGACTATCGTGTTCAATCGCCCATCGCCTCGGCCATCGAAGTGTCGGCCAAGCGCAATTCCTGGGGACCGAATTACGTTCGATTCGGACTCAGCCTCGAGGACGACTTCAGCGGTAACTCCAACTACAACGCCGCAGCCCGCGTCGTACTCGCGGATATCGGTTCGCTCGCGGCCGAGTGGGTCTGGGATTTCCAGATCGGCTCGGCGCCGAAGGTCGCCACGCAGGTGTATCTGCCGTTCGGTGATACGGCGCGGTGGTTTGTGATGCCCGAAGCCCGATTCGATGCGCGCAACGTACCCGTCCTTGCCGATGATCGACGCATCGCCGAGTACCGCTTGCGCACCACCGAATACGGCATCGATCTCGGTCGCGAAATCGGTAATGTGGCCGAGGTCCGAGCCGGCGTGCGCCGCGTCACGGGCCGTACCCGCTTGCGGCTCGGCAATCCCGTGCCCGGGACCGAAACGGATTTTGACGTGCGTGAGTGGTTTGGTCGTTTTTCGTACGACGCACTCGATAACCGTAACTTCCCGCGGCGTGGCCAGTACTTGCTCGCCGAGTGGCGCGGTGAGCGCACGGATCTGGGCTCGGACGGGACGGCCGATCTGCTGAGTGTCGATGGCTTGATCGCTCGGTCCCGCGGACGCGATACGGGGGTGGCTTGGGTATCGTTCGGCACCAGCGCCGATTCACAGCCCGGGAGTGTCCGGGCGCTGTTTCCACTCGGCGGCTTCCTGAATCTCTCGGGGCTCGCGCCCGATTCGATCTCGGGCCGTCATTTCGCGATCGCGCGGTTGATGTACTACCGGCAAATTGGTCGCGGCGGGGAGGGGTTTTTGAACGTGCCCGCCTACGCGGGTCTTTCGCTCGAGGCCGGCAACGTCTGGGATCGGCGTAGCGAGATCAGTTTGGGCTCCGCGCGAAAGCAGGGCAGTCTATTTTTCGGTTTCGACACCCTGTTTGGTCCGGTCTATCTCGGCACCGGTTTCGGTGAGGACCGGACCGCGTTTTACCTCTTCCTCGGCCGGACGTTCTGAACTTTTTCGTAGACGAGCGCCGGGCGATCGCCGGGTCTCGAGAACTCATGTTTGCGGCTCATCTCGAGCAGCGCTGCATCCCGCTCCTCGACACTCGCGAACCAGTGCGTGCGGCTCCAGTCGGCGCCGAGTAGAGTTCGAAACGGATCCTCCGCGCGCAAAGAGACGCGTACACCAAAGGGGCGCTCGGTATCGTCGGGAGCGACGCGAAGGTTATGGGCATGACACACACTCATGCGCGTAGCGTAACCCAAACCGCGTCCCAACTTGAACTTGCCGGGCGTGAGCGACAGACTTGCAACATGGCTCTCTTCAAACGAAAAAGTGAACTTGTCAGTGCGGCCGATGCGTTGCCCGGGCGCGCTCAACCCATGCCGATCCCGGCGACGCATTTTGTCAACGGTGCGCCGCTGCGACCGGCGTTTGCACCCGGAGTTGCCGAGGCCGTGTTCGGCATGGGCTGCTTCTGGGGTGCCGAGCGTTTGTTCTGGCAAATCCCGGGCGTGCTCTCCACGGCAGTCGGCTATGCGGGTGGCCACACGCCAAACCCGACGTACGAGGAAGTGTGCTCGGGTCAAACGGGGCACGCTGAAGTCGTGCGCGTGTTCTTTGATCCTGCGGTGGTGAGCTACGCAGCGCTGCTGCGGGCCTTCTGGGAGCGGCATGATCCCACTCAGGGCATGCGTCAGGGCAACGATCTCGGCACGCAGTACCGATCGGTGATCTACTGCACATCCGCCGAGCAGCTCGAAGAGGCTCAGCGCAGTAGTGCGCGCTACCAGACGCAGCTGCAGGCCCAAGGTTTCGCCGGGATTACCACCGAGGTGCGCGCTGCGCCGGAGTTCTACTATGCCGAAGACTATCACCAGCAATACTTGGCAAAGAACCCTGCCGGTTACTGTGGGCTCGGTGGTACGGGAGTGTCCTGTCCGCTGTAAGTTGAACTGCCGATGATCGAGGATCCGCTCGCCGCAGTGCTGTTATTGCTGGCGGCGGCCGTGCTCGTGGTGGCGTTCGCTCGGCGTGTCGGGCTGCCCGCAATTCTTGGCTACCTCGCCGTAGGTGCGCTGCTTGGGCCGCATGCACTCGGTCTGACCAGCGGCTCGGACACGACGCGGCTGCTCGCCGAACTCGGTGTGGTGTTTCTCCTGTTTACACTCGGGCTCGAGTTTTCCTGGCCGCGCATGGTGGCCCTACGGCGTGAGGTATTCGGCGTAGGCACCGTGCAGATGGCGCTGACTGCCGGTGTCGGTGCCGCCGCCTTCGCACTCTTTGATGTGCCACTGCTGGCATCCATCGCCCTCGGTGGCGCTGTTGCGGTGAGTTCAACGGCCATCGTTGTGCAGCAACTCACTGAGCAGGCCGAGATCAATCGCACCCATGGGCGCATGGCCTTTAGCGTATTGCTATTTCAGGATCTCGCCTTCGTGCCGTTTCTCGTGCTCGCCGGCGCGCTCGCGGCCGGAAGCACTGCCTTCAGTGTCTCGGGCATCGTCGCTGCGGTGGGCGCGGGCGTGTTGGCGTTGGCCGTCGTGTTGCTGGCGGGGCGTTATGCCTTGCGCCCCTTGCTTTACGAGATTGCGCACAGTCGCTTGCGCGAACTGTTCACGCTCGCGGTGCTGCTCGTCGCACTCGGGTCTGCGTGGGTGTCGCACGTGGCCGGCGTCTCGATGGCCACCGGTGCATTTCTGGCAGGCGTGATGCTCGCCGAGACGGAGTATCGACATCAGGTCGAGGCGGTGATCCGGCCGTTTCGCGACATCCTTCTAGGTCTGTTCTTCATCTCTGTCGGCATGCTGCTTGATCTACGCGTGCTGTATGACGAATGGGTTGTGGTGTTTGCGATCCTCTTGGCGATGACGCTGATCAAAACCCTGCTGATGGCGGGCGTCGGGTTGGCGTTCGGTTTGCCGCGATTCAAAGCGGTCCGAACGGGGCTCGTGTTGTCGGTCGCGGGCGAGTTCGGTGTGGCGATTCTGACTATTTTGATCCAGGGAAATGTGGTCGATCAGACTCGGACTCAACCGCTATTGGTGGCGATCGTACTCAGCATGGTCAGCGCACCGCTGTTGCTGCGTCATAACCGCGCGATCGCCCGATCGCTCCTTCGCGAGCGGCGCGAAGAGTCAGTGCCCGCTGTGGCCGGCGCCTCCGACGATCCGCTGTTGCAGGGCATTGCCACCCGCGAGCACGTGCTGCTCTGCGGGTTCGGTCGCGTGGGGCAAAACTTGGCGCGTGTGCTGGAGTTCCAAGGCATCGAGTTCCTCGCCATGGATTTGGATCCCGCCCGAGTTCGCGCCGCACGCCAGGCTGGACTGCCGGCGCTGTACGGTGATGCGGCAGACGAAGAGTTGCTGCAGCGCGTGGGCATCGACTCAGCAAGCGCCGTGGTGGTGACGTTCTCGGACCCGGACGTGGCGCTCGGCATCGTGCGCGCCATCCGCCGCTTCAGTGTCGACTTGCCGATCTTGGTGCGCACGCAGGATGACACGCGCCTCGAGGAGTTGCGTGCGGCCGGTGCCACTGAAGTCGTGCCGGAAACTTTCGAAGCCAGCCTGATGCTGGCCTCGCATGCGCTGCTCGCGCTCAAGACACCGGTGTCACGCGTGGTGCAAACGATCGGCAGCATGCGCAGCGATCGCTACCAGAGTCTGCGTGGGCTGGTCCGCGGAGAGCTCGAGCTGCCGCAGCTCGATGGTCCTGAGCTCAGCGAAGAGCTGGCGAGCGTGGTGATACCGCCGGGCGCCGCGGGTATTGGCAAGCAGATCGAGACTCTGGTGCCCGCGCTCGGGCCTGTGCGCATCGATCGGGTGGTACGTCGAGATCAAGTGCTACGCGCGCCTTGCGACGAGGTTCGGCTCGAGCAGGGCGATCAGGTGGTGCTCTGCGGCACACCTGAAGCCCTTGAACACGCTGAGCAGGTGCTGCTCGCCGGTTGAGGCGAGCACAGCGCCGTGCTCGGGCGGTGGGCCTCGGGCGCCCCAGTCAGTTCTGTGCTGCGGCAGCGCGCAAGGATTCGCGCAAGGCCTCCACGGCATCGCGAATCTCGCGCTCGCTCGCGATGAACGGCGGCGCAAGGGCCAAGGTTTCGCCCGTAAAGCGCAACATCAGGCCGCGATTGAGAGCCTGCTCAAACACCTGGAATGCACGCAAGGCTGGTTTGCCGGGCACCGGTGCCACGTCGATGGCCGCTGCGAGACCAAGGTTGCGGATATCGGTCACCAGCGGTTCGCCGCGCAGACTATGGATAGCCTCCTCGAGCACCGGCGCCAATGCCGCAGCTCGCCCGATGAGTCCGCTGCCTGCGTTGGCACCCGTTGGGGCCAGCTCATCGAGCGTCGCGTGCGCCGCAGCGATCCCCAAGGGATGCCCGGAGTAGGTGTACCCATGGAAGAATTCGATCAAATGTTCGGGTCCGTTCATGAACGCATCGTGGATGGTTTCATCGACGATGACGCCGCCGAGCGGTACCGCGGCATTGTTGACTGCCTTGGCAAAGGTAATCATGTCGGGCTTCACACCAAAGAAATCTGCCGCGAATGGCGTGCCGAGACGACCAAATCCCGTGATGACTTCGTCGAAGATCAGCAGAATGCCATGCTTGGTGCAGATTTCGCGTAAGCGGGCCAGATAGCCCTTCGGCGGAACGATGACGCCCGTGGAGCCCTGCATCGGCTCGACGATGACCGCGGCGATGTTGCTCGCATCGTGCAGGGCGACGATCCGCTCGAGTTCGTCGGCCAAATGCAGGCCCCAGTCCGGTTGGCCGCGCGAATAACCCATCTTGCTGGTGTCGAAGGTATGCGGCAGGTGATCGACCCCCGGGATCATCAGCGGCGCGAACATCTTGCGATTGGCTGGAATGCCGCCGACCGAAATGCCGCCCATGCCGACGCCGTGGTAGGCGCGTTCGCGGCCGATGATGCGGGTGCGCGAGGCGTCGCCGCGGGCCCGGTGGTACGCGACGGCCACTTTGAGGGCGGTGTCGACCGCCTCGGAGCCCGAGTTGACGAAGAACACCCGATCGCGTGGCCGACCCGCCAACTTGACGAGGCGACTGGCCAAAGAAAACGCGGCAGGGTGCCCCATCTGAAAGCTCGGTGCGAAGTCGAGCGTCGCCACTTGCTGTTGCACGGCCTTCACCACGCCAGCGGGTGAATGACCGAGCGGGCAGCACCATAATCCGGACAGTCCGTCGAACACGCGGCGTCCGTCGACCAACGAGTAATAGGCGCCAGACGCCGAGGCGATGAGCCGCGGATTTGCCTTGAAGTATCGGTTGTGGGTGAAAGGCATCCACCAGGCGCGCAGCGCTTCGTCGCCGCTGTCGGCGATCATCGAGGGTGAGGCATTCATCGACGCGACTCCGTGGCAAGTGATGTGGCGAGATAATCGACGCTGCTCGGGCTGACGCCAGCCACGTTGATGCGAGCGTCAGGCGTCATGTAGATGTGGTGTTGATCGCGTACCCGAGCCACTTGCTCGGGCGACAGAGGCAGACGCGAGAACATGCCGCGCTGTTGCTTGATCCAACCAAAATCCGTGTTCGTGGCTGCACTCAGTTTATCGGCCAGTAGTGCGCGAAGCCCGTTGATGCGCTGAGTCATGTGCGTGAGTTCAGTCATCCAGTCCTGACGCAACTCGGGTTGCGACAGCACACGATCGACAATCGCGGCGCCAAGGTCGGGTGGCATGGACCACAGCGTGCGGGCCGCACGTCCGAGATGTCCTGTGACGATGCCCGCTTGGGCGGCACCGTGGCACACCACAGCTAGAAGACCCGTGCGCTCGCGGTAGATGCCGAAGTTCTTCGAGCAGGACACCGCGATCAGCAGCTCTGGCACGGCTTTGGCGATCAGCCGGACCGAGGCTGCATCGCGATCGAGGTCCTCGCCGAGGCCGTGGTAGGCCATATCGAGGAAGGGGATCAGGCGGCGTCGGGCGAGCACTTCGGCGACGGCCGCCCACTGCGCCGGGTCGAGATCCTGCCCCGTCGGGTTATGGCAGCAGGCGTGCAGCAGCACGACGTCACCCTCGGGCAGCGAGTCGAGCTTCTGCATCATGCCGTCGAAGTCGAGGGCGTTGCGCTCGGCGGAGTAGTACGGGTAGCTCACGAGCTTCAAGCCCGCACCGCCCAACAAAGGAATGTGATTGGCCCACGTGGGGTCGCTGACGTGCACGGTGCAGCCGGGGCGAGAGAGTTGCAGCAGACCTGCGCCGAGCCGCAGCGCGCCGCTACCGCCGGGGGCTTGAGCCAGAGCGAGTTCGCCCCGACGCCCCGCAAGGTCCGAACCCAGAGTGAGTTCCGCCAATTGGGCGTTGAAACCTGGATGCCCCACTGGACTCAGATAGGCCTTGGTGGTCTGGGCCGCCAACAACTCTTGTTCAGCACGCTTCACGGCTCGCGGGATGGGCGTTTTGCCCGCCTCGTCCTTGTACACGCCGACACCGAGATCGATCTTGAGTGGCGAGGTGTCTTTTTGGAAAGCGGCGCTGACGCCGAGGATCGGATCTGGGGGGACGGGGCTGAGCGTTTCGAGCATGCGGGGCCTGCGATCTAAAGAGGGCGGGTGAACGCCGCGTATTATCGCAGCCCACGCTCCGACGCGCGACCCGCGGGAAAAAAGAACTTGCGCACGGTCAGTCTGAGGTTGCGGCCGAGTGGATCGAGCAGATCGGGCTGGAAGTTCACCGGCGTGCTGCCATCGGCACCCCGAACTTGTTGCTTGTCGTCGAGCAGGTTATTCACCACGAACGACACCCGCACGCCGCGCATCCAAGCGTGCTCGCGCGCGAGCGGTTGCAAGCCAAGATCGGCAAACAGGCGTAGGTTGACGGTGGTGAACTCGGCGAATTGAAGGTCGCTGCCGGCGGCGCGCGCGCGCGCGGCGTCGCGCCATTGCACGATCAGTCGGCCGCCGAAGCCATTGCGAGCGCCACCGAATTGCAGCTCCCACTCCTGTCTGGGGAGTGCGCCTGACTCGTTCAGCACATCGCCCGCCAGCAGATTGAGGGAGCGTTGGCCTGGCGCCAGAGTCGCGGTGTCGCTCAAGCGCAGCGTTTGTGAGACGGTCCATTGCAGATTGCCACGCCGAGCGAAGTCCATCATTCGCGCGCCCATCGCTTCCATCCGCGCCCGGCGCGCGGCTTCATCGGCGGGCCCCGTGGGTCCAGCTGGCCCCGTCGGCCCGGGTTGCCCTGTCGGCGTTGCGGGAGAGGGTCCCGCGGGACGCGGGCCACGATTACCGAAAGGGGCCTCGGGCTGGGGGCCCCACGGCAAGCTGAAACTCAACGTCGTGCGCACATCTTCTCGGTGACGCTCTGGCAAGTTAATGGGTCGCGAATCGATCCCGAGTAGTCGCCCGCTGGCATCGCGAACGAAGCGATCGGGGAATGCGGCGGCGACCTCGGCCGTAGCCTGCGGGAGGTTGCTGATGCCGTCTTGCAGCGTCGATCGCAGGTAGGTGGAGGTCAGCGTCACGTCGCGCTCGTCGAATGGGCGCAGCGTGAGGGCGAGTTTGCTCACTTCGCGGCGATCGGCGCGCAGCGCCGGGTTCCCGCCGTCGATCACGGTGACCTGTACGGTCTCACCCCGCAGGTAATCGAATACGCGTACGCCCGGCGTGGTGATCACCGGCCCCGCGAGCTGCCGAGTCTCCGGGGCACCGTCCTCGATCGTATGGGAGGCGAGAATACGAAGGCGATCAAGCGGTGCCCAACTGAGTCCCGCACCGAGCGTCTCCTGCGCTGCGAAGTCGGACAGCCACTCACGTGCTGCATTGAAGTTGAGCGACAGGTTGCCAAGTTGGGGCGTGTCGACACGACGCGTCAGGGGCACATCGAGGCTCGCGCGCAGATCCTGCCGATCACGACTGAGGTCCGTAACGCGATCGACCCCGGCGCGACTCGAGCGCGCGCTGAGGCTCTGGGTATCGAGACCCAGCCGGACATTGAGCAGCGCATCGCCCGCCGGTAGGGTGAACGCGGTGCCTGTCACGAGCAGTTCGCCGGACAGTTCGTCGTTGCGTTGCCGAGAGGCGTTGCCGCCTTCGATGCGGGTGAGAGTGGTCACGTCGCGTCGATCCGCATTGACGATGGCCGACCAGCGCCAGCCTTGCGCGGCGCCATTGAGCAGCCCGCCGAAGTGCAGATCTTGTGTTTCGGCCGTGCGCCGAATGACCTGCGCCGATGGCAACGGCGTCAGGCCGAGCAGGGAATCGCGTTCTGCGGCGTCCAGCGTGGCATTCAGTGTTACCGTGAGTCCTTCGCGCAGCGGCTTGGCCCACACCGCGTTCGCGCTCCATTGATCGACGGCGGGTAGCAGCGTACGCGCGTTCGCTGCTCCGGCCGCGGCGGCACCGGGTGTCCCTTGCTGGACGTTGCGCTCGCTCTCGAGCAAGTCGTCGATCTGTTGCAACTTGAGATCGAGTTGCAGGCGATCATCGCGTTGCACCCGCAGCAAACCGCCCGCGAGATCAGTGCCGTCACGCCCGCCGGCGCTTGAGCGCTGTGCGCCAGCCTCGGCCGTGACTGAGCGAAAGCGCGGCCGCAACACGATGTTCACGACACGTTGGGTGGCGCGATAGCCGTACTTCAGCGCCACTTCCTCGGGCAGGATGTCGGTCCGCAAGATGGCCTCGGAGGGTAGGTCGCGGATTTCATTGAAACCACTGATGCGGGCGCCATTGAGCAGCACCACGGGGCGCTCGCCACCACGTCCCTGCGAACTGCCGAGTACGGGGCCGAGCGCCTGCAGCAGTTCGCTGACGTTGCTGACTCCAAGGGAGCGAATTTCCTGCGCGGACAATTGCACGTCGGGGGCAATATCGCCGATCACTGCACCGGGTTGTCGCTGGCCACTGACGACCACTTCCTCGAGTTCGGTCTCTTGCGCCGCGAGCGGCGCAAGCCCAACGCCTGCAATGAAGCAGCAGCCGACAGCCAGGGTACGCAGCATGCTAGATCCCGACGAAACGCGCGTATCGGTCGCGGTGGTGGCTGCTCGAGCCATAAAGAGTCTCGAGAACGCGGGCGCGCTTGAGGAACAGTCCGCTGTCGTGCACGTCGGTCATGCCGATACCGCCGTGCAACTGTACGGTCTCGTTTGACACCTCGTGCAAGGTCTCGCCACAGAGCGCCTTGCAAAGCGAGGCGAGCTTTTGCAGTTGCCCCTCGGAGTTGGCATCGCCTGGGCCATCAAGCGCATCGAGGGCCGCCGTCACGGCGGCGCGTGCGAGTTGCAAATCGACATAGAGTCGCGCGACGCGGTGCTGCAGCGCTTGGAAACTGCCGATCAACTGCCCGAACTGGCTGCGGGTCTTCAAGTGATCGAGCGTCAGGGCGAGAGCCGCCTCGGCCGCCCCCTGCATGGTGCTGGCCACGCCGATGCAGGCGATATCGATAACGTCCTGCCAGGCGCCGCCCAAGGCGGCTTCAGCATCGAGTTCCACGGCGGCAAACTCGATGTCAGCGAAACCCTCGCCATCGACTGTGTGCCTTCTTTGGCGCGTCACCCCGGTCGTGGTGGCTGGGACCAGAAACCATCGCAGGCAATCAGAGTCGCTGCCTTCGGCCTCGACGCGCGCGAGCGTCAGCAGCAGTGCGGCGCTGTCTCCATCAGCGACGAGTCGCTTGTGCCCATCGAGCACCCACCGGTCGCCGACACGGTGGGCTTTGGTGCGCGTATCTTCGGGGCGATGGTGTGCCTGCTCATCCATGGCCAAGGCCAGGGTCAGCTCGCCGGAGGCGATGCGCGGCAAAAGTCGGGTCTGCTGCTCCGGGCTGCCGTGGCGAAGGAGCGCAGCTGCACCAATGAAGGCACTCTGCAGCAGCGGCGATGCGGCGAGCGAGCGGCCTGCGGCATCGAGCACGACGCCAAGACCGCGATAGCCGATGCCGGAACCGCCGTACATTTCGGGGATCAGTGCACCCGCAAAGCCGAGCTCAGCGATTTCACGCCACAGGTCGGGATCGAAGGACCGACCTGCTGCGCGATTACCCCTGACTGCCGCGGGCGGGGAGCGCTCGGCGAAAAATTGCCGGGCGCTGTCTTCGAGCATTTGTTGGTCTGAATTCATTGACATGGTGGGTGACGCGGCTCAGCTTGGATCGGGTAAGCCCAAGGCTCGCTTGGCGATGACGTTGAGGTTGATTTCGGTCGTGCCGCCCTCGATGGAGTTACCCTTCGAGCGCAGCCAGTGCCGCGTGGCTCGCAAGCCATCTGTCGAAAATCCGTCGCCCTCCCAGCCGAGCCCCTCGTGGCCGAGGCACTCGATGAGTAATTCGCAGCGCTGCTGATTGAGCGAGGCGGCGGCGACCTTGAAGGTTGACGCCAGTGAGGCCGCCGCCGTACCGCCGCGGGCACCGTCCGCGCGCGCCTGTTGCACCGCCAGACGAAAGGCTTCATCGCGCATACGATGCCGTGCGATACGCGCGCGCAGGTCGGTATCGATCAGCATGCCTTCGCGCAACCCCACGAATTGCCGCGCAGCGTCGAGAAGATCGAGTCCCGCCGCGTTACCGAAGGCTTCTGCGGAGAGATTGGTCCGCTCGTGCATCAGCAAGCGCTTGGCAATCTCCCAGCCGCCGTTGAGTGGTCCGATGAGTTGATCCTTCGGGACGCGCACGTCCGTGAGGAATGTTTCGCAGAATGGCGACTCGCCGGAGATCAGTCGAATCGGCCGCGTTTCGACGCCCGCCGTACGCATGTCAAAGACGACGAACGAGATGCCGCCGTGTTTCGTCCTTGTATCGGTACGCACGAGGCAAAACATCCAGTCGGCGAGATTGGCGTAACTCGTCCAGATTTTTTGACCGTTGATCAGGAAGTGATCGCCGTGGTCTTCGCAGCGCGTGGCGAGAGAGGCCAGATCCGAACCCGCGCCGGGCTCGGAATAGCCTTGGCACCAGCGGATCTCGCCGCGCACGATGGGCGGCAGCAAGCGTTGCTTTTGCTCCTCGCTGCCGAACTCGAGCAGTACAGGGCCAAACATCCACAAGCCAAACGAGTAGAGCGGGGGCCGCGCCTTGATACGCCGCAACTCCTGCTGCAACACGGCAACCTTGGCTGCGTCGAGTCCACCGCCACCGTACTGACGGGGCCAACTCGGCGCCGTCCAGCCAAGCTCTGCCATCACCCGTAGCCACTGCTCCGCGTCGGTCGACGGGAAAGTCACATTTCGACCACCCCAGACTACTTCGCGCTCCGACATGGGCGTGCGCATCGATGCGGGGCAGTGGGTCTCGAGCCACTGGCGGGTCGTGTGGCGGAATTCTTCGATCTCGTTCATGACGGAAGTATGCGAGGCCGGTAGAGCAGGAACAAGATCACGCCCGCCTCATTGGTCGCCGCCAGCGACGGAACCCGTACCAGCCGCCGAGCAGCAGCACGGCAGCGACTAACGGGGGCAGGGCGGCGGGCAGAATCACGTTACGCATGGCATTGCGTAGCACCTGCTGGCGGGGGTCGTAATCGGCTGGCATCGGTAACACGCCGTTCTCGCGCTCGAATCGTGCATAGTCCTGCATCATCGCTGCGAACTCTGCCGGTCGCGCGCTGCGAAGATCGACCGTTTCGCCCGGATCACGCGCGATGTCATGCAGGCGCCATCGGCCATCACCCACGGGTGGAAGATTCCGTACGAGTTTCAGATTACCTTTGAACAGTGCGGCGTTTCCGGCGAGCTCATAGCCGAGCGGTTCGTCCGGCGGTCGATGACGCTGCGCGCGACCCTGGAGCACAGGCAACAGGCTGTGACCGGTGAGCGGCTCCTGGGCGGAGATGCCCGCCAGATCGAGTAGCGTCGGGGTGATGTCGGTGATGTGGGTGAAGTTTTGATTCACGACGCCTGCGCTCTCACCACGAACGTTGCTGATGATCAGCGGCACCCGCAGACCGCCTTCGCCGGCGTAGAACTTATGGGTGGCGAGGGGCGCAGCCGCGGCGCTTGCCCAATTGGGGCCGATGCTGGTGTATGCCCCCTTGGCGCCGAGTTGCTCTCGATCATTCGTGTACTCGGTCATCAACCACAAACGACCAAGCGCGAACTCGTAGGGATCAGAAGCTTCGGCGCCATTGTCCGAGAGGAATACGAATACGGTGTTGGAGTATTCACCGGTTTGCTTTAGGTGGGCGATGAGGCGACCCAGCTCGTAGTCCATGGCCGTCGCCATGCCGGCGTACACCTCCATGCGCCTTGCATCGTAGGCGCGACGGTCGGCGTCAAGCGTCGTCCAGTCCTCGAGGTGGGGCCATGCGGCGAGTGCAGCCCCCGACGGAACCAGACCGAGTTCGATGGCGCGTCGATGCCGCGCCTCGCGCAGCGTCGTCCAACCGCCATCGTAACGACCGCGGTAACGCTCAATGAATTCGCGCGGCGCTTGCAGTGGAATGTGGTTCGCTTGAAAGGCGAGATAGAGGAAGAACGGTTTTTCGCTCTGGCGATCTTTGCGCAGATAGTCGAGCGCCTTGTCGACATAGAACTTCGAGGAATAAAACTCCTCCGGCATACGCGCTTCGCGACCGTCCTCGAACCAGTAGACCTTGTCGGTCAAAGCCAGGTAGCGTTGCGCGGTTTCCCAGTTATCGGAACCGCTGTCGGCTTGCACCAGCGAGCGATCGAAGCCGCGAGCCGGCGGCAAGTTTTGCGGTGACTTGCCGACATGCCACTTGCCGACGGCATAGGTTCGATAGCCCGCCCGCTGTAACCGCGAACTCACGGTGACGACCTCGGGTTTGAGTACCGTCAGATAGCCCGGTTTGCCGAGATGACTGGAGGGTACGGTTTCGCGCATCGCACCGACGCCAGTCAAATGGCTATTGAGCCCGGTGAGTAACATCGCCCGCGTCGGTGAGCACTCGGCGGAGACGTGGAAATTCGCGAATCGCGTGCCGGTGGCGGCGAGGGCGTCGAGCGTGGGCGTGGCAATTTCACCGCCGAATGACCCGACGTCGGTATAGCCCCAGTCGTCGGCCACGACCAGCACGATGTTGGGCGCTCGCGTCGCCAAGGGTATGGCGACATCGCCGTTGGCGCGGCTCAGGTTGTCAGTCAACGCGGTACTGGTGAATAAGAAGGCCAGCAGCGCGGCGGCGCCCAGCCTCCTCAAGCGGGAGTCACTCGAACGCCTGATCGTCGCTAGTCTGAGCGCGAGCACGGGAGCGTCAGCTCGTGCGCGGCGGCAGGTGTCGCGCCAGCTCGTGCTTGGCGATCGCATCGCGATGCACTTCGTCCGG
>Ga0172373_10007104_pt1 | contig 14660 bp, 16 predicted proteins | sample Lak10m_2_FD_114546 | JGI IMG/M metagenome (GOLD analysis project Ga0172373, IMG submission 114546) | Freshwater microbial communities from Kabuno Bay, South-Kivu, Congo - kab_092012_10m | ecosystem: Environmental > Aquatic > Freshwater > Lake | place: Democratic Republic of the Congo... | reverse complement strand
TTTTAAAGCAGCCTTTTAAAAACGATGGCGGAGCTTTGCTGCTTTACGCTCCCCTCCGTCGAAGTGGAAATCATTTTTCTCTTTCCCATTGACTTCCCACTTCATCTGTGCACGCTTTGTTAGCCCGCTTTTGTTGTGCAAGACTACATTATTTTATACCTTCATACAATGTTTTTAAGACAATGTAATAAGATTGCTTGGGTTGAGCCTTTTCATCAAAAATCATATACCAGTTAATGTTATCTAACTTAAACCACTTATCCGTTAATCCCCAAAAAGTAATTTTATGGATACTTCCTGATTCTATTGCTGCTGAAATCGCCGAGCCGAAAATATCGGAAAGATGCTCATTAAACTGTTCTGGAGACATTTTTGTTTCAAATGCAAATGTTGGCTCGTATGTCATTTCAGTAATAAGAATAGGGACGCCCATTTGTTCGTAGAATTTTACTTCTGTGAGAAATGCGGCTCTGTTAAATTTGCCGTTTTGGTTGATAGCGCCGCTCCACTGGTTGAGGTGCATTTGCATACCAACATAATCAATAAGTTCTCTTTCGTGCAACATTCCAATAATCATCCTGGTTCTTCTTGAGTTTGGGCTGCTAACCGCTTCATTTGCACCATCGTTATAAACAAGTTTGACTTCGCTCATATTCTTTTTAGCAAGGTATGCTCGCGTGTATTCAAACATTTCAGTTACATATGACCAGTCGCCCCAAACCCTATAAAAAATATCATTGCGCTCGCTTAATGTGTCTTTTTGATAAGGTTCGTTTAGCACGACAATATAGGTCATTTCAGGGTAAGTATCAACTATATATCTTATTCTTGCGCGCATAATCTCGCGCAACTGTTCTTTTGTGAATGTTCCATCCAGTAACCATGATGGGTAATTGCGCGGATAAAACAAATGCATCATGATGTATTTATTGACACCCATTTTTCGTAAATCCGCGATTACTTGTTTCCCCTTGTTTTCTTCGACTTTATTAATAATCCCTTGTTGCGGTTCAAGTGAGTCCCAAAACATACCTAAAGTAACAACTCCAACTTCATACTCGCTGTAAAGTTTAAGGTCATTGGGCTGTAAATTTTCTGCCGTATCCGTACCCATCAACATGTCCACTTGCCTACCAAAGAATTTCAAAGTGGCTTTCTGCCATTCACCTGTATAAACAGCCAACGGTACGCCCGTTGTGTTATCTAGCATAATAATAAAAGTTTGCCCATCAATTCCATTACGCTCAACGTAAACTAAATCAACTTGTTCTCTCGATAGCCCCATAACTTTTAGATAATTTTCACTCACAACTCGGTTTATAAAATCATCATTCGGTTGAGGAATATTATTCAAGCCTTCGATAAAATTTACAGGAGTTGCTGTTGGTTCTGGCGTAAAAGTTGCTGTCGGTTCGGGCGTGATGGTTGCCGTTTGTGTTGGTAATGGTGCGTTTGTATCCGTGCTAGTAGGCATGGGCTTTGAGGCTGGCGCACACGAAGCCAATACAAGTGAAATAAGCAAAACCGTGACGATGTTTTTGATTTTCATTGATTACCTTATTGTGCAAGGGGCGTGCCAACGGATTGCGTTACTTGCGGTGGGCGGGTGTAGACTCGCCCTGCAAGGTGGATAAAACTTCGGGCGTAGGAAACTGCTCGGAAGCCGCAGAATCCCCACCGTCAAGTGCAAGCGGTGTTGGGCAGTGAGCCAGAGCCAAAGCCTTCGGACTCATATCACACCCTATACAACGCCTGCCAAGTTCAAACGCCTTTTTGATAAAACTACCAGAACCGCAAAAGAAATCGGCAACTAAATCACCTTCATTCGATGAAGCCAAGATAATGCGTTCCATGAGTTCTACTGGCTTTTGTGTTTGGTATCCTAATCTTTCAGAACTCATTGTGTTGAAAGTAAAACTCCAAACATCTGTCAAAACTTTACCTTGTGGCGGTTCTTTATTTTTCTGAGAATATCGCCATGCAGTCATGCCACTTTGAAATGGTATAAGAATTGGATTGAAAATGTACTTATCTTTTTTATAAAACAAAATTGTGTCATGCTTCTTTGCAAAAGACGATTTCCCACGCCCGCCCATATCGTGATGCCACACAATTTCATTTACAAGATTTTTATATCCAAAAATCTTATCCATTTCAACTTTCACATAATGGACGGCGTGCCAATCAAGGTGAACGTAAATGCTACCTGTTGGCTTTAGAAGCCTGTGCATTTCCTTCAACCGCTCAACCATAAAATCAAGATAGTGTTGCATGGACTTCCAGCGGTCATCGAAATCGCCGTAGTTTCTTTGTGAGAAATAAGGCGGGTCAATGTAAATCAGGTCAATTGATTCGGACGGTAAATCACGCATAACTGCAAGGTTATCGCCCTGATAAAGTTTGTAAGGTTCGCTCATTCCACTGCCCAACGGTTTGCGTTACCTGCGTGTGGGCGGGCGTGGATTCTGTTCGGGAGCAGGAAAAACTCGAAGCCAGAAAAATGCTCCTAAATCGCGCAGACTCCCACACGTCAGGTGCACGCTGTGTTGGGCAGATTTTTTATAAGAGTCTACATATCTTGCAAGATATGACTCTTTAAATCTGTTTTGTCTCGATCTTCTTTCTTTTTACTTTCATCCTCATATATTTGAATTTGAGTATTTTCCTTCATTCTGTGATTGGAGCTATTACCTGAATTCATTGAAGGCATAATCGTAATCTTCTGCTTTTTTCCTGTGGCTTTATCTTTTGCAGTAACATTCAATATGCTATTGGCATCAACATCAAAAGTGACTTCGATTTGTGGAATACCACGCGGAGCAGGCGGAATACCATCAAGATAGAAACTGCCAAGTGATATATCATCTCTTGCCATTGGACGTTCACCTTGCAGTACATGAATCCCAGCAACAGTTTGATTATCAAATGCGGTAGTAAAAATTTCAGACCTCCTAGTAGGAATGGTTGTATTGCGTTCGATCAAAATAGTTGAGACATCTCCCAAAGTTTCAATACCTAGTGAAAGTGGTACAACATCCAGTAACAAAATTTCCCTGACGTTGCCAGAGAGTACGCCTCCTTGAATTGCAGCACCAATAACAACAGCGTCATTTGGGTCAATATTTGTATCTGCTGGTATATTGAAAATATCTTGAATTCTTTTCTTTACTGCTGGTATTTGAGTTGATAGCCCAACAAAAATAATTTTATCTATACGTTTTTCCCAACCAGAATCCACAAGAGCGGCTCGGCAGCATTTCTCTATTTTATCGACAAAATCTTTGGTGATTTTGTCGAAATATTCCCGTGAAAGTGAAACGCTGATATTTTTTGCACCATTTTGATCTGCGTAAATATTTGGAACAAACACGGTGATAGCATCCAGTTCGGACAAGGCGATTTTTGCTTGTTCTGCCGCATCCAGAAGCCTCATTCTTGCAACTCTATCATTTGATAAGTCAACTCCATAGGTGTCCGAGAAATCGCTTATTAGAAAATCAACAATTCGGTTATCAAAATCTGTCCCTCCCAACGAGTTATCCCCATTTACAGCCTTCACGTCGGCAACTCCTTCACCGACTACTATTATTGAGACATCAAAGGTGCCTCCCCCTAAGTCACAAACAACGACAGCATCATCTTTTTCTATGCCATAGGCTAGTGTTGCTGAGACTGGTTCTGGAATCGTACGCAATATCTCAAAACCAGCTTGTGTTGCCGCTGAGATGATAGCAGATTTTTGCGTAGCAGAAAAATATGCTGGTGTACATAAAACGGCTTGGTACTTGCTATTGTTACAATATTTTTCGGCACTAATTTTAAGGCTTTCAAAAATCTTTGAAGCTATATTTACATATGTGGTTTTTTGCCCATCGATGTCAAATTCATCTTCTTGTTCAATTTTTCTCTTTACGCAAAAAAATGCCTGAGCTGGATTAGAAAATGCTTGAACGATAGCAGGGGTACCTACAGCGAATTTTCCATTCTTCATAAAAGTGACTACTGATGGTGTGAATTTTTCCCCCCGTTCATTTCGAATAATTATAGGCTCACCATCTTTAATTATTGAAATGGCGGATTTTGTAGTTCCAAAATCAATTCCGAAAATTGAACTGTTACCTACTAATTTTTGTTTTCCAGATGGCAACCCAGTTATTGTTGTATAGGTTTTTATTCTGGGCTTGGGATTTCGCGCAATTATTAATTCTCCCTCTTGTTTTAGAGATGATTTTAAAGGATTTTGGTGGGGTACAATTTTTCGATAGATATAATCGTATATATCATCTATTGATATCCATTCTTTGAAAGGACTTGCATTGCCTGTTGTAATTCCCTCAATGAAATAATGAGTAAATAAAGATTCTGGCACATTTCCAAGCACTTGATTACCTTCCCATGCGAGTTGCAAAGCATCTGTGGCTGACAGAATGACCCGCCCGTACCCGTTGCCCTCTAATATCCCAGTATTGATCTTCGCGCCAACACCAGATTTTACGCCTTGAATTGCAGCGCCACTATAACAACAATCTAAAATCCATATCTGACGTTTTGATCTGCTTTCATCCATTTCATCTGTGATGAAAGATGATGTAATTGCTGTTGCTCTTAGTAAATCTATATTGGTTGTTCTGGTTGATAAATATAAACGTCCCCGATTATCCACAATGCCATGCCCTGAATAGTAAAACAACAACATGTCTTCAGGCAATTTCTTAGAAAAGAAAGAACTAATTTCTTTTCTAAGAACATCATCTGTTTTATTAATCTGCAAATTTATTTCATTGAATTCCCCGATTTTATCGTCGTTTAAAATCCTTGCTAATACCTCAGCATCTTTGGCAGGGCTTGTTAATTTTTGAAGTCGTTCATCTTCAAATTCATAGTTTGCAACAATGAGCGCAAATTTTCTTTCACTCATTTTAACAATATTCCCGTATTTCTTTTTAGCCAGGTTTCGATAAGTTCCTTCTGTTCGTCTGATGATAGCCCTGTAACCTCTAATTTATTACCATTCAGTTCTAGGATAACAGTCCGTCCTTCATTTCTTTTTATCCATCCAAGGATAAAGTTTATTAAAGTTGAAATTACGCCTCCCGAAGCTGCCAAGGTAATTATTAATGTTTCCCAAGAGATAACATCGCCTGCTTTCGTGCCATTTATCAAATTCTCTTTTCGTAAATGATCTATTTTTTTTATCTTTAGGTTTTGTAGCTCGCTCATCAATTGTTGAGACAATTTGGCAAGATCACTATCAGAATCGTATTCATCTTTTCTGAGCATCAAATGCAAAGATATCTCATCCATAACTATTCTCCTTATTTTTTTTTACTCAGACTTATCGCAACACAATCTGCCCAACGGTTTGCGTTACTGGCACGGCGGTTTGTGCCGTGCTTCCGAATCTGGCACGGCGTAAGCCGTGTCCAGTGCACGCTTTGTTGGGCGTGTGACAATTTTAGATTTTAGCGTGGATGTGCGAGCGCATTTTGCGAAGCACATCCACGCCAGAGCGATGGCGGACGTTTTGGAAGCGTAGCGTACCAAAACGTCCGCCTAGCGAACGGGGGGACGGGGGCGGTGTGACACCCCCCAGCGGCGGGGTTTGGGGCTGACGGGAAGCCCCAAAAGATGCCTTTATGCTGGACATAGCCAAGCGAGTGCGAAGCGCTTACGAGCATTGGCGTAGTCCAGCACTACAAACAGGGTTTTGCATTTGCAAGGTGATGCGGTATTCCGCATGACCTTGCGCTCTTGCACTTATAAAAGTGATTCTTTCAATGCGGCGTGTGGACAGTGGCAAGGGAGGCGCGGTAGCGTTTGCCGACCATTGCCACGTCCACACGCTTACCGACAGGGTTTTGTTTGTTGTGCAACGAAACGCCCAACGGATTGCGTTACCTGCGCTGGGGCGGGCGTGGACAATGCTTGGGAGCAGAAAAAACTCGACACCAGAAAAATACTCGAAAATGTCGCAGAATCCCACACGTCAGGTGCACGCTTTGTTAGGCGTTTTTTGTTGTGCAAGACTCTTTATGGTTTTATCAGAATCGCTTTATTATCTGGTCCCGCAGTTCCCGTATCTGAAAAATAGAGAACATAAAACGAAGATTGGTATCCAGTATTTTTCGAGAAACAAAGTTTGCCAGTTTTTGTTTGCCCTGGGCCAACAACAATATTATCGTAAACTACAAACTCTCCTGGACATTCTGATAACGGTTGCCATACATCAACTATTTGACGTGAGGCGAAACCATGAGAGTCAACTAATGCCGCATAATAAAACCCAGCCTGATTACTTGCTATATCAGTGTTAATTATTTCATAGTCGATTCTAATATAGTTTTCATCTTGCTGAAAATTAGAAACTTTGACATTTATTTTAGGGTCTACGGGTACTGTTGCAGGAAAATCTACTATCTGATTGGTTTGCAAGGAAATTTCAGAAGTATCTTCAGTTCCAAGTGGAGGCAAAATTACAGAATCGTCTAACGTTGGAATTACTATTTTTTCTGGTGTCAATTTTTCTGGAACGCTAAAATTGACTACATATTCACGAACATTTCCGCTTATATATGAACGACTGCTTCCAACTGGAATACCGTGAAATAAATCTAATTGTCCTATGATAGGAATATCAAAGTTGATTGTAAACGCTGTATCAAGAGTGTCGCCGTAGTTGTACCCTTCTTTTGTAACAACATAAGGGTCAATGTCAATATTTATTGCTCCTATCTTCATATTGATTAGGTTAATAATATACTGCCCAGAAACAGGTTGATTAGCAACTATTCTGAATTTTGCATGATAACTTTTCCATCCAGCCCCTTCTTGTACAAGATGGTCTCCTTCTGTAAATCCTTCCTTGTATTCGTAAATCTCAAAACTTATTGGTGAGATTTCGCCGCCGCCAACTGCTGTTGAAGTCGGTTCAATTACAGGTTGTTGTTGTTGTTCTTCTTGTGGAACTTCTTCAACTGCTCCGCTTGGATTTTCCCCATTATTCGGTTGACCTTGTGAGTCAGATGAAGTAAAGGAACATGCAAACATGAACAAAATTAAAATTCCCATCAACGCAAACACGCCTTTTGTCTTTTTCATGATTTTCTCCTTTTGTGTTTTAAGTTTTGCAAGACAAACGCCTAACGGCTTGCGTTACCTGCGTGTGGGCGGGCGTGGACAATGTTTGGGAGCAGGGAAAACCCGAAGCCAGAAAAATGCTCGAAAATGCCGCAGAATCCCACACGTCAGGTGCACGCTTTGTTAGGCGCTGTTTGCTTACCAGAACCTGCCCGAATTTGCTATACTTTACCATAAAGGCTAAACCTATGCTCAAACATCTTGGCATTATCACTACCATGCGCTGTAACCTGAAATGCGAACACTGTGTACGAGGTTTTCCCGAACAGCGTCCCGATTTTCCTGTTGAATTGCTTGATAAACTACTCACTGAAGCCACTCAATTTGGAGCACAACATATTGCCTTGACAGGTGGCGAGCCATGTTTACACCCACAATTCGAGAAAATGGTAGATGCAATTGTGCGTTATGGCTATACATGGCATTTCGTTAGTAATGGACAACGTACTTTGCCTTATATGCGGTCGCTGAAAAAGTACCGCGATAAAGTCACTCATATCACACTGAGTATTGATGGTGCAACCGCAAAAACTCATGACGACATTCGTGAACGCAAGGGCGCATTTGAACGTGTGGTTGCTGCGGCACATGAATATGTTACTGAGGGGTTTCGTTTGCAAATAAGCACAAGTCTAAACCAGAAAAATAAAAATGAAGTGGAAGGTTTGTTTAGGTTAGCAGAGGAACTTGGTGCGGCGGGACTTACTCTGGGTGGGACAATACCCACATCGTGGAACGGACATCTTGCTTTGAGCGACGAAGAATCAATAGAACTTTATCAGCAAATTAACACTTTAACCGAACAAACAAAAGTCAAGATTCGAATCATTAGTTCTCTGTACACGCGCGGCGGGGTGAGTTTTTGCGGCATTCTTAATTTGCATGAATTGTCTTTCAATTCACGGGGACAATTGATTTTTTGTTGCGACACTATCAATGAGGGCGCAGTAATTGGCTCATTGCATGAACACTCGTTTTCCAAACTTGTAGATTTATGGCTGGAGCAAAGCGTCGCATTACAACGTGAGCGAGCAAAACAAATTGCTACAGGAAACATGCGTGCAGGTTTTGATACCTGCGCCTTTTGCAATCAATAATTAGCCGCCAGGTTGACCAGTATCGCCAGTTGACCCAGGGTTGCCGCTTGTTCCAGTGCCATTACTGCCTGAACCGTCGTTTCCGTTTCCGCCGCCGTTATTTTGAGGTGGCGTGTAAGCAGGCTTTTCAAAGGTAAATGGCTCTGCAATGCAAATTACTGTATTGTTGTCGTCCAATGCAATAACTTGCCATGTGTAAAGCCCACCCGTAAGAAATGATTCAATGTAACGCGTGCTACTGGTGCTTTCAACATCAAAAGACACAACCTGTCCGCTAGGTAAAGTGAATTGAAGTTGATAGTGTATCGCTCCTTGCATGGCTTCCCATGAAAAAGTTACTTTACCAATGGCGGGAAGTTTTATTCCATTTTCAGGTGACAACAATCGAAAACAAGGAATTTCTGTCGGGGTACGCGTTTGCGTTTCGGTAAGCGTTACTGTGGGAGTATTTGTATCTGCGGGAGTCGGTGTGTTTGTCTTGGATGGCATTGCCGTGAAGGTGCTGACAACGTTTGCCAGAGGTTTGACAGCCCTTTTACAAGCCGCAAGAAATCCTGCCCCTAAACCGAACAAGGTCAGTTTGAGAAAATCACGGCGGGAGAATTTATCTTTCATTTTTTCTTTTGCCTATCTTTTACGCGGAGCGCCTAACGGTTTGCGTTACCTGCGTGTGGGCGGGCGTGGACAATGCTTGGGAGCAGGGAAAACTCGAAGCCAGAAAAATGCTTGAAAATGCCGCAGACTCCCACACGTCAGGTGCACGCTTTGTTAGCCACCGTTTTATGGGAACAACTTTTTAACCATCTCGGTTACTTCAATAAGAACTTTTATTACCCCGCCCGCAGACGCTACTCCTTCTATCAATGCTTTTGCCCTGTTTAATTTCTTAATGACTGTTTCGGGGTTTGGCTCAATTTTTTCTGTTTCTGAGATTGCGTCTTTTATACAACTTTTTGTACGGGCGGCAGTTTCAGGAGAAATAGAGTTAGTTTCTGCCGCATTCTCAATTTCCGAAATGAGTTTTTGTAAAGTGGATGGCACTTCTCCAAATACCGCATTGCCACCAATGTTATATTGATTTCCACTAATTTTCTGGTTATTTTGATGAAAAGTTGACATGCTTTTATTCTCCATTTTATTTAGGTCGGGTTGAAATTTTCTCTATAAAACTGTTCCAGAATTTAACGCTATCCGTACCTTTAGTATAAATTCGCATAAGATCAATCGCCATTCCCGCCATGACAATTTGGAATATTTTATATGACACTTCGTATGAGGTGTCATCCATAACGAGGGTTTGATTGTAGCCCCAGTCAATTTTTTCGTTTGTTTTGAAAATTATAGTGCAATAATTGTGATCATAGTTGGACTTAATTGCAAAGAATCTTTCAGAATTAAAGTTTTTTTTCCAGAGTAAAGAAAGTGAAGGTAATGGCAAATAATAAGTACCATTCTCTGACACAGAGTAGACTTCCCAATAATTAAACTCTATAAGTCCTTCTACTATTAACTTTGGCGACTCACGAAATATTGTCTTGATTGGTAATGTTTGATACGGTTTGGTTGGTGTCCATTTATTTATAACACCGCTCAAAATTTCGCCCGCAAAAGCAATTGCTTGTGTGAAGTCTGTGCTTATATCTTTTGTAACAATATTTTCAAAAGCGTCAGCAATATTATCGAATTCATTTGGTGTTGACGACTTTGGTATTAATTCTTCAATTTTTGTGAAGTCGAGAAATTGCCCAACCAAAACCAAATTGTGAATGATTTGGTCTCTTCCGATATTGAACTGCGTGTTAACTGATTGGTCATTTTGAGCAAATTCATTCATGTATAATTTTCTCTTGATGTTGAAGGAAGGTGGCTAACGGTTTGCTTTACCCGCAAGTGGGCGGGGTGGATTCACTTCGAGATGTGGATAAACTCAAAGGTGGGACAATGCCCGTAGAGGGCGCAGACTCCCACTTGTCGGGTGCAAGCGGTGTTAGGCACGCCTTACTTGTGCCATGAGCCAATCGGCTTCGGACTTATACCCATCGGCTTTGACTTTGGCTTTGACTTCGGCTAATTCGCTTTCGGTCAGGCGGCAATGGAACTGCTTCATTCTGCCGCCTTTGTGCTTTTTGATTTCGTGGGCGGGTTTCCCCGCCCGTTTATTTTTATTCATTTCAAATCCAGTAGGGTTGATACTTGCTTGTTCCGTCACCAAAAACTAACTCTTTTACGCGGGCTTTTCCATTTGCGGAATTTTTCTTGAGCCAGTTGTTAGCGATTTTTTCAAGTCCGCTATTCGCTTCAATCGCCATAACTCCGCGCCAGTCCTTTTTCCCGTGACAGGTCTTTGCTACATCAATCGCTACTTCCTTCGCCGTCCTGTATCCTTCGCCTTCCACAAAAATTTTGTCTGTTGATTTCATCTCGTTTGCTCCTGTTTTTTTTTCTTTATTTTACTACTTTGTGTACACAAAGTCAAGGGTTTTAGGGGAGCAAATTCCTTGCAAATTCCTTACACTGGAACGCGGAGCAAGTGCCTAACGGTTTGCGTTACCTGCGTGTGGGCGGGCGTGGATTCTGCTTGGGAGCAGGAAAAACTCGAAGCCAGAAAAATGCTTGAAAATGCCGCAGAATCCCACACGTCAGGTGCACGCTTTGTTAGGTGGCTTTATGCCCGAAATTACTTTTTTGGTGCAAAGGTTGCAAACTTCTTATCTATCTCAGGGCGCAAATCAACTCCAACTTTTTCAAAAACATCCAATAACTGTTCGTAAGTTTTTTCGCCACCTAGAAAATTCCAAAACTCATCTGCGACTTTAATTTCATTTGGTAAGTCAAACATCCCTTGAAATGTCCAGCGGTCATAAGGCTCTGGCTCATAAGGATTATAGGGTATAGCAAGACCTGTATGGATTTTTGACTTGGGACTAATTGCCCCACGTATCGCAACCCATTCCAGCATTTTTCTTTTGAAACCAACAATTTCATCAATATTTGGTTTGGCTGTTTTTAAGTCAAAATAATATTCTGTTCCGTCGTTTCCTTCTAGGAACAAGTCGATTCGAGGACGTTTTACTTTCTTTAACTCGCCGTTTTGAGCCACCAAAAGGATTTTAGCCGTTTCTTTTGGCTTGTCAGGTTTGCTTTTTGCGGCACGTAAATCATCCATAATTTGCTGAATAGCAAGTTGAGAATCTGGGCTAATGGTGCTGTTGAAATCTTTGTATTGATTTATAGCCTGACGAAAATGAGGTTTAGCAATTACGGCGGCGACCTGCTCAAACACAGATGTCCCCAAAGTAGTGTTGATAGACTGGATGAAGGAAAACAAAGCCATTCTATCCTTTCCAAGCAAGCGGATATGGAAAGGCATATTATTTGTTTCGGGAGAATAGTTGACTAATTTTCGCCTAATCTGTTCTTTAAGTAATTGCTCTATTTCGGTATTTTGCTGGGCAGAAAGTGGCATTTTACAAATCCTTCATCATGAAAAAGATAGTTTCTTGGTATGGGTCATCGCCTTGTTCAGTGCGTTTAGTTACTGCACGTTGAAATTTCTCAACAATTTTGAATCCGCTCAACTTGGCGATTTCGGGATAAAGTTGAAAACGGTCATTAGCAACTATAAAAACTTTTCCATCATCTTTAAGCATTGGACGGGCATTATTAAGAACAGCCGAAATTCCATCCACATAATCTTTTTGCGCTTGTTTAGATTTACCACGCTTTTTAGGTCCTATTTCTGATTGGTCTTGTCTAGGAAAACCAAAAAGTTCATATGCGTAAACATGCTGGTCGTGATAATCAATTTGCCCTACATAAGGCGGTGATGAAAATATTCCATCTAGTAAACGATTAGCGATAGGAGTGTTAGATAATTCTGCTTTGAAGTTTATTTCTCTAGAATCTCCATTAATAATTGTTACAGATTTATCTGAGCGAATTTTGTCAAACGTTGCAAGCCTTCGAGCGGTATCGCCGCTATAAGCATGTATTTTTGATAAACAATTGTCAATGGGCGTACAATTTCGATTATGTTTTCTGCACCAGTATTCTTTTCCCACGGGAAGCGGGGCTTTAGGTGTAGCCAAATCATAATGAGGTATAAGGCGAGAAGAACGTACAGCACGACTCAAAACCACACGCAATAAATCTTGGTATTCATAATGCGGGATTAGCCGCCGATAATAAAGCATTTCTAGTAATGTTCGAGGGGCAAACCATTCTTTCAAATATTCGCTGTTGCACTCGGCAAGTAAACTTGCCTTAAGTTCATCCATTTTGTCATCAGGAAATAACGGTAAAGTTGAATTCTTCTCACCTATTAGATATTTAGAAAAACTCGTAACACGTTTTTCAACTTCTAAAATTTCTGTTTTGGCTTTATCAACATCATATTTCGCAGTTTTTACACGTCCAATTAAACAATTAAAAGGCGAAACATCAATGCCAATTGTGTGCATTTTCATCTCATTTCCTTGCACCAATGTTGTGCCAGAACCCATAAACGGGTCTAAAACTACATCATCGGGTTGGAAGTAGCGAGATAAAAACCATTCTACTAATTGAGGTATAAATTTCCCTAGATAAGGGTGTAACCTATGAACGTGCTTTGTTCTCTCATATTCAGGAAGCCCATGAAATCCTAATTCGGGATGTAAACCTGCATGATGATGTTTTTCGTCACCTTGATTCACTAAGGCAAGAAAAATCCTTAATTCTTTTAGAGATACACGTAACTCCCCATTTTTAGCACGTTCAATTATTTCGCCTTTATCATTGTATTTACTTATTCGCTGACGTTGAAGATAGTCACGAATATTATGAGGCGTTTTACCGACAATTTGTGCCGCTTTATCGAGGGTTACTAATTCAAGATTATCAGACATATCCATCACTTTTCGGGAAGATTTTTCCCGAATTATAACTTATAGAAAATTTTGGGAAACCTTATGGTATCAAAGACAGCCACCTAACGGTTTGCGTTAGCGGTGGTGGGGTGGGCTGGGATTCTGCTTGGGAGCAGGAAAAACTCGAAGCCAGAAAAATGCTTGTAAATCGCGCAGAATCCCCACCATCCACTGCACGCTTTGTTCGGCGGCTCTTGGCCTATAAGAGACATCGCTTTTTGTATATTTACCGATAATTATTCACAAGATTGTAGACAAATATAGCGGCTACGCCACATAGGCCAATCACAATTAATATCCAAAAACCTATACCTGCCAAGTGCAATATTCCCCTAACGAACTCGTTGTTAATATAACTGATAAGTTTTTCGTAAACAAAATACAAAAAACCAACAATTACTAATGCTATGAGTCCACCAACAGCCAAACCGACCAAAGATATCAAGCCATCCATAAAACCTATTCCTTTCTAAGGCGACCTTTTAGGCTGCTCACGCAAGGTTAATATCCATAGCCGTTTATCAAAGAGCCGTAAGTTGTAACGAAAAATACCGTTAAGCACAAACACGAACAGCAAAAAATGACTAACGCAATTCCGCCAATAATAAGATACATTTTTCCGAGAGTCTTGAAACCAAATTTCATAGTTTCTTTATCACGGATACGCTGTTCCTCTGCAATTCTTGTTCGGTCATCAGGTGATAAATTTGCGTTCATTGTTGTTTCCCTTTATTTGTGGCGAAAATGGATTGACATCTGTTGCCTAATTCTACATCATGGTTTAATCTTAACTAGAATCGTGAGTGAGCCAGAATTGTCAGAAATATTTTTGTCATTTATCCGAAGCAATAGAATTCCTGTATCTTTTGCCTCGAAGGTAATCTCGTTTCCGACAACTATAATTTGACCATTGCCTATACGGGCAATTAGCGTAGCATGAATGCCTCCAACGATATTATCGGGCCAATTTGCGAGAATTGACAAATCTTGTGTACAAAAATTTGGGTCTGTACATCCCTGTCCATCCGTGTAATATCCAGAGAATGGTGACCATTGACCCGATACATATCGTATCGTTACGATTTCACCTTGCCTAACTTCAATACCTGTATCTTGCCAACTTTTATTCGCATACACTTCCGCTTCCTGTTGGCTAACTGCTGGCACGATTTGAGTGACAGGCACAACTTGAGTTATTGGCGGTGCTTGCGTAACAGGGACGATTTGAGTAACTTGTATTACTTGAGTGATGGGTGGGGCTTGTGTGGACGAACCAGAAATACCACAAGCAAGAGATGTGATAATCAGCGTTATTAAAATTACGACAGTTTGTGATTTCCGATTCATAATCAATGTCTCCTTTTTTTCTTACTCATTGAACTTGGCGAAGCCGCCGAACGGTTTGCGTTACCTGCGTGTGGGCGGGCGTGGACAATGCTTGGGAGCAGGAAAAACTCGAAGCCAGAAAAATGCTCGAAAATGCCGCAGAATCCCACACGTCAGGTGCACGCTTTGTTGG
>Ga0172373_10007103_pt1 | contig 14662 bp, 18 predicted proteins | sample Lak10m_2_FD_114546 | JGI IMG/M metagenome (GOLD analysis project Ga0172373, IMG submission 114546) | Freshwater microbial communities from Kabuno Bay, South-Kivu, Congo - kab_092012_10m | ecosystem: Environmental > Aquatic > Freshwater > Lake | place: Democratic Republic of the Congo... | reverse complement strand
ACACATCGGTCTGGTAGTTGCTGGCCGTCAAGGCTTTTTGCAGCTCTTGGATATCAGCCAGCGCGCCGCCAGCAGAGCCACCAAGGGTGGGGGCGCCGCCAGCTTGCATTCCGGCAAATTGCGTCATAAGGTCTTGTGCATTCATGAGAAATACTCCTAAGTTTTGAAACGGGGTCAGTCAGCAAAAATCTTCTGGATCAGAGCTGCGTCAATGGGTTCTTTGTGTCGCAAGGACACATCGCACACCGTCAAGTCTTTTCCGGTGATCCGGCCAGCGTTGTAAGCGGCATTGGCTTTCATCATGAAAGACTCGGTGTTCATAGAAGGCGGCTGCACCGACTTGGTCATGGTGTCGGGACGTTCGGTGACGGTCAGGACTGCCTTACGGCCTGCGCCTTGCTTGCCCAAAGACTCGACCGTTGCCTTCAAGGCTTGAATCTCGCCAGCCTGGGACTTGATCAGGTCGGTGATCAGCGTCAGCGATTTGCCAAGATGCTCCCGGCGATCTTCGTCATTGCCATGGCCGGACTCCAAAGCGGATACGCGGTCATTCAAAGACTTGATCAGGTCGGTTGCATCATAAGCGGTCACCGGCGTGCCATCGCCGCCTACCACTTGAAATGATTTGCCAAGAACTTCCTCGTCCTCGTCCTCGTCCTCGTCGTCGTCAGCAACGCCAGCCGCGTCTGCATCAGCGTTACCCGTGGCATCGGGAGTTTTGGTGTCACCCACCTGATCGGCGTCCACACCGGCCTCTTTGGCAGCTGCAAGGACTTTGTCATCTTCTGTGGCGGGTTGCGCCTTTGCCAGCACTTCCAGCTCAGCCGCCAGCTTTTCAAACTCGGAACTCATGGGTTCTCCTTTTCAGATCAGATAAAAATCTCGCGGTCATCGCAAGCGCATCGGACGACTCAAGACCAAACGACTCAACAGCAAAATCAGCGATTGATTTCAAGACTTTGACGTCCGAGAAATTACCGTCACGACCAGCGAGAGCCTTCTTGTTTTTGATCCGGCGCAGCTTGCGGGCCAGGTGTTCCTCGAAGTCTTCGTAGGTGATCGGGCCGCCGTCCAGGGACTGAGTGCGCAGCGCGCCGCCACCTGTGAGCCCGGCAGAATCTGTGCTGTAACTGGCCTCCAGGGCCTTGCCAAGCACAAAGCAGTTCAAGGACTTGCAGAAGGTGCCGACCGGGGTGGAGCTGACGGTACCGAGGTTTTGGTTCACGGGCGTGCGGCTTAAAGCAACATTGACCCACCTCACCCTTTTAACGACATTGACGGCAGCCTTGGTCAGCGGGTCAATCTCGACACCGCGCTCCAGGATGCTGCCGCCAACGCTCGGGTACCAGCGGGCAGGCGGTGATATGGCGGTGAGAGATTCCCAGACCATGTTTGCGTTTTTTGCCAAGCGGGAGTCGCCCTTGTAGAGTTGTGCCTTAACGAAGGTCCGTTTATCGTTGATTGCTGCGTCAACCGGGAACCCAATCTCGGACTCGATGCCCTCCTGCGTGCCCTTGCGAAGCAGTGACAGGTGATCGATGTCGATGTTGCCGTGAGCCTTGAAGATTGCGACTGAGTCCTCAAGCGCCTTTGCCAGCACGCGCTCGCCCTGCTGGTCGATACCTTCGTTGCTGGCCTCGAAGTAGATGATGCGGTCGTCCCCATCCATTGCCGGGGTGGCCTTGAGCAGCAGATCGAATGAAACGTGGTCGTTTTGCATGACGGAAGAATGCCGTCACGACCTCCAAAAATAGAAAAGCCACCATAAAGGTGGCATTAATATGGGCTACAGATGCCAGTCGGTGGCTCAGCCCAGCGGGGCGTCGTGAGTGTCCTCGTATGGCAGCTTTTTACTACGCTTGACGATCAATCATTCTCTGATGGATGTAGTGGGCAATGTTGTCAGGTGAATCGTCTTGGCTTTCCATGGGCGAAGTCATCATTTCACGCAGCGCATACTTCTTCTTGAGCCGGTCACGTGCCGTCCGCTCGAACTTGTGGTTCGCCGCCAAGTCCATCAGTTCTACGTCATTACGCTGCCCAATTCTGAACACCCTACCCTGGCGCTGGGCATGGGTCATCGCGGTCATCGGACAGTCGTATTGCAAACACCAGTTCCCCGACTGAAGATTAAGGCCGGTGGCTCCTGCATCAGAGAGAACCATCACATCAGCCTGACGGTCGCCGCTCTCCGGGTTGAACATCAGCCGCTTTTTGTCTTTGTCCGTTGCAGAGTCAGCCCCAGTCAGGGACACGACACGATGCCCCTCCTTTTCCAGTCGCTGCTTGATCTGGTCAACCACCGCCAGATTGCGGGCAAAGATGATACCTGGCTTGCCTTTGCGCTGGTTGGCCTGCTTGACTGCCTCGTCCAGTTTTGCGCCTTCTGGGTGTTGGTCGATGACCCGCTGAGTCGCAGCGTTTTGAAGTATCCCGAGGCTTTCCTGTAGCCCTTTGCCAATGACCTCGTGCTGGTCTTCTGGCGCGTGCTGGAAAGATGATGGGGAAATCCGCTTCATCACCTCCAGATCGACCTTTCCAGCCGCCTTGTCCTGCGCTGCCTTGGCGAAGTCCTTCTTCATCAGTGCCAACGCGTCTTTCTGCTTTTGGTTCAATTCAACCGGGATCGTGGTTTTGTTGGCCATCACATCCGGGTTGATTTTTGACGGGAAGAAGTACCGAGCCATCTCTCTCCGCAGCCCAGCCTTGGCCGCCACGGTGTCGCCGCCGTACATGCGCATGAAGGATGATCGGTCTTTATACCGCGTAGGGTCCAACTTCCGCATCAAATCGAACGCTTCGCTCGGATCGTTCTTAATCGGATCACCACTGCTCGGCATATAAAACCCAGCATGTCGAGAGAACGCATCAACCACATTAGCAAGACCAGAATTCTCTTTCCCTTCCCGATTCAAGGTGTACTGGCTTTCGTCCGTGGACATATAGTCGAACTTGAACCCCTCTTTATCCATGATCGACTTTGACCAAGCTGCTTGCTCATCCTCAGACATGGCCCCGAGCTTTGCTGCCATTTCGGATTTGCTGATGCCTGCATGGCTCGCACCAAGACGCAGCATATCGTCCCTGAACGACTGGTGCGTAACAACAGAAAAGTGTGTATCAGGGTCTTTGTAGGCAGCCAGACGGTCCTCAAACGACGCACCAGGCTCCGCGTGCCACTTGTACTTTCCCGGCTCAAGATACCGTGTTGCCTCACCGCCAAATTGCCCAACCACTATAGATGGTGCGATGATGATGCCTTTTTTCACCTTGCCAGCGGCATGAAGATGTGTGAACCCGGCCAGTTGCAGCGCACTCTTTCCGCTGCCAGTGCCAAATGCCGCCATGACGCGTTTATTGGCCTCCAGCATTTTGATTAACCGCTGACGGGACCAGTCTGCGTTTTTCTCGCCATTCTGCTTGTAACTCCCCATGCTGGCGCTCCACAGCTTCGTCGGCTTGCCAGGCTTGAAGTTCTGCCCCACCACGGACATCATTCCGGCGATCTTCTGCTCGGCGGCATGGCCCAAAGTGAACCGTTCGTCCGCGCCCAGCTTTGGCTCTTTGGGCTTTTCCTCGGAACCAAACAGGTCGCCACCCAGCTCCTCGGTCGAGAAGAACCCCATCTGCGCCTGCTCGAATGCCTGCTGGGCCTCGGCCTGGGCCTGCAGCTTGTCAGACACCGAGCCCCCCGCGTACTTGCCGTTGATGCGCTCCCGCAGTGAGTCAATCAGCGCCTTCTCCTTTTCTTGGCGCGCCGCGCGCGCTGCCGGGTCAACCGCGTCCAAATGGCTCAGGGAGCCCTGAATGGTGGTCTTGCCGACCTTCAGTGGCGACCCGGGGTTCAATTTATTGTGCGCCTGGGCGAACCCGGACACCACATGCGAGCGCACCAAGTCCTGTGTTGCGGCAATGGCGTTGGCCGGGCTGCCCATGATGCCGACGTATTTGTTCCAGTCCAACCCGGCAGAGTTGACTTTGCCAGCCAGATCGTCGCGCTTGGCTTTCCAGGCGTGCCAGTCCGGGTTTGTGGAAGTTTCGCCGAACATGTCGGTCGATTCCTTCTCGGGCTCGTTCTTTTCGTGGTCAGCCAGGTCAGACTTCAGCCCGTCCGCACCCGCATCTTTCTGGCCGACATTGGCCTCCCACCACTTGCGCAGGCCATTCCGCTCTTGAGGCGTCAGGTCGCCGATCGGTTTAAAGGCGGCAACACCCTCTGGCGTCTCGGACAGCGCGCGGTGAAGGGCATCGACCGACTTCTTGTTCACATCGAAGTTCTGGCGGTGTAGCGGGCTCGCATCCGGGCCGTAGTTTGATGCCACAAAGTCGTCGGCCATCTTCTCGAACGACTCCCTCAGCGAGTCGATGGGCTTGAGCTTGCCATCATCCCCTTTGAGTGGGGCCACCGCGTCCAGCGCCGCCCGGTACTTGGCCGGGTCTCCAGCCTTGGCAAAGAAGTCGGCAGATTGGACGTCAGCCAGGATGTCCTGAATCGCCCCGCCGTCAGCCACCCGGCCACCGATGTAATCCCGCAGAGAAGCGGCCAAATCCGAGCCAGGTTGAAACGGTTTTGCCAGCTTTGGCGCTACACCCGCCTCCACTTTCATGGCTAGGTCAGGCCGATTGGCGAAGCCCTGTGGCAGCCAGCCGTCCTCGTCCATGTCACCCCGGATGATGGCCAGATTGCGCTTGATCTGCTTCAGACCTTCTACATCAACCGGCTTTGCCAGGCGGTCCAGGCCGTCGCCGTTGACCGTCGCAACGAGATTGCCGCCCACGTCGTCGAGTTTGTAGTCGCCAGACTTGAGCCCCAGCGCGTGCAGTTGGGTAATGGCGGACTTGGCCTCGGTCTTTCCAAGCGACACCTCGATCTTGTCCTTGGCACCTTCACGCAGAGCCATGACCAGCGCGGCATTGGACTGCAGTTCACCGGTGGCCTGGCCAAGAATGCGCTTTGCCTCGTTGACCGCCTCCCGGCGCTGGTGGTTCAGCTCTTGCGCGCGCGCCAGGTCAAAGCCGTCCTTGCCATCGGGCAGAGCAATCTCGCTGGCGGCCTTGTGCAGCTCCTGCGCGCGAGCCATGGCGACGTCCTGCTTCTCAGCCTGGGTGCCGACGTGGTAGTCCTCCACCCCTTTCTTGATGGCATCGAAGTCGTCGGCCTGGTAGTCCTTGGCGATTCGGCGCGCCAGAATCTGCGCTGCAGCGTTGATTCCCAGCACGTCCACCACCGACCGGTCAATCAGGGGCTCCCCGCCGACGGCCGTGGCGAAGGCGTTTAGCGAGTTGAACGCCCCGGCCCCGACATGGCCGCCCAGAGATTCCTCGCCGCCCATTTTGTCCACCTCTGACAAGAAGCCAGCCGCACCGATGGTCTTGATGTCCTGCTCCATCTGTTTCCTGGCGGATTCCTCGACATCGGCGTCTGAGGCTTCCAGGACGTAGGCCTTGGATTCAACAATCTTGGCGTTTGCCAGTTCCATACTGGCGTACTTGGCCATCTGCTCTGCCATGCGCAACTTTTTCTGGGCCAGCACCAGAGCGGCGGCCTTCTTGGCATCGTCCAGCACCCGGACAGACGGCATGTGGTTTTCAGGGTTGGCGGCCTTGAACGACTCCAGCTCCTTGCTGATGTTCTCGGCTTCGACCTTCTGAGCCGCTGATTTGTCCGCCTTCGCCTGGTCCGGTTGGGCTCCGTGAACGTCTGACAGCTCTTTCTCGACCGCCTCGGCGGTAAGCCCCTGGTCTGCCGCGCGCGCGCCGTAGGAGGCAGCAAACCCCAGCCCCGGGGCTTTATCGGATACCGGGTCCAAGTCGTCCACTGAGATGACATCACCGGCCTTGGCCTGCAGCGGCAGATCACCAAGACCAGATGCGGCCAGCGCGTCGTGGTCGTTCAGCAGCATCTTGCGGTTGACGTTAACGGCCTCCTTGGCGCGCTTGAACAGGTTGGCATCGTGCTCCTTGCGGGCCTTGGCCTGGGCCTCGGGTGAGAGCCCGTCCATCTTGGAGTCGTCAAATTTGTGATCGGTCCAGCCCATGGCATCGGCCACGGTGTTGACGAATTCCTCGCGCTGCTTGCGCATGGCTTCCTTGAGTTTGGCCTTCTCGCCCTGCTTGCTCTCATGGATGCCTGCCGCCTTGTCTGCCGCCACCTGGGCTTTTTGTTTTTCCTGGCGCGCCTTCTGCTGGGCAGCGATGGACTCCTTGTAGCCCTCGCCGGTCTTGACCGAGCGCAGCTTTAGGTGGTTGAGCGCCCCTCCAGCGCCACCAATCACTCGCATGGACCCGTCCTCATGCGGCATGACCAAAATCGGTGAGCCTTTGGCACCGGGCGAACTGTGCACAGTTATCCAGTGAGCACCGGCAGGGATCGGACCATACTCTGACTTGGCGAGCATGTCCTGGCCGAAGTCAAAGTCCCCGCATTCGATGGCCTTGATCATCGCCGGTTTGTCAAACGTCGCTCGTGCCTTGGCGACGAACTCAGCCACCGGCATGGCCGTCACCGGCCCCAGGAAGCGGAAGTCGTTGTAGTGCAGCAGGAAGGCATCAACCGCCTCGGCTTCGCTGCTGAAATTCAGCATTACCTTGTCCTCGTCGTAGCGATTCCAGTCACCGGCCTTGCGCTGGTGAATCACATAGACCATGGTGGCGTCTTCGTTCGGCCCGAGGTAGACATCAACAGCATCCCCGTCAACACCCTCAGTGCGTCTCAAATACCCGTATGCATAGACCATCTTGGTTTCCCAAGCCTTCCCTTTGGGATCAACCCCGCGCCGCACCGAACCGGCCTCGTTTTCGATGCTAATGGTCATGCCGTGCCAAGCCACCTTGCGCTTGGGGTAGTTGCCTGCTTCAAGCTGCGCTGGACTTGGCTCAGGTGGAACCGGGTGATGTGCAGCATAGACAGCAGACTTGCACAGAGAGTCGTAGTCTGGTTGAGCGTATCCCGGCGATTGACCGAGAGAATCAAAGTCGAGGTTTTGCATCCCTGTAGGATGCAGTCACGACAAATCAATCATCAAACGTGACGTTTCTCACACTCAACCGCTTACCATGGTTTTGCAGGATGTGCTGGCGCGCCTCAAGTTCAGCTGTGTCACCATGAAACTCTTTGACGACCTTACCAGTGGCATCACGAACCTGAAACTTCTTTGGCCTGCTGGCCTTGATTTCGCCACTGAACAAGTCAGGCGTGAACAGTTCAGGGTTGCGAGCCTGCTCCTGCGTGAAATGCATCCTCGGCGCAGCCAGGTGCTGGCGGAACAGGTCTGGCGTTTGGGTATCCCGGCCACGGCTGTTGTTGAACCCGCGTACCTGTATCACCCGGCCATCAGCCGTCGTGCGCGTGTGAGCCGCCACAAAAGACTTGGTGTACGCGTCAATGCTGGACTTCAGCAGGTCGAACCGGTCATCGAATGATTTGGTTGACTTGTCGTTGTGGTTTGGTATAGTGGCAGCACCGAGTGGGTGAACGACAGAAATATCGCCGCCTGCGGAAGCCCCACCAGGGGTTTGAGGATGAGTGGTCTGGCGTCCATCCAACCATTCGGAACTTTTCTGGCGATGTTTGCGAAGCCCACGGTCGCCGTACATCTCCAAGATTGCCGCATAGGCATTCGGCCTCGGCGGTGGCGCTTCCAGCATCATGCCGCAATCCTCTGCACCGCCAGTCCGATAACCTTCGCGAGCTTTCCGCGCTCCAGCACTAGATCGTGGTACTCCTTCGCCACACCATCATCACTCAGCGCCTGACCACGCAACTCGTCGAGCTTGGCCGATACCTCGCCGTCACGCTCAACAGCCCGGTCGTAGATGCGCTTGTCGGCATCGTTACACCGACGCGCAAGAACCGACAAGTCGCCAAGAAGCTGCTGCATTTCAATCGTTCATCAAGTGGCCAGAGTGAGTCACCCAGACACGTCTATCGCCGTCGTCCTTGTTGGCGTACTCATAAGACTTTTCGCCAGTCTTGATGTTTTGCCCGGACTTGTGGTTATACGAGTAAGCGCGACCCTCATGATGGATCGTGTCGTCACCTTTTGCGCCCGTTGGCGGGACAAACCCACCCACATGATGTGTTGACCCGTCAGCGCGTTTTTCCGGGAGTTTTTCGCTTGTTTTGGTGTGCATGGGGTACTTTGCAGTCCCAAGGTTTACGGTCTTTGCTGGGGCTGCAGAGCCGGTCTTCTTGGTGTCCTGATCCTTGATGCCGTTTTTGGCCTTGTAAGACTTCACATCCTTGGCGAGCCATGGCACCTTTGTGACATTGCCATCCGGGGCAGCATCGTGAAGATGGCGTCCGTGGGTAGCATCAAGGTAGTCGCGGGCCTGGTCGTGGCTTGAGAAGTGACCCGCCTCAACCAACTTGTGGGCGGTGTCAGAGAACTTCTTGGCAGCTGCGGCGCGGGCGTCCGTGTGATCGCGCTCGGTAGCATTAGCATAGTAGTTTTCGGGGCCGAGCTTGCTTTTTAGGTGCTCCTTGACCGCCTCGCCATGAAAGCCCCAATCCTCGTTTTTGGATTTCGTCTGAGGAGCTGCTGAGCCGGTCTTTCCGTCAGCCTTTTCACTATCAACTGGAGCGTGATAACGAGCATAAGCCGAGCCCTCAGTGTTAACGAAACTACGCGCGCCGTCAGCATGCCTTAGAACAAAATGTTGTGGAGCCTTGGCTGCAAATTCTTTGCTGAAATCAGAGCCTGCCGGTGATGTATGCCCATCATGCCCATAAACCTCTTTATGACTGAATTCAGGAGCCCCAGCAACATCTGAGTGCGGAATTTTCTCGTTCTGGCGGCCATTTTTTTTCCACTCTGGCTCCTTGCGCAGCATTTTGTCGCCATGCTTTTCGCTAACGGCATTGCCATTGAATGTGGCCGCCACCCGCTTGTCGTCGTGCGCCTGAACGAAAGAACCGTCCTTGCGGGTGTAGGCATCAATGTGGGATTTGAGAAGGTCGAACTTGTTTTGATCCATGAGTTAGCTCCGTTTGAACAGATGTGACCATAAGATCACGACTTGCTCAAGTCACCGACGTCGGTATCCGCCTTGCGCTCGAACCCGGAGCCTCGACGCTGCTTGCGCTTCATTTCAATGCCCCCAAGCGCCGCACGCGGGTCGCCACCTTTGCCAACCAAGGCCGCCATCAGCCGCACGATGACCGCCATGTGATCCGGCACTGAGCCGGTCTTGCTGTAGTTGGTGATGGCCTGCCTGTGCGGCATACCCATGAGCACAGCGAACTCGACGATGGATAGGCCGGTGCTGCGCAGGTTTCGTTTGAAGTCTTCGTAAGTCATGGCTTCAACCATATCACATGTTGCGTAAAACGCAAAACCAAAAAAAATAGAAATATTTGCAAACGAAAGTCTTTTATTTGTTGACTTGAAAGAAATTAGTTTCCATAATTCAGTCATCGCAACAAAACAACCCAGGCAACCACCATGACACTCGCAGAACACGCGCAACAGCGCATCGACCAATAAGGAAAGCCACCATGAAAACCATGATCAAAAACATGAAAGCCATCACGGGACTTTTGAGCCCCGAGATGATGCAAAGCCTTGGCGCGACCAACGCGAAGCCGGTCAGCGAGCGCACATTGCAGTTTGACTGCAAGCCCAAGGCTGACGGTACAAACCGCATCAAGGTCACGATGACCGGGAACGGCACCCTGACGGTGCGCGGCTACAAGATTGAAGAAACCGACCTGATCTTTTCGGTCCAGCCGGACAGCTTGGAAACCGCCATCAGAAACCTCGGGAACGTGACGCTCCCGCCCACCCCCACCATTTACTAACCTACTGGAAGAAACGGTCATGAAGATCACTATTGGAACAGGCTCGTACAACGAGCTCCGGTACGGAAAGCCTTACATCGGCAAGATCAACCCAGCAGACGGGAAAGTCACAAGCTGGGGAACATGGATCGGCACACCAGGCAGCACCGGCATCTTGGAAATTGAAGCCAACGAAGGCGACATCCTGATCAAAGGGCAAAAAGACAACCGAGGCAACAACAAAACGCCAGAGTACGCGGTTGTTCAAGCCGGTGAAATTTCGTACATGGGCAAAGCAGAGGCTGTCAAATCCGCCCGCCAAATTGCTGCTCAGGCCAAAGATACAACGCCAAACAACAATTTCGGCAACATTGAGTTTCAACCTGAATCGACCATGACAGATGGCGGCACATACACCATCTGGTCACCAATAGGTCAGGGATGGGGAATCCCCACAAAAAACATCACGCCTGCAGACCTTCGGGCGATGGCAGACCACCTTGAAGCACAGCGCAAATCAACAAACTGAAAGGAAACATCATGGCGCACGAACTCGATTTCTCAACAGGCAAGGCTGGCATGGCCTATGCCGCAGGCGCAGCAGTACCTTGGCACGGCCTGGGCCAAACGGTCAACCCCGGAGCAAGCGTCGAAGAATGGCGCAAAGCTGGCGGCCTCGACTGGGACGCAGTCCGCACGGAAGTGATCTTCAACGGGCAAAACGACGAATATGCCTTCTGGCCCGACAAACACGTCCTCTACCGCAGCGACACCGGCAAACCACTGTCAGTGGTCAGCAAGGATTACCAGACCGTGCAGCCAGGCCAAATCCTCGGGTTTTTCAAAGAGCTTGCCGACAAGGGCGACTTCCAGATTGAAACGGTGGGCAGCCTGAAGGAAGGTCGTCGCATCTGGGCGCTGGCCCGGGTCGGAAAGAACGCACCGGTGCAAGACGACTTCATCGCGCCTTACCTGATGCTGGCCACAAGCTACGACGGCAGTATGGCCACGGTGGCAACACCAACCGCCATCCGGGTGGTTTGCAATAACACCCTGCAGCGGGTGCTGGTCAACAACAACGGCAGCCACCAAGTCACCATCCCCCACAGCGCCATGTTCAACCCGGATAGCGTGCGACTGGAACTCGGCATCGCCCTGACCTCTTGGGACGAATTCACCATCAAGGCCAACAATCTGGCCGGGCGCAAGATCACCGACGCGGAGATGGATGCCTACCTGCTCGACATCATTGAATCGCCCTACGGCAAGACCTACACCGCAGAGCAGGTGCGCAACAGCAAGGGCTACCAGCGCATCCTGGGACTGTTCAAGGGCGGTCAGCTCGGGTCCGGTCAGGATGCCATCAACGGCACGGCATGGGGGCTGCTCCAAGCCACTACGCAGTTCATCGACCATGAACAGGGTCGGCTGCCAGACAACCGGCTGGACAAGGCTTGGTTCGGTGTCGGGGCGAAGTTCAAGGAAAAGGCCATGAAGAAAGTGATGGAGCTGGTATGAATCTCGCCATTGCCACAAAAGAAGATTTCCGACGCATGTTGAGCATCTATCGGCAGATTCAAAACCTCGAATGGGCTGACAACAAAACCCGGTCGCAGCGCTGCAAGATGGTCATCATTTGTCGCCTCAATCAGATCGGGGGCGGATTCATGCGCATCGTCATGGGATGCGAAATGCTGATCAAAGAGGTGTGTGACCCAACGAAAGGCCACTATGCGCTCAAGCCGGTGTATGGGGCCGCGCCGAAGATGCTGGAGTCCCTCCAAGAAATTGCAGCCAGGCTGGAAGATCACCCAAGCTACATCCCCGACATCACAAGTGAGCAGTTGGTAGAGGGGGACTACGGCGGCGATGAAGCAAACATCACGGACTTGGCGCACATTGCCCGCGCCGCCATCGCCAGCGCAACGGGGGAGCTTGTATGAGCAGCAATCACACGGCTGGCCCATGGATGCACGAAGGCCAAGGCGACATTATGGGCATGGAAAACGACCCGGAAAATGGCTGCGTTGGCATCGTAGATGTTGCCTGCGTTTACCTCCGTACAGTGCCGGGCCGGACCGAAGCCAATGCCAACTTGATCGCATCGGCCCCAGACCTGCTCGATGCCGTCCAGAGAATCGCAACGATAGCCTCCCGCGATGGGAAAGACATTTACCACGACATGCGCGTCATCCGCATGTTGGCAATCAAGACAGCACTCAAAGCCAAAGGAGAAACACCATGAGCCTGCAGATCGACCTCTCCGGCCCAGAAGGCAATGCCTTTGCATTGATTGGCAAAGCCAAATTAATCGCCAAGACCATGGGCCTTTCAAACGACGAAACCGAAGCCATCATCGAAAAGATGTGTTCTGACGATTACAACCATCTACTCGACACACTGGTCTCCTCCTTTCCACGGATCAACTTCGAGTTTGAAAACGACCCAAGGGACCAACCATGAAACACTACCCAACCGGCGCATTCAGCGACCTGCCCGTCATCATCGACGAACCCGGCCGCTACACCACCCGCAAGGGCCAGACTGCCTACGTGGACAAGATCAGGACGGAAAACAGCGCACCCAACACGCCTCCGCCCACCTTCTCGGCGACTGGCCACATTGAGCACCGGACCGCGCGCGGCATCCGGTCTGAGTTTGCCACCTGGCACGTCAGCGGGCGAAACGTGGCGCTCGGCACGCACTCCAGCGACATTGTGAGAAAGTCGTGAAAACGCTTTACTTCGCACTGAAATGAAACTAAAATATTTACATCAACAACAAAACAAAAGGAAAACACCATGTGGCTCTTCACCAATCAAGGCTTTGTAAGCATCGTTCAAAAGCCGGACGACATCGACACCCTGACCGTCCGCGCACGGGTCAAAGGCGACATTGCTCGCGTTTTCCCAGGCGCAAAGGAAAAGGCCGGTGGCGGCACAGATTACGCCTATCGCGCCAAGGTGCCTCGCGAACAGGTGGCCAAAGCCATTCACGACCAAATCATGGAACTTGGTTATGAAAACTTCAAGAACTCCATCGCAGATGACGCACACCACAACTTCTGCGCACAAGTCTGGAACGTCGCATATCGCCACCAGTCAAACATGTCACCCAAGCCACGCGAGCGCAGCCTGTTCTAACCATGAAGCGCGCCGACGCACTCGCGCACATGCGCATCGCTGGGTACCACAACGACCAGAAGACCATGATGCGCCTGTTCTGCGAACACAGAATCAGCAAGCCGGTTGCCGATGAGGCATACCGGACCGGAATGAAACAAAAGCTGGCTGGGGTCAAGTGCCACTGCCACGAATGCACGAAAGCACCAAAATGAAAGAACCGATCAAACAAGGCGACCGCGCCCATATCGATCAACCAGCCAGCAAGCCCACCACCTGATGGTCAACCTTCGCGTCCAAAAACTCGGTCAGATTGCTGATCGGGCACAGGTGCACCGCTTGTGACTCCCAGGTCATTGCATCAGCAGGATTCCCGGCCACACGCCGCGCCAGGTAGTAGCGTGTCACTGATGTGGTTCGCTCCACATCCCCCAGATAGCTCACCACGTTGGCTTTGATTCCGGCCTCTTCCCATGCCTCTTTGATGGCGTTGGCCTGGAAGGACATTTCCTCTTCCACCTTGCCTTTAGGGAACGTGGTCTTATAGCCCCCGAATTTGTTCGTGGGCGACACCACCCAAACCCGTCCATCCGTCTCCACGATCACCAGGCCAGACGCAGGCAACTTGCCTTCCGGGACGTGCATGTGCGGCTCCACCAGGTCATCATTAACGCCTTCGACGTAATCCCATTGGTCATCTGATTCTGGCGGTGTCCACGGCGCAAAGGGAATGCCGTTGAGCGACTCTGGCATTTCACACCCAGGTGTGATGGTGGCAATTGCAGCCGGGTCTGACAGCGCACCAACATCCGGGACGTGCGGGCTGTAGATGCCGACTTTCTGGCCATTGTCGTCAAGCTTGTGGTGCCAAGCCTTCGGTTCAGGCTTTGGCGCGTCTTGGAACAGCGAACCAGACGAACCCCCATGGCCGCCCCACAACGACGACTGTGGAGGTTTGCTGACACCGTACTGCGGAGCTTTGATCGTGCCGCCCACTGACGCACCGATGCCAGATGACCATTTGGCCGGTGGCTTGGTGGCCTTGGTGCGCTTGTCCTCGTGCGGTTTGACCACCGTGCCGTCAGCTTTGGTGTAGCCTTTAACGTGGGACTTGGCGAGGGATTCTGATACCAGTAAGACGATCATGACGTGGCCCTTTCCTCGATACCAAGCAGGACTTTGACGGCGTACTGAATGGACGGCTTGAGGTCAATTTCTTTGACCCAATCGTCTTCTTCGTCAGGCCACTTTTTTACAGCTTCCACAAGATGCAAAGTCAGCCACTCAAACAGAACACACACAGCATCGTCATCCCAACGAGCCCGGCGTTGCCGCCAAAAGTCCCCTAGATCGGCTTTTAGCTTGTTTGGCAAAGTGAAATCGTTGTACCCACTGACAAACCCATACTCAGGCGCGCGGCGTCCTGAAAAGATGTCCGCATAGTGATGTATCAAATTCTTGATGGCAGGGTCAAACAGGTCTTTATCAACCCGACCGGCCATGAAGTCAATAATGGTCGCCTCTGCCCTGGAGCAGAACTCAGCGACAAGACGAGACACGTTATCCGGGTTGCCAAGGTAGTTCTCTGAGAACGCATCAACGAACGATGCAGGTACCACTTCTTCATGTTGAATGCCCATCACATCATCCTTTTGAAAAATACCACAATGGCCTTGCCCAAGGTCTCCAGCTTCCCAAGTTCGACCACATAGCCATCATGTGGCGGAAGCATAAGCAACTCAACATGGACAGTCTTTCCTTT
>Ga0172373_10007102_pt1 | contig 14662 bp, 10 predicted proteins | sample Lak10m_2_FD_114546 | JGI IMG/M metagenome (GOLD analysis project Ga0172373, IMG submission 114546) | Freshwater microbial communities from Kabuno Bay, South-Kivu, Congo - kab_092012_10m | ecosystem: Environmental > Aquatic > Freshwater > Lake | place: Democratic Republic of the Congo... | reverse complement strand
TTCCATTTTGCCGGCTCGCCAAAATATAGACGCATGGTGTTTTCATGAGTCGCAGCTGCGTCTCGCCCAACCGTCGTATGGATGCCCGCCTGCGCGGGCATGACGAGTATGTACCAGGGGAAACTAGCCACTTCTTAACCTGGATTCGGAGCCCTGTCACCCAGGGCAATCGGGTGAAGCCGATTGCCCTGCCTTTGATCATGCCCTCATGCGCCGGGCGCTGCCGCCGGCAGCTCGGCTGCACTCCGCCATGCGCCTTCAGCTACGCTTCAGGCCCGCTGCGCGGGGCCTCAACGGCCCAGTCGCCCGCTGCCGCGGGCTTCACCCGATTGCCCTGCGCGATCACCCGTTGCCGGCAGCCCGCTGCATGGCCGACATCTCGTTCTGCAGGCCTTCCAGCAGGGCGATGACCTCGTCCTTGGCGCGGTTCATGCGCTCGGCCGCGTCCTGCATGCCGGCCGGGTTGCCGGCCAGCCTGCATTCCAGCGCCTGCCGGCCGGCCTGATGAACGCGCTGGTGCGGAACCGCGACCAGTCCGAACGACGGACAGGCCTGAACCGAGGCCGGGGCCTGATCGTACCATTTGCCGAAGCGGCAATCGTGCGAACTGCTGACCGCGTCGGGCTGCAGGTCGCTTTTGCCGTCAAGGGCGGCCATGACGGTCTGCACGAAGACCCGATGATCGTTCTTCGCCGCCTCGACCACGGCGGCGGGATCGACCGAAGCCTGCCGCACCCCCAGCAGGAAGGCGTCGACCATGCCGCGCAGCGCGCTGGACTGATGGCCCAGATCCTGGGCCGCCCCCAGCACGTTGCGGGCCGCGTCGCTGGTGTCGTGCGCCCCGACGGTCACTCCGGCGATGTGCGAGGTGACTTCCGAGGTGCCGGCATGGGCCTCGGCGATGTTGCGGGCGATTTCCCCGGTGGCCGCGCCCTGCTGTTCGACCGCCGCGGCGATGCCGTTGGATATCTCGTTGACCTGCCCGATGGTCGAGGCGATTTCGCGGATGGCCCCGACCGCCAGTCCCGTGCTGCGCTGCACCGCGGCGATCTGGCCGCTGATCTCGTCGGTGGCCTTGGCGGTCTGGTTCGCCAGACTTTTGACCTCGTTGGCCACTACGGCGAAGCCCTTGCCGGCCTCGCCGGCACGGGCCGCCTCGATGGTGGCGTTCAGGGCCAGCAGGTTGGTCTGGCTGGCGATGCCGTTGATCAGGCTGACCACCTCGCCGATCTTCTGGGCCGCGTCGGCCAGTCCGCGCACCAGCCCGTCGGTGGCTTCGGCCTGGACCGCCGCGTTCCGGGCGATATCGTGAGCCCGCTCGACCTGGGCGGCGATCTCGCGGCTGGAAGCCTCCAGCTCCTCCGAGGCGGCTGCCACCGTCTGCACGTTGGCCGCGGCCAGTTCGCTGGCCGACGATACCGCGCTGGCCTGACGCATGGTCTGGTCGGAAACCGCCGACATTCCCTGGGCGGACGCCTCCAGTTCGGTGACTGCCGAAACCACGGTGCTGGCGACCTCCATGACCTTCTGGTCGAACTCGTTGGTCAGGCGGGTGATGATGGCGGCCCGCTCTTCCTTGGCGCGCCGCTCGGCCTCGGCCGCCCGTTCCAGGTCGCGCCGCCTGATTTCCTGCTGGCGCAGGAACTGGGCGGCGCGGGCGACGCCGCCCAGTTCATCCTGCCGGTCCTGCCCGTCGATATCGACCGACGTGTCCCCCTGGGCCAGACGGTCCAGAGCCCCGGCCACCACCGACAGCGGCACGGTGATCGTGCGGGCGATCATGGTCATCAGGATCAGGACGCCGACGGCCACCACGACCACCCCGATGGAGATGCTCCATTGCGAAACGGTCCGCACACCGGCCATTTCGGCGGTCAGCGCCACCGCCCGGTCGCGATGGAACTGCGACAACCGCTCGGCGACCGCCTTGCTGTCGCGGAACAGCGGGGTCGCCACCGTGGTCGCGTGGATGGCCAGTTCGCCGTAGCGGGCGGAACGGGCCAGCTCGACGCCCACGCGCAATCCTTCCGTGACGAAGCGCCCACGCTTGTCCTGATACTCCCGCACCAGATCGGGGTCCCCCTCCCCACCGGCCGAATAAGCCTTCCACGCCTCGGAAATCCGGGCGACGTTGGCTTCGATGGCCTCAAGGTGCATGTCTACCGGATGATCGTGGTATCTGCTGGCCTCGATCCCTGGATTGTGGTTCGCCGCCCCCAGCAATTCGCGCAGATTGGCCTGCATCAGTTCGTTGACCACCGAAAGGTCGGCGATGGGATCGACCACCTCGCTGACGACACGATTGTTCAGACGGTCCAGACGAACAGCCGTCACCGCCCCGATGGCGCCGATCAGCATCGATCCCAACAGTGCCACCACCGCCGCCAGACGCAATTTGCCGGCGACCTTCATATTGTCGATAGAAGACATCCCCCAGGCTCCTCAGCCAGTGAAACAGATTTCGACGTGACCGTGCAGCAAACGTATCCGCGGATCGATTGAAGGCGATCGGCCAAGCCACAGACTGACAATGACGAACGGGTCACGACGGCCCGCTCGCCTTCATGCAGCCAAGCGCAGCACTAAGGGGTGACTGAGCAGAGAGAGAGAGAGAGAGAGAGAGAGAGAGAGAGAGAGAGAGAGAGCAAAAACCATGCCAACCCCCGCGCACTCTCGCAGCACCACATCCGCCATTCTACCTGAGATAGCAGATCCTCGCCTCACTTGAATACCTCCGATCCCATCCGGACGGCATATAGCGCCCCTGCACAGCCCCTTGTCAAGGACGAAACGCACAGGAAATGCACTCTGAAATAGTTATCCCTCGAAAAAATCGCGCAGGCTGGGCAGGGCCAAAGAGACCAGCAGAAACAGCGCGATCAACAGGATGCTGATGAAGATCCGCCGGCCGAAGACCGCGTCCTCGGCGCTGAAATCGGTAAGGTCGCGGGGGGGCTGGTCGCTCATGATGGATCCTCGTCTTTCGGAAGCGGTGGGGCCAGGCCGCCATCGGGCAGTGGCCGCGAATCGTCGCCCAGCACACGGTGCATGATCACCACGTCGACCCAGCGGCCGAATTTCAGACCGACCCCGCGCAACACCCCCTCCTGCCGGAAACCCAGCGAGCGATGCAACGAAATCGACCCCTGATTGGCGGAATCGCCGATCACCGAGATCATGCGGCGATAGCCCAGGGCGGCGCAGCGTTCGATCAGTTCGTGCAGCAGGATGCGGCCGACGCCGCGGCGCTGGACGAACGGCGCGACATAGATGGAATCCTCGACCGTATAGCGATAGGCCGAGCGTTCCCGCCACGGCCCGGCATAGCAATAGCCCAGGATCTCGCCCCGGTCCTCGGCCACCAGATAGGGCAGGCCGCGATCGCGGACCGCCGCCAGACGGCGCAGCATCTCTTCGGTCGACGGCGGCGCCTCCTCGAAGGTGGCGGCGCTGCGGGTGACGTAATAGGCATAGATCGACTGTACCTGATCGATATCCGCCGGGGTGGCGTCGCGGACCTGCACGGTCAAGGAGCGTGCCGCAGCCGTCACGGAAGGACCATTTCATGCACCGCCGCCGCCAGCAGGCCCACCACCCGGTCGATATCGTCGGCAAGGCCGGCGAAGGCCACCAGCTTGGTGTGCTGCTTCTCGTTCATATAGAGCGAGCGGTTGATTTCGATCTGCAAGGCGTGGACCCCGTTGCGCGGCTGCCCGTAATGCCGGGTGGTGAAGCCCCCGGCATAGGGGGTGTTGCGCACCACACGATACCCCAGACCGCGAAAGCCGTCTTCCACCGTTTGCACGATCGCGGGCGCGCAGGACGCCCCGAAACAGTCGCCCAGCACGATGTCGACCCGCGACAGTCCGGTATCGAAATCCATCGGCCCGCCCACCGAAGGCATGGAATGGCAATCCACCAGCAAGGCCCGGCCGAACCGCCGGACGGTGTCGCCCAGCAACTCTTCCAGCCGATGGTGGTAGGGATGATAATAGCCGCCGACGCGCCGCTCGATTTCCGCCAACGGCAGCTTTCCGGCATAGATGTCGAAGCCGCTGGACACCACCTTGGCGATGGTGCCCAGGCCGGCGGCCACCCGCGGGCTGCGGGTATTGGCGTATCCCGGCAGCGGCCCGTCGAACATGGCCGGGTCCAGTTCATAGGGCTCGCGGTTGGGATCGCAGAAGGCCCGCGGGAAGCCGGCGGCCAGGACCGGAGCCCCATGCCGGACGGCACAGGCGAACAGCTCGTCGACGTAGGAATCCTCGGACCGGCGCAAGACCGGCAGGGGCAGACGCGACGAGGCCACGAAGTCAGGCCGGTAGTCGCGGCCGGAATGGGGCGAACTGAACACCAGAGGCACCGTCTGCTCGGCCGGAGCGAGCACGGAAAAGACCGGAGAACCGTTGATGGCGGCGGGCTTGGTGTCCATGAACAACCCTATTAACCCGGTTTTTCCGGCCTGTCACCGGAATGCGCACGCAAAGAGATGTTTCCCCCGTGCAGAAGGGCTTGCCAAGGGCGGAAAAAGCGGATAGAAAGCGCGCCTCGACGGGCTGCGGCCCACGAGCGGCGGCCTTGTCACCCGCCGGATTTTCGGGAACCATCCGGTGACCGGGCGATTAGCTCAGCGGTAGAGCACACCCTTGACATGGGTGGGGTCACAAGTTCAATCCTTGTATCGCCCACCATTCGAAGCCCCCGGGGAAATCCGGGGGCTTCGTCCGTTCCGGGGTCAGAACAGGTCGCCGTTCACCAGCAGATGGGTCGCGATGCTGGCGGCGTAACCCGCCGCTACCGCCCAGCTCCAGCGCAGATGCGACGAAAAGGTATAGACCTCCCGGGCCTGCCCCATCAGGGCCACTCCGGCGGCCGAACCGATGGACAGCAGGCTGCCGCCCACCCCGGCGGTCAGCGTGATCAGCAGCCACTGGCCCAGGGACATGTCCGGCTGCATGGTCAGAACGGCGAACATCAGCGGGATGTTGTCCAGCACGGCCGACAGCAGACCGATGACGATGTTGGCCGGAATCGCCCCCCATTGGCCATAGAGCATCTGCGACATCAGGGACAGATAGCCGAACATCCCCAGCGCCCCGACGCACATCATCACGCCATAGAAGAACAGCAGGGTGTCCCACTCGACGCCGACGATCCGATGAAAGACGTCATAGGGATAATCGTCGCCGGTGCCGCCCCGGCCGTGCGCCTTCTTCAGGTAATAACCGAACAATTGCAGGTAGCCGAGCCCGGTCATCATGCCGACCACCGGCGGCAGATGCAGAAAATTATGAAAACAGACCGCCGTGACGATGGTCAGGACGAACAGCGCCATGATCCGCCGCGCCCCCACCTTCATGGCCACCACATCCGCCCCGGCGGCCGGCGTTCCCTTCGGCACGGCGGCGTGCATCAGGACGGCGGGAACCGCGTAATTGACCAGGGACGGCAGGAACAGATGGAAAAACTCGCCGAACGAGACCAGCCCTTTCTGCCAGACCATCAGGGTGGTGATGTCGCCGAACGGGCTGAAGGCGCCGCCGGCATTGGCCGCCACCACGATGTTGACGCAGGACAAAGCGACGAAGCGCGGAGAATCCTTGCCGACCGCCAGCACCACCGCACACATCACCAGGGCCGTGGTCAGGTTGTCGGCCACCGGCGAGAGGAAGAAGGCCAGGAACCCCGTCAGCCAGAACAGGGTGCGGAAACTGTAGCCGGACCGCACCAGCCAGCCGCGCAACGCCTCGAACACCCGCCGCTCCTCAAGGGCGTTCACATAGATCATGGCCGCCAGCAGGAACAGCAGAAGCTCGGCATATTCCAGGAAAACGTGGCGGACCGCGTCTTCCACCGCCTGCCCCAGTCCCAGACTTCCATAAGCCAGCCCGGCCAGCAGCCACAGAATGCCGGCGGCGACCACCACCGGCTTGGATTTGCGCAGATGACTGCGTTCCTCGGTCATGACCAGGGCGTAAGCCAGAGCAAAAACCAGCAGGGCCAGCATTCCGGCCCAGTGGCCGGTCAGGTCGGGCAAAGCGGACGAGGCGGCCCAGGCCGGAGCGGGCCACCACAGAACCGCCATCATCAGCAGCGCGAACAAGGTCTTCATTTCAACACGATCCTTTCAGGCCCGGTACCGACACATGCTTGTGAAGCCAAACCGCGAGCATGGGAATACGTAGGATTACGGCACAGCGGAATCGTCAAATGCTCTTCCCTCATAAAGGGTTCCGGGGTACTATCAACCTGGGGATGTTAAAATCAGCAAGGAAACGGACTTGACGGCGGTCTTCGATCTGCGGATGTCGGATTTGCTGGGTGGCGGTGCGGGTCCCCTGGTCATTGACGCCGGGGGGCAGGACTCGGCCTCTCCGCTGCTGATTCCCAACGGCGGCTGGCTGCTGCAGGCGGAATTCTCCCGCCTGGGCGGCGACCTGCTGCTGACCGGCGATGATAGCGGCCAGATTCTGGTCCGCGGCTATTTCAACCATGATGTCCCGCCGGCCCTGATGACCGACAGCGGCGCGCTGATCGGCGGCGATCTGGCGGCCCGGCTGGCCGGGCCGCTGGCACCCGGGCAGTATGCCCAGGCCGGGGACGGCGGAACCGGGCTGCAGGCGGTCGGCACCGCCAGCAAGATCGTCGGCAGCGTCCAGGCCCGTCATGCCGACGGCACGTCGTCGCCGTTGAAGGAAGGCGATTCCATCCGTCTGGGCGACCAGTTGCAGACCGGCGCCGGCGCCAGCATCGGCATCACCTTCGATGACGGTTCGGTGTTCTCGCTGGGTTCGGGCGGGCGGATGACCGTCGACAACATGGTCTACGACGCCCAGGCGGCCCGGGGCACGGAATCGCTGTCGGTGGTCAACGGCGCATTTTCCTTCACCAGCGGCCAGATCGCCAAGGGCGCCCCGGACGCCATGACCATCAAGACGCCGGTGGCCACCATCGGCGTTCGCGGGACCCAGGGCGCCGGCGTCGCCGCCCCCGAAGGGCAGCGCAACAGCGTCACCCTGCTGCAGGACCCCGACGGCACCGTTGGCCAGATTTCGGTCAGCAACCAGGCCGGCGTCCAGGTGATGAGCCAGATCGGCGCCACCACGCAGATCGCCAGCGCCTTCACCCCGCCGCCGCCGCCGGTGATCCTGTCGCCGCAGCAGATCCAGCAGCAATATGGCGGCGCCCTGCAGGTGCTGCCGCCACCGCCGACCCCGCAGCAATTGCAGCAGCAGCAGCAGCAGCGCGCCGCGCAGACCACCGCCGAGAAGGCGGCGGCGGACGCCAAGGTCACCGCCGCCGAGAAGGCCGCCACCGAAAAGGGGGCGACGGAAAAAGCCGCCGGGGAAAAGACGGCGGCGGAAAAAGCGGCCGCCGAAAAAGCCCTGGGCGAGAAACTGGCGGCGGAAAAGGCCGACATGGTCAAGCTGGCCGTCCAGAAGATGGGCGCCGAGGGGCCGTTGGCCGGCGACGGGCTGAAAGCCAACATCGCCCTTCAGGTGGGCGACATGCTGTCCTCCATCCTGGGAACGGCCGTCGGCCAGTTCGGGCCGCAGGGGCCGTTCGACCCCGCCCACCAGATGGGGCCGCTGGGACCGTTGGGAATGGGGTTCGGCCCCTTGCCGCCGATGAATTTCAACCTGGAAGGGATGATCAACCTGATCGGCCGACAGGTCAGCGACATCATCGACACCGAGGTTCAGAAACTGGCGGAAAACTTCGGCACCCAGGCGGCAAGCCAGTCCACCATCGTCCATAATCTGACCGGCGGCCCCCAGACCATCACCCTGACCAGCGGGGCCAACGACGTCATGCTGGGCACCGCCAGCCAGGGCAACGAGGTGACGCTGTCCGGCGCCCTGGGCACCGGCGACAGCTTCATCGACCCCACCCAGGGCGACGGCGACACCCTGACCCTGGACACCGCCGGCCCCAATACCGGCTGGCAGGTGTCCAAGGTCGAGTATATCAACCTGTCCAGCGCCACCGGCAACAACACCTTCCTGATCGGCAGCGACGGTTCGGTCTCGATTTCCGTCAGCAGCTACACCGAGACCGTCACCTCGGGGGTGCTGACCGGCTTCACCAACGACCTGATCACCGGCGACCAGACCTGGACCATCCTGGGCACCCTGAGCGGCAGCGACGCCTTCAACATGGGCGGCGGCACCGACACCCTGGCCCTGTCCAGTGCCGGCACCCACACCGTCACCGTCAACGGCGTCGAAAGCGTCACCCTGGCCGACGGCACCAACAGCCTGACCTTCGCCACGCCGGTAACGTCGATCTCGGTGACCGGCGGGACCGGGACCGATACCCTGAACCTGGCGGGAATCGGCAACACCGTCACCGTCAGCGCCATCGAATCCATCGTCGGCGGCAGCGGCACCGACATCGTCACCCTGGGCTCGGGCGGCCAGTCGGTCAGCATCACCGGCATCGAATCCATCGCCGGCGGCAGCGGGACGGACAGCGTCACCCTGGGCAACAGCGGCAACACCATCATGATCAGCGCCGTCGAGACCATCACCGGCGGCAGCGGCACCGACGTCGTGACGCTGGGCAACGGCGGCAACACGGTGGCGGTCAGCGGCGTCGAGTCCCTGGCCGGCGGCAGCGGCACCGACACCCTGACCACGACCGGCGCCAGCCTGGACATTTCCTCGATGGCAGTGTCGGGCATCGAAAATCTGGTCGCCGATTCCGACAACAACGACGCCGCCGACACCATTACCGTCACCGGCAGCCAGATCGGCGCCGGCGCCATCTCCGGCATCACCGCCTCGGCCGGCAGCACCGCCAACAACGTTCTGCGCATCGCCGCCTCCAGCGCGGCGGCGGACCTGTCGGCGGTGACGCTGACCAACGTCAGCATCGTCACCACCCTGAAGACCGATGGGGCGACCATCATCGGTTCCGCCGGCAACGACGTCATCCAGGGCAACCAGGGGGCCGACACCCTGTCGGGCGGCAACGGCAACGATACCCTGCAAGGCGGCCAGGGGGCCGATGTCCTGTCCGGCGGCGCCGGGGCCAACGTGTTCTACTACAGCGGCACCAACGAGCTGGGCGACACCGTCGCCAGCTTCACCGCCGGCACCGAGAAATTCGCCTTCGTGGGCAGTCAGTTCGGCAGTCTGAGCGCCGGGGCGCTGAGTGCGGCCAACTTCGTCTCGGGGGCCGGGGCCACTGCTGCGGATGCCGATGATTATTTCATCTTCAACACCAGCAACAACACGCTGTACTACGATTCGGATGGGAGCGGAGCGAATGCGGCTTCGGCCGTGGCGACCATCGGGACACTGGCCAACGGCGCCGTCAGCGTAGCCGACATCCAGATCACCTGAGCCCCGGCACAGCCGGAACAGATTGTTCTTATTGGGGATTTCACCGCCATGCGTTTTTTTTATCTCGCTTCCGTGACGGCCCTGGCCGCCGCCTTGGCCGCGCCGCCGGCCGCCGCCGAGACGTTCCGCGAGATGCTGGATCAGGTCCTGCCCGGCCATAACCGCGTCAAGGCCGCCGAAGCCGACGTCGAAAGCGCCCGCAACCTGGAAGAAGTCGCCCGCGGCGGCTGGTATCCGACACTGACGTCGACGGTGGATTACGGCTATGAAAGCCAGAACAAGCCCAGCGGCAGCATCGACACCGACATGTATCTCAAACGCTATGAGGCCCAGGTCAAGCAGCTGCTGTGGGATTTCGGGGCCGTCGACGCCGGCATCGACCGGGCCGAGCTGACCAGGGTCCAGTCGGAAGCCACCCGCACGGGGGCCAGGCAGGCGCTGGTGCTGGAGGCCGTGACCGCCTATATCAATCTGGTCCGCGCCCACCGTCAGGTCGATTTCGCCCGCGAGTCCGAGGCCAATATCCGCCGTCAGACCGGCCTGGAAGAGGCGCGGGTACAGCGCGGGTCCGGCCTGTCCACCGATGTGCTGCAGGCCAAGACCCAGCTGGCCGGTGCCGAAGCCGCCCGCGTCGCCGCCGAAGGGGCGCTGATCACGGCCAGCAACCGTTTCCGTGCCATTTTCGGCCGCGCCCCCGCCGAGGTCGGCACCCTGGCCCTGCCGCCGGTACCGGCCGACCTGCTGCCGCGCAGCCTGCCCGATGCCGTCGACGCCGCCCGGGAAGGCAATGTCCAGTTGAAGATCGCCCAACTGGTGGCCGACATCGCCCGCAAGTCGGCCGAGGCGACCAAGGCGTCGGCCCTGTATCCCCGCGTCGACCTGATCGGCGAGGCCCGCAACAAGCAGAATTATTCCGGCACCGCCGGCAACCAGACCGAACAGCTGGCCAAGGTCGAAGTGACCTATCCCTTCAACCTGGGCTTCACGGCCATCAACAGCCTGCGGGCCGCCGACAGCGCCATCGCCGCCGCCAGCGCCCGTCAGGCCGACACCCGCGATCTGGTCGAGGAACAGGTGCGCAATGCCTGGGAAAATCTGGCCACCCAGCGCATGCGGGCCGACCACCTGAAGAACCAGTCCAACATCGCCAGCGAGTTCCTGGAACTGGCCCGCAAGGAACGCAAGCTGGGCACCCGCTCGCTCATCGACGTGCTGGCCGGCGAAACGGCCCTGATCAACGCCAACAGCAGCGCCACTTCGGCCGAGGCCGACGTCGCCGTCGCCGCCTTCACCCTGTTGTCCAGCATGGGCCGGCTTGACGAAAGGGCGGTGCGCTGACCAGCGCGGGCCGGCGCGATGGGTGAACTTCTGAAGCGGCTGGCCGACAGGCCGGTCCTGCTGGCGGAGTTGCTGGTCGCCTCCCTGCTGATCAATATCCTGGGGCTGGCCAGCACGGCCTTCGTCATGCTGGTGCTGGGCCGCTATGTCCCCTATGGGGTCAACGCCACCCTGGTGACCCTGACGACGGGGGTGGCCCTGGCCGCCCTGCTGGAATTCGGCTTCCGCGAAGCGCGCCGCCGGCTGGCCGCCGATGCCCTTGACGGCGGCCAGCCGGATCGCGCCGGATCGGCCTTCGCGGCCCTGACCGGCATCCGCTCGGCCGTTCTCGACCGCTTGCCGGTGGCGGCCCGCATGGAAACCATGCGCGGCATCGACGCCGTCGACCGTGCCGTCAACCCCGCCAACCTGTCCGCCTTGCTGGATGTGCCGTTCTCGGCGGTGACGCTGCTGGCGCTGTTCGTGCTCAGCCCGCTGCTGGGCCTGATCGCCCTGCTCTGCATGACCCTGTCGGTGACGCTTACCCTGTTGGGCGAACGCTGGACCAGAAATCGTCTGCACGGGGTGGTGACGGCGGAATCCGCCGTCCAGTCCCTGGTCGCCAGCACGGCAAGCGGGGCAGATACCGCCAGAGCCTTCAACGCCGCCGGCTGGCTGCAGAGCCGATGGTCCCGCCTGCGCACCGCCGCCACCGACAGCCGCGACGCCATCGCTGCCGGGCAGGGTTTCGTCGGGTCGGCGACACAGTTTCTGACCGCCCTGCAAGGCATCGCCATCATCGCCGTGGGCGCCGCGCTGTGCGTCAAGGGCGAACTGAACACCGCCCAACTGATCGGCGCCAACATTCTGGCCGGACGGGCCCTGGGGCCGATCAACCGGCTGGTTCAGTTGATCGAACCCTTGGCCAAGGCCACCCTGGCCCTGAACCGGCTGGCCGAATTCGCCCGATTGCCCCGCGAACAGGTCAGCGGCACCGCCATCCGCGATTATGCCGGACGGCTGGAAATGACCGATCTGGCGTTCGCCTATCCGGGGGCGACGACACCTCTGGCGGAACACCTGTCCCTGTCGCTGACCCCCGGTGCCATTCTGGCGGTGACCGGCCCCAACGGATCGGGCAAGACCACCTTCGCCCGCCTTCTGCTGGGCCTGACCGACCCGTTGCGCGGACAGGTGCTGGCCGACGGCGTCGACATGCGCCAGATCAGCGTCGAATGGTGGCGCCGTCAGGTCTGCTATCTGCCGCAGGAACCGGATTTCATCGACGGCAGCGTCGCCGACAACCTGCGACTGGCCAACCCGGACCTGGACGAAGACGGGCTGCATCGCATCGTCGCCGCCGCCGGCCTGAAATCCTGGCTGGACGGCACCGCCAAGGGGCGCGACACCCCGCTGGCCGAAGGCGGGCGCCACCTGCCGCCCGGCATCCGCCGCCGCCTGGGGCTGGCCCGGGCCCTGGCCACCGGCGGCCGTCTGTGCGTGTTCGACGACCCCACCGAGGGTCTGGATGCCGAGGGACAGGCCGCCGTCTATGCCACCCTGGGTCAGTTGGCCCGGGAAGGCCGGACCCTGGTGGTCTGCGGCAACGATCCGACCATCGTGCGCGGTGCCCAGCTGATGCTGGACCTGGGCTGCAAGCCGGTCCCCCGGCTGATCGCCGCCCCCGCCGAGAAAGGACCGGCCGATGCCTAGGACCCTTTTGAGCCGCCTGATCGGCCGGAACGGGGCGCAGACCTTCGTGCGGGTGGGGACGGCGATGGTGGCCGGTTTTTTCCTGTGGGCGGCGCTCGGGGAACTGGACGTGGTCTCCCATGCCGGCGGCGAGGTCATCCCGTTCTCGCAGGTCAAAAGCATCCAGCATCTGGAAGGCGGCATCGTTTCCGAGATCCTGGTGCGCGAGGGCGACGCGGTCCGGCGCGACCAGCCGCTGGTGGTGCTGGAATCGACCTCGACCGATACCCAGGTCGACGAACTGGCGATCCGGCTGGCCTCGTTGCGGCTCGACATCCTGCGCCTGCAGGCGGAAGCGGCCGGAACCGCCGAATTGAAACTGCCCCCCGAAATCGAGCGGATCCGCCCCGACGAGGCCCGGCAGGCCCGTGCCCTGTTCCGCAGCCGGCGCGACCGCTATCTGTCGTCCATTTCCAGCCAGCAGCAGGCCATCGCCCAGCGTGAACAGGCCCTGGCCGAAATCTCGGCCCGGCTGCGCAACACCCGCAACTCGCTGAAGCTGATCGACGAGCAGGTGCGGATCAGCGAAGACCTGCTGAAGGACGAACTGACCAACCGCTACAACCATCTGGCCCTGCTGCGCGAGCAATCGGCCCTGCGCAGCCGCATCGACGAGGACGGCGCCGCGGTCCGCCGCGGCGAACTGGCCATCGACGAAGCCAAGGCCCAGATCGACGGCATCCGCCACGCCTATGACCAGGAAGTCAAGGAGCATCTGGCGGCCGCCCAACGCGACCATGACGAACTGTCCCAGCGTTCCCGCCGTCTGGCCGACAGCCAAAGCCGCACGGTGATCCGCTCGCCGGTCGACGGCGTGGTCAAGACCCTGCACATCGTCACCCTGGGCGGTGTCATCCAGCCGGGAAAGACCGTTCTCGACATCGTTCCGGCCGGCGACCGCCTGATCGTCGAAGCCAGGTTGCCGGTCTATGACGTCGGCCATGTGCGGGTGGGACAGGCGGCGAAAATTCGGCTGGCATCGGCGGAATCCGCCCGGTTCGGCAGTCTTGACGGCACCGTGGTGCATGTCAGCCCCGACACCCTGGTCAACGATCGCGGCGCCGCCTATTACCGGGTCCGCATCGAAACCGCCGCCGACCACTTCCTGAGCGGCGCGCAGATCTACCGGCTTTTTCCCGGGGTCCAGGTCGAAGCCAACATCATCACCGGGACACGGACGGTGCTGCAGTACATCCTGGACCCGTTCCTCGGCTATGCCGATCAGGCCATGCAGGAGCGGTAGGGCTGTCTACCCTTCCGCTTCCATCGCCAGGAAAACGAGCGGGCGGTCGTCGACCACGCGATCATTGATCCAATTCTTGTATTGCATGTCGTCGCGCAGGATATGCTCGCGCAGCCATTCCGCCACCAGATCGGGCAGCCCCTCGACCACGGCCTTGCTTCCCTGGCTGTATTCATGGGCAATGGCACGCACCCGCGCCTGAAATCGCCGGTGCCGCAGCACATGCTCGGCCATTCTGGGGTAATTGACCTTGCGCATGGCCTTTTCCTCGCGCAGGAAATGGCCAAGGATATATTCATCCAGAACCGACAGAGAGCTCTGGATAATCAGATCGATATCCTGGGCGCCGTCCAGATTGTGAAGCATCGTGGCCAGATCGAAGAAGGCCCTGTGGTCTTCGTCCAGGACAGTGCTTCCGACCGACAGTGCTTCCGACCAACCCGCCAATACGGCGCTGCTTTTGGCATCGCCGGATTGTGCTACGTCATCGCTCACGACAGAACTCCTCGCACAGGCCAGCCCCCCCGGCCCCGGCACAGCCACATTGCCCGATTCTATAACTGAAAAAGGCGCGTTGCGGTAGCAACAGATTCCCCCCAGGCCTATTGCGGCCGGTTCAGGACGTCGGAAACCCCGGCATACAGCTTTTTCAGGGAGATGGGCTTTTCCATGTACAGGTCGACCCCGGCCGCATAGGCCGTCTCACGGGCGTCGTCGCCGGTGCAGCCGGTCAGCAGAACGATCGGCAGCTGCGCATCGACGCCCTCGCCGCCGGCGCGGATGCGCCGGGTGCATTCCAGGCCGTCCATCGTGTCCATCTTCCAGTCCATGATGACGATATCCGCCCCGCCCTGCCGCAACGAGGCCAGTGCTTCGGCACCGTTCGGAGCCTCGACGATCTCGCTGGCCCCGAAGCTGCCCAGCACCATCCGGATCAGTTCCCGCATCTGGGGACTGTCCTCGACGATTACCGCGCGCGAGATCTTGTTGTCCATGTCTGCAC